>Ga0187865_1000925_pt1 | contig 37272 bp, 34 predicted proteins | sample June2016WEW_11_1_2_FD_132989 | JGI IMG/M metagenome (GOLD analysis project Ga0187865, IMG submission 132989) | Peatland microbial communities from SPRUCE experiment site at the Marcell Experimental Forest, Minnesota, USA - June2016WEW_11_100 | ecosystem: Environmental > Terrestrial > Soil >...
ACCGCGATCTACTTCCACTGCGGGGGGCTCGACCTGTACCCACGCCCCGAGGCTGGCTAATCCATGGCATACGGACCGACCACAACCTATTGGGGGTACCCACACTGAACCCGGAAGCGGCCGGCTTCGGGAAGGAGAACTGGTGGGGAATCGTCCAGACGGTGGGCTGCTTGAAGATCTTGGGCACGGGGGCGACGGCGAAGTCGACCTTCGCGTCCCGGAGACCGGTGAAGTTCCAGGAACCCGCAATCCACATGGCGAGTTTCCCAGCTATGAAGGCGTCCCGGGCACTCGCGTTTGCGGGCGGGGCGATCTTGTTCTTGGCGTAGATCGCCCCCCAGAATTCGGCGACTTCGACCGCAGCCGGGTCGGCCAACGCGGATTTCTTCAAATCCGGTGTGAAGATGTTCGTCCCATTCTGCCACAGCAGGTTGTGAAAGCCCCAGGTGTACCGGCCGATACCGGAGGTCCCGATGGCGAACCCGAAGACGTCCTCGCGAGTCAGCCGGGTGGCCGTCTGGATCAGCTCGTCCCTGCTCCCGGGGACCTTTGGACTTCCGTTCGCATTGACGAGCCCTGCATCCTTCATCAGCTTGGCATTTATGAAGAGGATGTGCTGGGGGACGTCCAGCGGAATGGTGTAGCGCTTCCCTTGGTATGTGCCCCCGTTCCAGGGAGACGGCAAATAGTCCTCACCACGGAAACCCTTGCTGGCAAGCATGCGATCGTCGATGGGATCGAGAATGCCGTCAGCGGAGAAGTGCGGGACCTCTACCGTGTGGACCAGACACACGTCTGGCCCCTCACCGGCCGGGATCGAGACCTGGAGCTTCGCGTACAGATTAGCCCATTCGATCATCTGCAGCTCGACTTGAATCCCGGTCTCTTTGGTGAACTGGCCGATCAACTCACCCATCACCTTCCCGTCGGCCCCGGTGAGGCCGTTCCAGAAGCTGATGGTCGGCTTCGGGCCTTGAGCCGATGCCATGCGGCCGCTCGGACCGAGCCAGGTTGCAGCACCCATGGCAGCAGTGGTTGCGAGGAATCCACGACGAGTCATTTCGACCGGTCGATTGCGCATGGGACTCCTCCCCCGCGTCATTGCGGTGATGTGAGGTTGGCAGACTGCGCTGTGGCCGGCTCCATTCGACCCCATTTTGGCGTGTGTGTCAAGGGCCACGCTTCAGGCCCGCGCTCCAGACCCTGGAGTGCTTGACTGGTTCTGGAGGGTTGACCTATATTCACGCCGCCACATCGGAAACCACGTGGTTGGTTGTTGGCTTTTCTCCGATTCGGAAGTACAAGATTGTCCGTTGGTTGGGAGAAGGGGAAGGAGCGACATGGCAAAGATCGGCATCGATCTGGACCGGAAGATTGGCACCGTCGACCGACGGATCTTCGGGAATTTCGTCGAACACCTTGGCCGCTGCATCTATGGCGGCCTGTTCGAGGAGGGCTCGCCACTCAGCGACGAACGCGGGTTTCGGCGCGACGTCCTGGAAGCCGTCCGCCCTCTCCGAGTACCGATTCTCCGGTGGCCAGGGGGGAACTTCGTCAGTGGCTACCACTGGCTGGATGGCGTGGGGCCTCGGGCGGACCGTCCCCGCCGGGTGGACCTCGCATGGTTCGCAGAGGAGTCGAACCGGTTTGGGACGGACGAGTTCATCCAGTATTGCCGTGCGATCAACGCCGAGCCGTACATCTGCGTGAACATGGGATCGGGAACGATGGACGAGGCTCAGGCGTGGGTCGAGTACGCGAACAGCACGGGGAACGCGCACTGGGCAAATCTCCGGCGGAAGCACGGATACGCAGAGCCCCACCGCGTCAAGTATTGGGGGCTGGGGAATGAGATGTACGGGGGCTGGCAGATCGGCGCCCTCGAGGCACACGATTATGTCAAGAAGGCGCGGGCCTTCGCGATGGTCATGAAGCGGATGGACCCGCGTATCGTCCTGGTGAGTTGCGGCCAGAACGGATGGAGCCCGTGGGATGAAGTTGTCCTGGAGGGCCTCGCCTCCCTGGTGGATTTTCACAGCATTCACCTGTACACGGGCCACTCGGACTACTACGTCAATGTGTTTCAGCCTCACCAGGCCGAGCGGGCCGTGAGAATTTGCGAGAGCGTGATTGAACGCGTCAGGTACAATCAGCGAATTCCTCATCCCATCTCTATCGCCTTTGACGAGTGGAACGTCTGGTACCGAACGCGGACTCATGAGGCCCGGATTGCCGGCATTGAGGAACGCTATAATCTCGCCGACGCCCTGGCCGTGGCGACCTACTTGAATATTTTCATCCGCTACAGCCGAATTGTCCGGATCGCCAACTTTGCGCAACTGGTCAACGCCATCGCCCCCATCTTCACCAACCGGCAGGGTCTCTTCCTTCAGACGATCTATCACCCGCTCCGTTTGTACGCGGAACATACGCGAGAGATCGCACTCTATGTGCATGTGGACTGCGAGACGTGCGACCTGTCTCCTGCGCAAGAGGAGGGGGGGGTCGGCCGAAGATTCCACGTCGCGGATCTCGGCCCCTTCAAGCTGCTCGACGCCGTGGCGACGTGCGACACGACGGGGCGCCAGGTCACGCTGGCCGTGGTGAACCGCGACAAAGATAGGGGGCACAAGGTAGAGGTTCAACTCGTGGGCGGAAGCGCAGGTTCCGGTGTGGACGCAGCCGAGGTGAACGGGGCTGGGCCGGACGCCATGAATTCCTTCGATCATCCTGACGCCGTGGCTGTGCGGGAGCAGCGGATGAATCTCGGCGGGACATCCTTTGAGTACGTTTTCCCTGCTCATTCGGTTACGGTGCTCCGGTGTGAACTGGCCTGATCGGTATGGGCGAGGCTCGGAGGCCTTATCTCAACCAGGCGGGCTCCCCTGATTCTCTTCGGCCCGCCGGGATGAGGTCAGGACAACTCAGAACCGCGTGTGCGCCCATTCCCTGGGTGTCATGGGGAGTCTCTGCGAGGGTGGGATCGCCAACCGAGGGGGCCGGGCTCCTGACGACCGAAGGGCGCTGACAGGCATGAGCTCACCAGCCGGTTATGGGGCGTTGAGTTTTTTTGTATCCTGATATATGGTCTTGCCCAAGGATGTGACCCGATTATGGACCCTGTGCTGCTGTCTCGCATCCAGTTCGGCCTGACCATCTCCTTCCACTATATCTTCCCGCCGCTCAGCATCGGCCTCGGCGTCATCCTGGTCCTCATGGAGGCGCTGTACCTCAAGACCCGGAACCCGCTGTTCCAGCAGATGACCCGGTTCTGGGTGCGGATCTTCGGCCTGACCTTCGCCCTGGGCGTGGCCAGCGGCGTGGTGATGGAGTTCCAGTTCGGCACGAACTGGGCGGCGTACTCGCGCTTCGTCGGCGACGTGTTCGGCAGCGCCCTGGCGGCCGAGGGGATCTTCGCCTTCTTCCTGGAATCGGGCTTTTTGGCCATCCTCCTCTTCGGCTGGGACAAGGTCAGTCCCCGCGTCCACATGCTCTCCACGTGCATGGTGGCCCTGGGGGCCCACTTCAGCGCCATCTGGATCATCGTGGCGGACTCGTGGATGCAGACGCCGGCCGGCTACCACGTGGTGCAGTCGGTGCTCCGCTCCCGCGCCGAGGTCGTGGACTTCTGGGCCGTGGTGTTCAACCCCTCGACGATGGTCCGCCTCACGCATACCGTCCTGGGGGCGTGGCAGGCGGCGGCCTTCCTCGTCCTCAGCGTGAGCGCCTTCTACCTGCTCAAGCGCCGGCACGTCGAGTTCGCCCGGACCTCGATGAAGATCGGCCTCATCGTGGCGGTCGTGGCATCCCTCCTATCCCTCGTGACCGGCGATTTCAGCGGCCGGGTGGTCGCCCGCTACCAGCCGGCCAAGCTGGCGGCCATGGAGGGGCATTTCCCGGCGTCCGCTCCCGCCGGGATGTACCTCTTCGGATGGGTGAGCGAGGCGGAGCAGCGCGTCACCGGAATCGGCGTCCCGGGGATGCTGAGCTTCCTGGTCCACGGCGACACGACGAAGCCGGTCACCGGCCTCACCGCCTTCCCGCCGCAGGATCGGCCGCCCGTGAATCCGGTCTTCCAGGCCTTTCATGTGATGGTGGGCGTCGGCACGATCCTGATCGGGCTCAGCCTGCTGGGGGCGTTTCTCTGGTGGCGGGGGAGCTTGTTCGAGGCCCGGTGGTTGCTCTGGATCTACGTTTTCGCTGTCCTCCTGCCGCAGGTGGGCAACCAGCTCGGCTGGTTCACGGCCGAGGTCGGGCGGCAACCCTGGATTGTCTACGGCCTGATGCGGACGGCGGCCGGGGTGTCGCCTTCCGTCACCGCCGGGCATGTGGTCGCGTCCCTGGTGCTCTTCACGCTGATCTATCTGTTGCTGTTCGTCCTGTTCATCTACCTCTTGGACCAGAAGATCCGTCACGGCCCGCTGGCCGATGACCTGGAAGTGGCCTATCACCGCAGATGACGATGGGACTCGATCTCCACGTGATCTGGTTCGGCCTGGTCGGAATCCTGCTGACCGGCTACGCCATCCTGGATGGCTTTGACCTCGGGGTCGGCGCGCTGCATCTGCTGACGCGGAAGGATGAGCACCGCCGGCTGATGATCAACGCCATCGGTCCCGTGTGGGACGGGAACGAGGTGTGGCTGGTGACGGCCGGCGGCGCCCTCTTCGCGGCGTTCCCCGAGGTGTACGCGACGATCTTCTCCGGGTTTTACCTGGCCTTCATGCTGCTGTTCTGCATGCTGATCTTCCGGGCCGTGGCCATCGAGTTCCGCAGCAAGCTGCCCGGACGGCGGTGGCGGCAGGTGTGGGATGCCAGCTTCTCGCTGGCCAGCATCGGATGCAGCCTGCTCCTGGGGGTGGCCTTCGGCAACGTTATCTGGGGGGTACCGCTGGACGCGCAGCGTGAGTTCGCGGGGTCCTTCCTGGGCCTGCTCAACCCGTACGCGCTCCTGGTCGGGGTCACGACGGTCGCCCTCTTCATGATGCACGGGGCGATCTATGTCGCGCTGAAGACGGAAGGTGAGCTGCACGAAATAGCTCGAGGCTGGATCAACAACACCATCATCTTTTTCACGGTCTGTTACGGGCTGACCACCATGGCGACCTTGCTTTACGTCCCGCACATGAGCCAGCACATGCGGGATTATCCGGTGTTCTTCGCAGTCCCCGTGCTGACCATGCTGGCCGTCGCCAACATCCCCCGGGAGATTCACTTCAGTCGCGATTTCCTGGCCTTCCTCTCCTCCGGCGCCACCATGGTGGGACTGATGGCCTTGGTGGCTATCGGCATCTTCCCCAACTTGGTGCTCTCCCGCCCGAATCCCGAGTTGAGCCTGACCATCTACAACGCCGCCTCCTCGCCCAAGACGCTGACAATCATGCTCATCATCGCGGGGATCGGCGTTCCAATCGTTCTGGCCTACACCAGCAGCATCTACTACATCTTCCGGGGCAAGGTGAAGCTCGACACGATGAGTTATTGACGCCCGGCGGGTCCTCGGCTGTCTGACCCCCCAGCATTCTCCTGTGGAGGTCGCTTGCCTGAGGGTTCTCTGTCGGATGAACCCTCGAAAGGCTTATTCCCGCCTTGCAGTGTCTCAGCCAGGAGGTAAGACGATCATGAACAAGTCAGCTCTTCGCGTTGCACAGCTCGCCTTGGCCGTTCTGCTCATTTGCCCCTCGGTCAGCCTGGCTCAGGAGCTCAAAGCGATTCAGCTTCCGGCGCCGCAGACGGACGGAGGCAGGCCGCTGATGCAGGTCCTGAAGGACAGGGTATCGTCCAGGAACTTCAATCCCGAGAAGTTGCCGGTCCAAGTGATGTCGAACATGTTGTGGGCGGCGTTCGGTGTGAATCGCCCGGAATCGGGCGGGAGGACCGCCCCCTCCGCGAGCAATTCACAGGAGATGGACATTTACGTCGCCACGTCGGACGGTCTTTACTTGTATGATGCCAAGGCGGCCCTGTTGAAACCCGTTCTGGCTGAGGATATCCGGGCACTGACGGGGCGTCAGCTATTCGTCAAGGAAGCGCCAGTGACCCTGATCTATGTGTCCGATCTCGCGAAGATGACCCGGGCCGCCCCCGGGGACAGGGAGTTCTACGCGGCGGCGCACACCGGCTTCATCAGCCAGAACGTGTACCTGTTCTGTGCTTCCGAGGGGCTGGCGACGGTTGTCCGTGCATCAATGGACCGGCCTGCCCTGGCAAAAGCGATGGGGCTGCGGCCGGATCAGAAGATCACCCTTGTCCAGACGGTGGGGTATCCGAAGAAATAGGCATGGGGCTGACAGAGCGGGAGCAGCACTCGGATTGTACCCGCTGACCTTGATCTTTCGAGAGGGCTACGCGGAGTGAGGGGGTGATGACGCGGCAATTCGATCCGAAGCCGGTCACACTGGAAGGCAGCCATGTTCGACTGGAGCCGCTGGCGCGCCGGCACGCCGAGGACCTCTTCGAGGTCGGCCAGGACGAAACGATCTGGCCGTACATGTCGCGCCCGCCCTTGAAGAGTGTCGAGGACGCGCGAGCCTGGATTGACCAGGCGTTGGAGGTGACGGCGACTGACACCCAGATCCCCTTTGCGATCATCGAGCGCGCCAGCGGCAAGGCGATCGGGTCTACCCGGTACATGGACATCCGGCGCAATGACCGCGGGCTGGAGATCGGGTGGACGTGGATCGGCACGGTGTTCCAGCGAACCGCGATGAACACAGAATGCAAGTACCTCTTGCTGCGCCATGCCTTTGAGGACCTCGGCGCGGTGCGGGTGCAGCTGAAGACGGACCTGCGCAATGCGCGCTCCCAGCGAGCGATCGAGCGCCTGGGCGCCGTCCGCGAAGGCGTCCTGCGGAAGCACATGGTACAGTGGGACGGCTTCATTCGGGACACGGTTTACTACAGCGTCATCGAGAGCGAGTGGCCAGGGGTCAAGCGCCGCCTGGAAGGCCTGCTGGGGCGGGCGCGCGCCTGACGTCCTCGTTGCCGAGCAGCTCCTGGAAAAGGGATGAGCCGCCCCCAATGCGCCTCCAGGGAAGGAGTTCTTTCTTGACAAGGGGCGGGGGTTTGAATATGTTGCCGCCGGATGCATCTCCCTGTCGTTCGATGTCGAGACGGGACGCCTGACACCACCCACCGTTTCCCGCGGGCCGATTGGCCCATGGTTGTCTTTCCTTGCTGGTCATGGATTCGCGGCGCGGTCTGACGCTTCGGCGCCTCGTTTCTAACAGGATCACGTCTCAAACAAGGAGGAGGTCCCCAGGAACTTGTCCTTCCGTTCCTGCCCGTCCCCCCACGTGTCTCGAACGCCAGCCTGAAGCCCGCAATGCGCGTCCGAGCCTGTCGGGTGACCCCGAGGACTGAATGGCGCCTCAGTGGCTCGGTGAGGTGGGGCGGGGCGAGTACGCAATAGAGGGACGAGATCAGTCTGTGAGTGATGGGTGTGGCGATAGCCGCACGCCGCGTGAACTCCAATGATCTCAAAGGGGGAGAATCCATGAGAACCATGCTTGCACTGGGAATGGCCCTCGCGGTGCTCTGCCTGCTTGTCGCGCCGCATCCGGCGGATGCGGCCGGTATTCTCCGGATCGCCCAGAACACCTCGGATCTCCGAAGCATGGATCCACACTTTGCCACCACAACGCAGGATCGGAGCCTGGTGGACATGATCTTCAATGGACTGGTCCGCTACAAGCCCGGTGACGGCTCGGTCTTCGAGCCGGACTTGGCCACAAGTCTGCCGACGCCCAGAATGGAGGGCGGCAAGCAGGCGTGGACGTTCCAGCTCCGAAAGGGGGTCATGTGCCATCCGAGCCCCGGCGTGCCCTCCTATGAGTTGACGAGCGAGGACGTGGTCTACTCGCTGAAGAAGTCGGCGGACAAGAATCGCTCCGCCTACGCCGCCGATTACGGAGGGATGACCGTTGAGGCCCCGGACGCCTACACGGTGAAGATCACCCTGGACAAACCGGTCTCCCCGATTCTGTTCTTCGCCAATGTGGCCAACTACTCCGGGGGCTTCATCGTCTGCAAGAAGGCCGCCGAGAAGCTCGGGCCGGACGGCATGAAGACGCAGCCCGTGGGTACCGGCCCCTTCATGTTCAAGAGCTATAGCGCCCAGGAGCGAGTGCAACTGGTGGCGAACCCCGCCTACTTCCGGGGACGGCCGCAACTGGATGGGGTGGATTATCGGTTCATGCCCGATATCAGCAGCCGTGAGCTGGCCCTGCGTAATGGCCAGTTGGACGTGATCAACGGGGCCCCGGACAAGGCGTGGGTGGATAAAATGAAGGGTGTGTCCGGCGTCAAGGTGGATGTCTTCGGGGTGGGAGAGGTGGTGACGCTCAACCTTAATATGACTGTCGCCCCGCTCGACAAGGTGGAGGTGCGAAAGGCCATCGCCTATGGCCTGGACCGCGATGAGTTCCTGGCTCTCATCGGTCCCGGGATCGCGGAGAACGTCTACTCGCCTGTCCCGGCGAAGTTCCTGGCGGGCGGCCTGACCCAGGCAGAGTTGGCCGCCAAGGGCCTCGACTACAAGACCGACCTGCAAAAGGCCAAGAGGCTCCTGGCCCAAGCCGGATACCCCAACGGGTTTTCCATGGACTTGATCACCTCCGAGCAGACCGGGTACCGGGTGCTGTATGAGTCCATGCAGGCCCAGCTCGCCAAGGTGGGGATCAAGGTGGACCTGAAGCTTGCGGACCACGCCACCATGCACAGCATGATCCGCAAGGACGCCAACCCGCTGGCGATCTACATCGCCTGGCGCCCCAACGCGGATGTCTACCTGACACAGTTCCTCCACTCCGATTCGATCGTAGTTACTGGGAAGAAACCCAACACGAACTTCTCCCACTACAACAAGATTGACGGGCTCATCGAGCAGGCTCGGAACGAGACCGATCAGGCCAAGCAGGTGGCCCTGTGGAAAGAGGCGCAGATCAAGGTCCTGGATGACATGGTCGTCTATCCCATCCAGTACCAGAACCAGGTCTATGCCCGCTCGACCGCCGTGGACTATGGGCACGAGCTGATCTCGGTCCTGGCGCTCTATCCCGGCATCGACGAGAAGACCCGCCTGACGAAGTAACCTGAACCTCATCAGCGCGGTGGGCGTGCCGACAGGCGGGTGCGCCCACCGCGCCTGGCCTCTCGCCATTCAACGACCGTGCTCAGATACATCTTGCAACGGCTCGTCTTTTCGATTCCCGTGTTCCTGGGCGTGGTCACCATTGTCTTCCTCGTGGTCCGAGTCATCCCCGGTGATCCCGCCGTGGCCGCCCTGGGCGACTATGCGTCCAAGGAAGCGGTGGAGGCCCTGCGGCAACAGATGGGCCTTAACGAGCCGCTGCCCCTTCAGTATGTCCACTTCCTGGGCAATCTCGTGCGTGGTGATCTTGGCAAGTCCATGATCACGGCATCGCCTATCCGTCACGAGATAGGCCACGCCCTTCCGTATACCCTCGAGCTGACTGTCCTGGCGATCATCATCGGAACCATCCTGGGGATCCCTATCGGCGTCTATACGGCGATCCGGCGCAACCAACTGGCGGACTACATCGGGCGCGTCCTGTCCCTGACCGGCCTTTCCGTTCCGGCGTTCTACCTGGGGATCCTGCTGATCCTGCTGCTGGCCATCTATCTCCAGTGGCTGCCGGCGGTCGGCGGCGGCGGCATGGATGATCTCAGGGAGAATGTCAGCCACGTGATCCTGCCGGCGCTCACCTTGGGGTTGGTCATGACGGCGTCTGTCGCCCGGCTGGCGCGCTCCGCGATGCTGAACGTCCTCCGCCAGGACTACGTGCGCACCGCGCGCGCCAAGGGCCTGAAGGAGCGGGTGGTTTACCTCCGCCACGCCCTGCGCTCCGCCCTGATCCCCATCGTCTCCGTGACGGGCATCTGGGCGGTCAGCTTGATCGGCGACTCCGTCACCGTGGAGGTGGTCTTCGCCCGGCCGGGGCTGGGTAAGATGATGGTGGGGGCCATCCTTCAGCGCGACTATACGGCGTTGCAGTCCATCATGGTCGTCTACACGGGCTTTGTGGTGGCCATCAACCTGTTGATCGACCTGATCTACGGATGGGTGGATCCCCGGATCAGGCACTAGGGTGGGTGGGACGGATGGCCGGAGAAGCGGCCCCGAGCAAGACGGGCGGTGAGCGCCAGCGGTTGTGGAGGACATTCCTCCAGAATCGGGCGGCGGTGGTCGGATTGGTTCTGGCCATTCTGGTCACCATTCTGTCCGTGGCCGCGCCGTTCTTCGCGTCGCACGATCCGATGGTCCAGGACGCCAGATCCCGCCTGCAGCCCCCGGATCAGATGCATATCCTGGGGCGGGATCCCTTCGGCCGCGACGTCTTCGCCCGCGTGCTCTTCGCCGGTCGGATCTCGCTCCTGGTGGGGGTTTGTTCCGTCATGCTGGGAGGGGTGATCGGCTCCACCCTAGGCCTGGTCGCCGGCTACACAGGCGGCAAAGTCGAAAACGTGATCATGCGGTTCGTGGACATCCTGATGGCCTTTCCGAGCCTGCTCCTTGGGCTCCTGGTGCTGGCCGTTCTGGGTCCAGGGCTGTTCAAGATGGTCCTGGCTATCGGCATCATGCTGTCTCCCGCGTTCGCACGAGTGCTGCATGGTGCGGCGCTGTCCCTGAAGAAGCGCGAGTTCGTGGAGGGGGCCCGATCCGTCGGGGCCAGCCCTGCCCGCATCGTGGGCCTGCACATCCTGCCCAACGTGATGGGAGAGGTCGTCGTGCTCGGCAGCCTGTGGACCGCTTCCGCCATTCGGATCGAGGCGAACCTCAGCTTCATCGGATTGGGGGTCTCACCGCCCACACCGACCTGGGGCAACATGATCCGGGACGGCACGCCGCACCTGCTCAACGCACCTTGGCTGTCCGTCTTCCCTGGCCTTGCCATCCTGGTGGCCGTACTGGGCTTCAACCTGCTCGGGGACGGCCTCCGCGACGTGCTCGATCCGCACCTCCGGGAGTAGCGAGAAGGGGAACCTCGTGTCCGCAACGGGAGAATTGGTATCATTCGTGCGCCGCCTTGATCCCGCCCATCTGTCCGATCGGGTGTTGCGCCAGGCCTGCCGCTGTCTCCTGGACCTCTTGGGGGTCGCCATTGCCGGCACGCATACCCCGATGACGCAGATCAGCGCCCGCTTTGGCTACGACCACTTCGCCTCCGGGACGTGCACGGTCATCGGCTCTCGCAGGCCGCTCTGCGTCACGGGGGCCGCTTGGGTCAACTGCAACGCCGCCAGCGCCCTGGACCTGGATGACGGTCACCGCTTGGGCATGGGACATCCCGGCGCGGCGGTGATCCCGGCCGCCCTGGCCGTCGCCGAGACGACCGGTGCCACCGGGCGGGAGTTTCTGGCCGCCATCGCGGCGGGGTACGAGGTGGCCGTCCGGGCCAGCATGGCGCGGGTGCCCTGGTACAGGGACCGCATGTACTCGAGTGGTATCTGGGGTGTCTTCGGCGCGGCCGCGGCCGCCGGCAAGCTGCTGGGACTGGACGAGGCCACCCTGCAATCTGCCATCGGCAACGCCGCCTCTCACGGATCTTTTCCGCCCGGCGGCCTGCAGGCGAACTACAGCATGGTCAAAGAGGTGATCGGCTGGGCGGGCATGACGGGGTGCGCCGCGGCCTTGCTGGCGCAACAGGGCTTCGTGGGCCCGGAGGACGTGATGGACTACTCCGGCCGGTGGGATGCGGGGGTGCTGGTGGATGGGCTGGGGGATCCCGACCGGTATGCGATCCTGGGCACGTACTTCAAGCCCTACGCCGTGTGCCGCTGGGCGCATTCCTCGGTGGATGCCGCGTTGGACCTGATCGCGCGACACGCTCTCCGGCCCGAGGAGATCCAGAAGGTCCTGGTCGAGACCTTTTACGAGGTCACCCGGCTGGTCAACTATGCGCCGCGGAATGCCATCGCCGCCCAGTTCAGCATCCCCTTTGCCCTGGCGGTGGCCTTGCTCTATAAGCGGATCGAGCCGGAGGACGTGAGCGAGGAAAATTTGCAGAAGCCCGCGATCCTGGACCTGGCCCGGAAGGTCGAGGTCGTCGTGGACCCGGAGATCAACAGCCAGTTCCCCGCCAAAACGATCGCTCGCGTGACGATGCACACCGCTCGCGGGCAATTCCAGACCACCGTCGAATACCCCCGGGGCAACCCAGAGAATCCGTTGAGTGATGACGACCTGAAGGCCAAGTTCCGGTCGTTGACGACGAAGATCGTGGGTGAGACGGCCTGCGAGAGGCTTTTCGCCGCGATCTTTGATCTGCCGCAGGCGCGGGACGTGAGATCGCTCACTGAGTGGCTGGCCTTCTGACACAGGAGACAGAACCTTGAGAATCCTCGTCCTCGGTACGGGCCTGCAAGGACGAGCGACCCTGCACGATCTGGCGCGGGTCCCGACTGTGTCCCATGTCGTCGCCGCCGATGCCGATCTGGCCGGGCTGACCCGGTACCTCGACCGCCTGAAGACGACCAAGATCGAGCCGGTAGCGCTGGACGCCCATGACCTCGACCGGGTCGCGGGGCTCATGCGAAAGGCGGAGGCGGTCATCGTCCTGCTGCCGGTCACGTTCCACGTGCCCATCACCCGGCTGGCCGTCCAGAACGGCATTCACCTGGTCAACTCCTCCTATGTCCCGCCGGAGTTCCACGAGCTGGGACAAGAGGCAGCCGCGCGCGGCCTAGCCATCCTTCCGGAATTCGGATTCGATCCGGGCATCGATCTGGTCGTGGCCGGACAGGCGCTGAGGGAGCTCGACGAAGTCCACGAGTTCTATTCCTACGGCGCGGGCTTCCCGGAGCCCAAGGCCGCCGGGGGCCCCCTGCGCTACAAGATTTCCTGGACGTTCGAGGGCGTGTTGAAATCGTACGTGCGGGACGCCCTGGTCATTCGCGAGGGGAAGGCCGTGGCGGTTCCCGGTCGGGAGATCTTCGCGCCGTCCAACATCCACATGGTTAACATGGAAAGCTATGGGGACCTGGAGGCGTATCCCAACGGGAACGTGGTCCAGTACCTGGACGCCATGGGCGTCACCGCCACGGTGAAGAACGCAGGCCGCTTCGCCATGCGCTGGCCGGGCCATTGCGCCTTCTGGTATGCGCTGGCCCGGTTGGGCTTCCTGGACCAAGCGCCGATCCCGGTGGGGAATGGTTCGATCGTCCCGAGGGATTTTGTGCGACGCCTGCTGGAGCCTCAGCTTCAGTATGCGGAAGACGAGCGGGACGTGGCGGTGATCCGGGTTGATGTCCGCGGGATCAAAGACGGCCGGAAGCGCCGCCTGCTCTACCAGGTGATTGATCTGCGCGATCTTGCGAGCGGCCTGCTGGCCATGAACCGCACGGTCGGCTACACGGCCAGCATCGGGGCCCAGATGATCCTCCGCGGGGACATCGAGAAGCGAGGGCTCCTCTCGCCCCTCACTGACATCCCCACCGACGTGTTTTTCACAGAACTGCGCCAGCGCGGCATCATGGTGCAGCGTGATGAGGGAGACTGGTAGATCGTGGGCAGGTGCGCGCCGGCATCGAGGCGGGGAGCGGCGGCCTGCCCCATCGTCGGCGGGAGGGCACAGAGCGGCCACGCGGACGAGGGGCGACAGGTCTCCCGGAGACTAATGATCAGGGGAGGTCCTTCTTATGCCTTCAAAGGGCGGGCAGTACAAACCGTTTTCCGACGTCGATGTCCAGAAAATCAACCATGCGGCGATGACACTCCTGGAGAAGGGGGGTGTCAAGGTGTTCACCCGCACGGGGCGGGAGTGCTTCAAGCGAGCGGGAGCGACCGTCGATGAATCCTCCTGCGTTGTAAGAATGCCGCGCGGCATGATTGAGGATGCCATCGCGTCCGCCCCGCACAGCGTCACTCTGTGCGGTCGTGATCCTCGGCACGATATCGTCCTTGAGGGTTCGAACGTGTACCTCGGGACGGGAGGGACGGCGATCAATGTCCTTGATATTGAAACCGGCGCGCGGCGCCCCTCCACGCTGGCCGATGTGCGGGACATGGCACGGCTGGTCGATGCGTGCGATTGGGTGCATTTCTTTCTGATCAACGTCTATCCGAACGACATTCCTGAGGTCGAGCATGTGGACCTCAACCGATTCTATAGCGCCATCAGCAATACCAGCAAGCATGTCCAAGGCGGGATGTACGGGTCGCAAGGTCTTCGTGAAGTCGTGGATATGGCGGAAAAGATTGCCGGGGGTGCGGAACAACTCCGGGCACGACCCTTCGTCAGCTTCATCACCCTGATGATCAGCCCCTTCAAGATTGATGACCGGTACGGGGATTTCACCTGTTACATCGCCGAAAAGGGGCTTCCGGTCGTCGTCCCGACGGAGCCCCTGGGCGGCTTGACGTCGCCTGTCACTCTGGCGGCAAACGTCGTGATGCATATGGCGGAAACGCTGGCGGGGGTCGTGCTGACCCAGGCCGTCAATAAGGGAACTCCGGTAATCTGCGGCAGCGTCGGATCAATTGCGGACATGCGCACACTGGCGCATCTCAGTGGGGCGATCGAGCGGGCCATGATCCATGCAGGATGCAGCCAGATGGCCCAGTATTATCGCTTACCCTACTATTCGACCGCTGGTATGTCCGACTCCAAACTGGTCGATTGCCAGGCTGGGTATGAGAGCGGGATGGGGAGCCTGCTGGTTGCGTTATCGGGCGCGAACTTCATCCACGATGCCGCAGGGTTGATGGAATTCGACCTCACGGCGTCCTATGAAAAGGTCGTGATCGATAATGAGATTCTGGCCCGGACCCATCGGGTGCTGCGCGGCATCGAGGTCAACGACGACACGATTGCCCTCGATCTGATGCTTGAGGTCGGGCCGGGCAACGACTATCTGGGCCAAGAGCATACGGTGAAGTATATGCGGTCTGAATTCGGGCCCTATCTCATCAGTGATCGTGAGAAGCGGGAGCGGTGGGAGGCGGAGGGCGCCAAGGATGCGTCCCGGCGCGCCAACGAGGTGGCCAAGAAGATCCTGCGCGAGCACAAGCCGCTTCCCGTGGACCCGGCGATCGTGGACCAGTTACGAAAGAAGTATCTGCATTTCATGGGATGATCCCGCCTCAGCGTGCCGCGTAGGGGAGGAGGCGGCAGGGCATGGGCAAGTCGATCGCAGTTGTCGGGGCCGGCAGCGGCGGGACCGCCATCGCCGGGGATCTCACGCTGGCGGGGCATGCGTGCCGGCTGTTCGAATTCGCGGAGTGGAAGGAGCGGAAGTAGACTGCCATGACTCGAGTCGGAACGTCAGCCGAGATTGAACGCGGCCAAGCCATCACGATCACGGTGGATGGGCATCCAGTGCCGGCGTATGCGGGAGAGACCATTGCGGGGGCGCTGCTGGCGTCGGGACGGCGCGCCTGGCGCCACACGCGTCACGGCCAGCCCCGCGGCCTCTTTTGCGGCATCGGGCTCTGCTATGATTGCCTCGTGACGGTGAACGGCACGCCCAATGTCCGGGCCTGCCAGACTCCTGTGGCTGCCGGGATGGTTGTGGACACCCAAGGGACACCGTGAGGCCGTGACAGACCAGGTAGAGATCGCAGTCGTCGGGGCGGGGCCAGGCGGGCTCTCTGCGGCGCTGGCGGCGGCGCAAGCCGGGGCGCAGGTCGGGCTGATTGACGACTACAGCCAGCCCGGGGGGCAGTACTTCCGGCAGGCGGCGACGGAACTCCGTGTCGGCCGGCCGATGCGCCACCAGTCTGAAGGCCGGGCGCTCTGGGAGCGCGTGTCGGCGAGCGGGGTGCGACTCTTCGCTGAGACCGTCGTCTGGGGGGAGTTCGAGGGGAACCTCCTGGGGCTGCACGGACCCCAGGGGGCGGTCTTTGTGCAGGCGCGGGCAATCATCCTGGCCACCGGCGCCTACGACCGGCCTGTCGCGTTCCCCGGCTGGACGCTGCCCGGTGTGATGACCGCGGGGGCCGCCCAGGCCCTCCTGAAGCAGCAGCGCATCCTGGCAGGCAGGCGGGTCCTGCTCGCCGGGACGGGTCCGTTGCAGATCGTCCTGGCGGGGGAGTTGGTGCGCGCCGGGGCGAATGTGGTGGCAGTCCTGGAGGGGAGCCGGTTCTACGCGAAGGCCCTCAGCCACGCCGGGGCACTCTGGGGGCAGTGGGGGCGGCTGGCCGAAGGGCTGAGCAACCGGCTGGCCATCCTGCGTGCGGGCGTCCCCTATCGCCCGGGCTGGGGCATCGTCGCCGCCCACGGCACGGACCAGGTGGAATCCGTGACCATCGCTCGACTGGACCCGCAATGGCGACACATCCGGGGCAGCGAAGAGACCCTCCACTGCGACACGCTGTGCTTGGGCTACGGCTTCATCCCCTCCAGCACCTTGTCCCGCCTGCTGGGGCCAAGACACGAGTGGCGCCCCGACCTGGGAGGCGAAATCCCCCAGCGGGACCGGCACATGCAGACCAGCGTGCCCGGGATTTTTGCCGCGGGCGACGGGGCGGGGATCGGCGGGGGGCCGCTGGCGATGCTGGAGGGCCGGATCGCGGGGACCGCCGCCGCGGCAGCATTGGGCCACGGCGCGGTCGATGCTGAGCGAAGGATTCAGCATCTCGCCCGGGCGCTCACGCGCGAGCGACGATTCCAGCGGATGTATGCCGCCCTGTTCACGCCCGGCCCCGGCCTTTACGAGTGGAGCCGGGACGATACCGTCCTCTGCCGGTGTGAGGAAGTCACCCAGGCTGAGGTGCGCAGGGCTGTCTCGCTCGGCACCGACTCGACCAACGAGGTCAAGGCGGTCGTCCGGTGCGGGATGGGTGACTGTCAGGGACGCATGTGTGGTCACCTGGTGGCCCACTGCATCGCCCGGGAAACCGGGCGGCCGATCGCGGAGGTCGGATTCCTCCGGCCGCGCCCACCCATCTTCCCGGTGCCGATTGTGGCCCTTGGCCGGCAGGTGGAGGCGGAAGAGATCACCAGCGGTGCCATGTCGGAGACGGATCGCCGATGAGCGCGACGCGTAAGCTCGGCGCGGAGCTGGTGATCGTGGGTGGGGGCATTGTCGGATGTGCTGCCGCCTATTACCTGGCGCGGCGCGGAAGAAAGGTCGTGCTCCTGGAAAAGTCGGTGATCGGCGGAGAGGCCTCCGGGCGGAACGGCGGCGGGGTGAGGGCGCAGTGCCGGGACCGGCGAGAGCGGCCCCTGGCGATGGCCAGCGTCAAGCTGTGGGTGGGACTGGAGGCCGAGCTGGGCTTCGACGTGGAATATATCCAGGGCGGCAATATCCGCATGGCGACCAACGAAGATCGCATGGCGCTATTGCGGCGCGAAGGCGAGGAGGAGCTTGCGGACGGTCTCGAGGTCCAGATGTGGGACCGGGACGAGCTACGCCGGCGCGCTCCGTACTTGAGCGATGTCTTCATCGGCGCAAAATACTGCCCGACCGACGGAACGGCCAACCCGATCCTGGCGTCTCGAGCCTTTGGCTGGGCAGCCAGACGGGCAGGCGTCACGCTGCTCACGCGGACCGAGGCGGTGAGTATCGGCACCCAGGGCGGGCGGGTCACCTCTGTAACGGCCAGAGACCAGGACGGAGATCTCCTCGTCGAGGCGCCGTGGCTGATCCACGCCGGCGGGCCGTGGACGCCCCAGCTCAGCCGTACGGTAGGCATTCAGGTGCCGATCGAGCCAGCCCGGTCGGTCATCGCCATCACGCAGCGCCTGCCCTTCCTGTTCAAAGAGTTCATCTCTTCCCACGATCTGGGTGCCTACTGCAGGCAGGCGCGGGAAGGCCACGTCCATATCGGCGGCGTCGGCGCACCCGCCAAGACGTTTGATCAGACCATGCCCATGGTGTCGATCGGGCTCCTGGCCAGGCGCGCGGCGCAGATGCTCCCGGCCTTGCAGGGCGCCAATGTCCTGCGCACGTGGGCGGGGACCCTAGAGAATACGCCAGACAAGGTGCCGATCATCAGCCCAGTGGACGGGATCCCGGGGTACATCTTGGCCTCCGGGTTCAGCGGGCACGGCTTTTGCCTGGGGCCGATTGCCGGCAAGCTCCTGAGCGAGCTGATCGTGGACGGCGGGCCATCGCTTCCCCTGCACGAGTTCCGCCTCTCGCGTTTCGCCGATACGCCTGCCGCCGCGTCTACGGTGTGAAGCGCCGGTGGGGCCCCAGGGTCGCCAAGGGGCGATGCCTTGCCGCTCCGCTGTTGGAATTCTATGCCGGCACCTATGGTGGCTTCTATCAGATGACCGACACCGCGGCCGTCGTCCGCCGGGTCAAGGCGGCCCTCCAGGGCGTAGAGACCCTGCAGGAGTACGCGGCACTGACCGGAGAGCTGTGCCTGTACATCGGGCGTATGGACTACTGGGTTGACCTGCTGATCCCCTGGGCGAGGTTTGGGGACGTGTTCGAACAGATGAAGGGGTGACGCCGCCGGTCGGGCAGGCAGTAATGCGACTAAAGAAGCAACGTCCCCTTCTCTAAAGAAGCAACGTCCCCTTCTCTACCACGGGCGGGTAGTGAGGTGATCACTCGGCATTGCCTTCGAGCCAGAGGCAGAGCGGGATCAACGAACGCGCGGTAGGCGCGTTATGGAGGAGAGGATGGCGAATCATTTCTGGGTGGGTGAATTCCCCGGGGGAATCACGGTGTGCGATCCCAACGGAATCATTCTGGAGATGAACGCCAGAGCCGTGCGGGCTTTTCAGGACCAGGGCGGCGAGAAGCTGATCGGCACCAACCTGCTCGACTGCCATCCCGAGCCGGCGCGCACAAAGCTCCAGCGGCTCATGGAGGCGCGGCAAACGAACGTGTATACGATTGAGAAGGCCGGCATCAAGAAGCTGATCTACCAGGCGCCCTGGCACAAGGATGGGAAGTACTGCGGCTTCGTCGAGCTGTCCCTGGAGATTCCCGTTCAGATGCCACATTTCGTTCGCGATGCGTGAGATCCCCAGGCAGGGTGTTGGGAGCTTGGTCGGCCATGTCGCAACCTGAGGCCTGGCTGCGTGGACCCCTTGAGGGCGTCGACCCGGTGTTCATGCCGGCCGCGCACGCGCTTGTGCAGGCGTCCGAGGATCTCGAGCGCGCCGCGTCGGAATTGACGGTCGCGGAGCTGTGGGTGAAACCGGGAGGCGCGGCCTCGGTGGGCTTTCACCTGCGCCACATCGCCGGGAGCACCGATCGGCTGCTCACCTACGCCCGTGGGGAGCGACTGACCGAGGCCCGGCGTCAGGCTGTCGCCCTGGAACAGGAGCCTGGCGACCCTCCGGCAGACGCGACGACCCTTATCCGCGAGGCGCGGGCGGCCATTGAGCGTGCGCTGACCGCTCTTCGAGCTGTCCCGAAGGCGTCGCTATACGATCCGCGAAGCGTCGGCCGCGCGGCCATGCCGACAAACGTCTTCGGCCTCCTGTGCCACGTTGCCGAACACACACAGCGGCACACGGGACAGGTCATCACGACGGCGAAAATCGTCCGCGGCCTCGGTCTCCACTGACACTCCCTGAATCGGCAGCCCATGGACAGCTTCCTCTTATATCTCGCCATGGCGACCCTGCTGTTCTGGGTCGCCTTTGGAATCGATCTGTTCTTCGGAAACCGCTCGATTCAATTCCTGAAAGACCTTCGTCTGCCGGCGAAGTTCCCCTCCCATAGGGTGTCCATCATCATTCCGGCTCGGAATGAGGAACGGAACGTCGAGGAGGCGCTAAAATCTGTTCTAGAGCAAGACTACGAAGACCTGGAAGTCATCGTCGTCAACGACCGGTCAACGGACCGGACCGGCTCCATCCTGGACGAGATAGGGAGAGCGTATCCCACGTTCCGCATTGTCCACTTGCAGGAGTTGCCCCGGGGCTGGTTGGGGAAGAACCACGCCCTCTATCGCGGGGCGCAAGAGGCGAGCGGGGATCTCCTGCTCTTTACGGACGCGGATGTCGTGATGCATCCGTCCGCGGTGAGCAGGGCCGTGGGGTACATGCTTGGGCATCAACTGGATCATGTCGCCATAGCTCCCGACGTCAGGATGCCCGGGGTTCTCCTGCAACTCTTCGTCGGGGCGTTCGGCATCTTCTTCTCGCTGTACGCGCGGCCATGGAAGGCCAGGGACCCGAAGAGCAGGCGATGCATCGGCATCGGAGCGTTCAATCTGGTGCGCAGAGATGTGTATGGCGCCGTGGGCACGCATCAAAGGATCGCCATGCGGCCAGACGACGACATCAAGCTGGGGAAGCTCATCAAGAAGCACGGCTACCGGCAGGAGTTTCTGTTTGGCACGCACATGCTGCACGTCGAATGGTATGCCTCGGTGCGAGAGCTGGTTGAGGGGCTGACGAAGAACGCCTTTGCGGGGGTTGACTACAGGATTTCAGCGATCGTTGGCGCCTCGATCGCGCAGTTGCTCACGAGTGTGTGGCCATTCCTCGGGATCTTCCTCACGCATGGATCGACACGGGTTATCAATGGCGTCGTGGTCCTGGCGATCTTGGCCCTATGCCGGGATAGCGCACGATTTCTCACGGTCGCCCCGTGGTTCGGGGTCGCGTTTCCGGCGGCCACGTTGCTCTTCATCTATATCCTGTGGCGGTCCATGCTGGTGGCGCTCTTTCACGGCGGGATAGACTGGCGCGGCACGCGCTACCCCCTGGCCGAGCTGAAGGCGAACAAGGTGTAGGGTCCCCCGGCCGGCGCGGGGCGGACTTGGGGGGGCCGGATTCCACCGAGGAGACGACGGATGGATGTGTTCATGCAAGCCGCCATCCAGGAGGCGGAAACAGGCGCGAGGGAGGGCGGCATTCCGATCGGATCGGTTCTAGTGCATGGAGCGAAAATCATCGGTCGCGGGCGCAACCGACGCGTGCAGAAGGGCAGCGTCATTCTGCACGGGGAGATGGACGCGCTGGAAAACGCGGGACGCCGGCCCGCGTCGGTCTACCGGGAGTGCACGCTGTACACGACCCTGTCGCCTTGCCCGATGTGCACGGGGGCGATCCTGCTCTACGGGATTCCGCGCGTCGTCATCGGAGAAAACCGGACCTTCATGGGAGACGAGGTGCTGCTGCGGGCGCGGGGGGTGAAGGTCGCGGTTCTCCAGGACGCCGCCTGCATCCGCCTGATGTCGGATTTCATCAAGGCCAACCCGCACCTGTGGAACGAGGACATCGGGGCGTGACCACGGGGATTTCTGGCAAGGGCGCGCGGTTCCCGGGGTTGCCGCCGGGGGAAAGGCGTGATATTTTGCCGGCCGTGTTTCCCTGGGGGAGGGGCGAATCGGTCCGTGTGGGAGAGGAGGTCGTCCGGGCATGAAGATCCTGCAGTGTGTCCCGAACTTCAGCGAGGGAAGGGATCCCAATTTCCTGAGGGAGCTGGAGGGTGTGTTGAAGCAGTTCCCCGTCAAGATTCTGGACCTCTCCATGGACAAGGACCACCACCGGGCGGACTCGACGTTTCTCGGGGCGCCCGATGCGGTCGAGGCCTGCGCCATGGCGGCGACGTCGCGGGCCATCGAGCTGATCGACATGCGGCACCACAAGGGCAGCCACCCGCGCATGGGGGCGGTGGACGTGGTGCCCTTCATCCCGATCCGGGGCATGACGATGGCCGAGGCGGTGGCGATCGCCCGCCGGTTCGGGAGAGCATTTGCCGAGAAGCACCAGGTCCCGGTGTTCTACTACGAGGACGCCTGCACCAGCGAAGCGCGGCGGAACCTCGCCGACATCCGCAAGGGTGAATACGAGGGGATGCCGAAGAAGCTTCAGGATCCCGCCTGGAAGGTGGATGCGGGTCCCCAGGTGCTCAACGAGAAATCGGGTGTTACCGCGGTGGGGGCCCGGATGCCGCTCATCGCTTTCAACGTGAACCTGCACACGAATGACCTGGAGGTCGCCAAGAAGATCGCCAACGCGGTCCGCCACATGGGGGGCGGCCTCCGCTATGTGAAGGCCATGGGCCTCAGCCTGGAAGACAAGGGGATCGTCCAGGTGTCGATGAACCTCGTCAACTATCAGAAGACGCCGATCCACCGGGCGGTGGAGCTGATCAAGGCCGAGGCGGCGCGATACGGCGTCCTGGTGAAGGAATGCGAGCTAGTGGGGATGGTCCCCATCGAGGCCCTGGAAGAGGTCGTGAGCTACTACCTCCAGATCCCGGGGTTCAACGCGAAGCAGGTCATCGAATACCACCTTCTGCCCGACTGAGGTCGGGCAGATTGCGGATTGCGGAATGCGGATTGCGGAATAAATAGCGCGGGACCGATTCGGAATCCGCAATGGCCGAGGAGTGGCGCGATGGGTTTCCAGGAGATGTCGCTGACGAACTTCAGTGAGGTGCTGGCCTCGGGTACGCCGACGCCGGGCGGCGGGTCTGCCTCGGCGCTGTCGGGCGCTCTGGCGGCCGGCCTTGCAGCGATGGTGGCCCGGACCACGGCCGCGAGCAAGAAGTTCGCCGACCGGGCCGGGCAGATGAACCAGGCGGCGACCGAGGCGGACCGGCTCCGGGGCGAATTCCTCGCCCTCGTGGACGAGGACGCCAGGGCCTTCGACCAGGTCATGGCGGCGTTCCGGATGCCGAAGGAAATGCCGGAACAACAGGCGGCCCGATCGCAGGCGATTCAGCAGGCATACAGGGCGGCGGTCGAGCCCCCCATGCGGGTCTGCACGCGATCGCTCCGGGTGCTGGAGCTGGCGTTGCAGGTCGCAGAGCAGGGCAATCCCAGTGCGGCCTCGGATGCAGGTGTCGCTGCGCTCTTGGCGGCGACGGCCCTGGAGGGCGGCGCGCTGAACGTGCAGATCAACCTGGGCTCCATCAAGGACGAGGGATTCCGAAACACCCAGGCGGAGCGAACACGCTCGGCGCAGGCTCAGGGGCAGGCGCTTCGCGACAAGGTGCTGGCGACGGTGCGGGCGAGACTTGGCTGAGACTCCCTGTTCGGTGATTCGGCGCGGTGCTTCCTTTGCGGGGACGCGGGGCAGCGAGGGAGTCGCGCTGGGCCCGGCACAGGAGTCGCCACAAGTCTGACCATTGTGATCGCAGCGCGGACGATCATCATCCGTCCCCTCGCAACACTGGAGTCATTTCCTACAGGGAGGAGAGCCAACGTGGGCAGGAATCGAGTTGCTGTCGTAACCGGGGCCGCCCGGGGAATCGGCAAGGCAATTGCGCGGCGGCTGGCGGCGGCGGAGGACCTGGTGGTGATCGTGGATCTGGATGGGGCGGCTGTGGACCGGGCCGTCGCCGAGATCCGAAATGAGGGTGGCAAAGCCGTGGCGGCAGAATTGGACGTCTCGGACTACGGGGGCATGGAGAGCCTCATGGGGGGAATCCATGGGGAGCACGGCGCCATTGATGTCCTCGTGAACAATGCGGGCATCATCCGGCGCGGGAATTTGCTGAGCGTGACCGAGAAGGATTGGGACGTCGTCATCGCCGTCAATCTCAAGGGGACCTTCAACTGCTGCAAGCACGCTGCCCCGTTCATGATCGCGCAGCGATCCGGACGAATTATCAACGTGGCCTCCATCTCCGCCAAGATGGGAGATATCACCTCTGCCCCCGGGTACGGCCCATCCAAGGCCGGCATGGTGAACCTGACGAAGACCCTGGCGCGCGAGCTGGCCCCCTACGGGATCACCGTGAATGCCGTGGCACCGCACGCGATTGAAACGGAAATGAGCGGCCAGTGGTCGGAGGAAATGCGGCAGCGAATTGTCCGCTCGATTCCGCTCGGACGATTGGGGCGCCCGGAAGAGGTGGCCGCGCTCGTGGCCTTTCTCGCCTCGGATGAGGCGGGCTTCATCACCGGGGCGACCCTCGACATCAACGGCGGGGCGTTCATGGACTAGCCAGCGGGGTAGGGAGTCAGGGGCCAGGGAGAAAATGACTAATGGCAAATGACCAATAGGGAAGGGAGAGTGCGAATGCGTCTGTGCGCACATTGGTTATTGGGAATTCTTGATCAGCCTTTGACAGCTCCCCGGGCCAGACCTTCCACATAGAACCTTTGCAGGAAGAGGTAGAGGAGGATGGTGGGGAGGCTGCCGATGAGGGAAGCGGCCGTGAGCATAGGCCACTTGACTATGAACTCGCCCACGGTGAACGCGACCCCCAGCGTCACCGTGCGCTTCTCGTCGATGGAGATCAAGCACAGCGCCCAGAGCAGGTCCTGCCAGGCCAGCAGGAAGGCGAAAAGGAGCGTGGACACGGTCCCCGGCACCGCGATCGGGCAGATGATCCGGATGAAGATCTGGAGGCGCGAGGCGCCATCCACCAGGCCGGCCTCGTCCAGTTCCTTCGGGATGGAATCGAAGTAGCCCTTGGACATCCACGCCGCGAAGGGCAGGCAGATCGTGACGTACGCGATGATGAGGCCGGTGAGGCTATTGTACAGCTCGACCGCCGCGAGAATCTGAAAGTAGGGGCCGATCACCAGGACGCCGGAGATCATCTGGGTCGCAAGAAAGAACGCGAGCAGGCTGGTCCGGCCGCGGAATTGGAAGCGGGAGAAGCCATAGCCGGCCAGGGCGCCCACCACCGTCGAGAGCAGCGCGGTCACGCCCGAGACCACGATGCTGTTGTAGAAGTAGGTCCCGAACGGCTTCAGCGTCCACATCTCCACGTAGGCCTGAAGCGTCGGACGCTGGGGGATCCAGCGGATCGGGAGGGCCAAGGCCTCGGCCTCGGTCTTCAGGGACGTGGAGAGCATCCAGGCGACGGGGAAGAGGGCGTAGAGCGCCGCGAGCATGAGCAGCGAATACGACGCCACGGCCTCGAGCCGGTGTTCTCGCCGTGCGGAGGCGGCCGCCGCGCCCTTCATCGCTCCCTCCCCACCAGGATGATGTACGGCAAGCTCAAGACGAACAGCACGGCGCTCATGAGGATCGCCATCGCCGAGGCGTACTCGAAGGTGAAGAACTGGAAATACGTCTTGTAGACGAGGGTGGACAGGACTTCGGTCAGGGTGCCGGGACCGCCGCCCGTCATCGTGAGGACCAGCGCGAAGCGGCGGAACTCCCACACCATGTCCAGCGCGAGGGCGATAAGGATGATCATGCTCAGGCCGGGCAGCGTCACGTGGATGAAGCGCTTGATCTTGCCCGCGCCGTCCACCGCGGCGGCCTCGTACAGCTCGCGCGGGATGGCCATGAGGCCCGCCAGGAGCATGACCATGACCAGCGGATAGCCGCGCCAGACATTGGCAAAGATCACGGCCGGGAAGGCCAGGGTCGGACTGGAGAGCCACTGGAACTCGGCGGGGAAACCGGGGAAGAGCATCCGGATCAACGGGTTCAGGCTTCCGTTGATCGGGTTCAACACCCAGCGGAAAATGATGCCGGCGACGACGTCGGGAATGGTCCATGGGACCAACGCGATCAGGCGGAAGACCGTCTGTCCCGGGAGGGCCTGATTCAAGGCGAGGGCCAGGGCCAGGCCCAGGACGAAGTGGCCGACCATACTCCACGCCACGAAGGCGAAGGTGTTCTTGAAGGTCTGGAACAGCACCGGGTCGCGGAAGGCCTTCTGGTAATGGATAAGGGTGAGGTTCCAGCCGCTGCCCCCCTCGGGGGTGACGGAGAGCTTCAGTGTGATGAAGGCGGGGAAGACCAGCACCGCCACGAGCATCAGAGTGGCGGGGAGGACGAACAGGTACCCGACGTGGCGATCATGCCAGGTCCGGCCTGAACCCATCACGAACCCCCGCAAGCGGACAACGAGCCAGGGGATTATTCCCCCTGGCTCGTTCGGAGTCAACAGGGCAGAGAGCGACTACTGGACGCCCAGCGCCCGGTTGGTGGCGATGTGGAGGTCCTTCAGCGCTTGCTCGGGGGTCTTCACTCCCGAGAATCCCTCCTGGACCGCCGTGATCGTGGCGTCCCCGATCTTGGGCCACTCGGGGATGAGCGGCTCGATCTTCCCATACGGGGCCTGCGCGGCGAAGATCTTGGCGAACTTGTTGTTCGCGATCTCCGGCGAGCTCTTGACGTCCAGGCGCGCAGACATGACGCCGTAGATCTTGAAGTTCCGCAACTGGACATCTTTGCTGACCCACGCCTTGTAGACCTTCCAGGCCTCCTCCGGGTGCTTGGTGAAGGCGCTGATGACGCGCATGCCGTACTCGACCGAGCTCACGCGCTTCTTGCCGGACGGAATCGGTGCCGCCGCCATCACTTCGTCGACTTTCATGTTCGGGTTGATGGCTGCATAAATCAGGGGGGCCTGGATGACTCCGACTTCCATCGAGACTATCTCGTGGGCGATCTGGGTCCGGACCTCCTGTGCCCCCTGCTCGATCACACCCGGAGGCACCACCTTGTGCTTGGTGAACAGCTCCACGTAGAACCGGAATCCCTCCAGCGCCTCGGGAGTATCCAGGGCGGAGCGCTTGTTGTCCGGGGTGAGGTACTCCGCTCCGGCGCCCCAGAAAAAGGGATTGAAGCGCATGAAGAGGCCTTCCTGGCGGGACCCGATGAGCCCCATTCCGTACCGGCCGGCGCGGGTCAGCTTCTTCGCGGCGTCCACGAGCTCCGCCGGGGTTGTCGGCGGCTTGTTGGGATCGAGACCGGCTTCCTTGAAGTGTTGCGTGTTGTAGAGCAACGCCAGGGGATTCACATAGTCGTTGAGGCAGTAGATCTTCCCCTTGTACTTGCAGGTCTCCAGGGCGTGCTGATCCCACTGGGCCAGGAATTTCTGGCCGCCTTCCCTCTCGATGAAGGGAGTGAGGTCCATGATGTAGCCGCGCTCCGCGAAGAGCGGAATGGCGCGGTGCTGGAAGTGGGCGATGTCGGCGGCCGCCTTCGCCTGCGACTGGGCGATGTAGACCGTCTCCTTGTCGTTGTAGCGGCTGTCGTCGCGGACGACCTCGATGCCCGGGTTGTTCTTGTTGAACTCGTTCATGAATTCTTCGAGCGCATAAAACACCGGCTTTTCATTCCAGTGCCAGGTCTGGAAGCGGATCTTGACCTGGGCCGCCGCGGGGCCGGCCAGAACGACGGCGAGCCCTATGGCCAGCACTGCGATCACCCACCACCGACTGCGCTGTCTCATGGCACTCCTCCTTTCGCCGCTGACGTGTTCCCCCGGGCGCCGATGGGCGCGCACCCTCTTCCGAGATGCTCCGACAATGAACTGGGCTCCATCGGGCTGTCAAGATGATTCGGCCCGGTGGGGGAGCCCCAGACAATCAGGACGCGCTCACCGCGGGGCGGGGCAGCCTCGGCCCCAACCGGGACCCTCCGCGCACGGATCGGGATACGCGGTGGCTACGGCGGCTTCCACCGAAGACAATGGAACGGGCAGCGCCGGGACATGCCGAAGGTGGCGGTCATTCCACGTCCGGCCAGAAGCCAACGCGCCCCACAAACAGCCGACGAGCCAGGAGCCTCATTCCCCCTGGCTCGTCCGGGGCTGACTGGACACGGAGCGCCTACTGGATGCCAAGCGCCCGGTTGGTCGCGATGTGGGCGTCCTTCAGCGCCTGCTCCGGGGTCTTGATGCCGGTGAGGGCCTCCTGGATGGCCGTGATCACCGCGTCGCCGATCTTTGGCCATTCGGGGATGAGCGGCTCCAGCTTCACGTAGGGGGTCTGCGCCGAGTAGATCTTGGCGAACTTGTCGTTCTGCACCTCGGGCGCGCTCCGGACGTCCAGCCGTGTGGAGAGGACAGCCGCGATCTTGAAGTTCCGGAGCTGGGTTTCCTTGCTATAGAAGGCCTTGTACACTTTCCAGGCCGCCTCGGGATCCTTGGCCGAGGAGCTGATCACTCGCATGGCGAACCAGGTGGCGGTGACCTTCGGCCTGCCGGTGGGCACGGGCACGGGCGCCAGGGCCATCACCTCGCGCACGTTCATCCTGGGGTTGATCGCCTGCACAATTCCCGGCTCAGACGGCATGCTGATGATCATGCTCACCTTCTCGTGGGCGAGCTGGGTCCGAACCTCCTGCGCTCCCTGCTCGATCACGCCCGGCGGGACCACCTTGTGCTTGCTGTACAGTTCGACGTAGAACTTGAAGCCGGCGAGCGCCTCGGGCGTGTCCAGGGCCGAGCGCTTGCCATCCGACGTCAGGTAGTCGCCCCCCGCTCCCCACAGCAAGGGATTGAAGCGCACGAAGACACCTTCCTGGCGGGCACCGAGAATCCCCAGCCCGTAGCGCTCGCCCTTGGTCAGCTTCTTGGCGTAGTCGAGGAACTGGTCCCAGGTCGCCGGGGGCTTGTTCGGATCCAGGCCCGCCTCCTTGAAGTGCTGCGTGTTGTACAGCAGGACCATCGGGTCCAGATCCTCAGGCAGACACCAGATCTTCCCCTTGTACTTGCAGGTCTCGAGCGCCTTCGGGTCCCACTGGGCGAGGAACTTGTCGCCGCCCTCCTTTTGGATGAAGGGGGTCAGGTCCAGAATGTAGCCACGATCGGCGAACTGCCGGATCGGCCGGTAGCTGAAGTGGGCGATGTCGGGCGCCGCCTTGGCCTGGGACTGGGTGGTGAAGACCGCCTCCTTGTCCCCGTACCGGCTGTCGTCCCGCACCACTTCGATCCCGGGGTTGTTCTTGTTGAACTCTTCCTGGAAGGCCTCGTAGGCCTTGACCCAAGGCGTCTCGTTCCACTGCCAAGTTGAGAACCGAATTTTGACCTGGGCGCTGGCCGGGGCCACGGCGAAGGCCAGGAAGGTGACGGCGATCGCCGCGATCGCCAGCCCCGTCCACAGCGTTCTCTTGTGCCTCATGCTGTACCTCCTGCTGTCAGGCCACTTCCCCCTCCGCCTCGTCAACGCTGCCGTCGTCTTCGGGTTCCTCCCTGGTATCACCTCCTTAGCGTAGACCGGCACCGCGCGGCCTCGGGACAGCCACTCAGCGGACCCCCGCCCACGGCGCCCGATTCAGGACCTCGGGGTTTGCCACGGCCGCCGGAATCTGTCCTTCCAGCGCCCGGCGAACCGACGTGGCCACCTTCCGCTTCAGCTCCACGATGGAGCCCTCGGAGTACCAGCCGGCGTGCGGGGCCAGGATGACATTGTCGAGGCCCGCCAGCGGATGGCCGCCGGGCATTGGCTCCACCTCTTGGACGTCGAGGGCGGCGCCGGCGATCCACTTCTCCCGGAGGGCCTGGAGAATCGCCTCCGGGTCCACCACGCCCCCGCGGGCGGTGTTCACGAGATAGGCCGAGGGTTTCATCTTGCGCAGGGCCGCCGCGTCGATCAGGTGGTGGGTCTTGTCCGTCAGAGGGCAATGGAGGGAAACGATGTCGGATGTTGCCAGCAGTTCATCCAGGGACACGCGGCGGACCCAGTCCGGCCAATCCCGCAGGTAGGGATCGGTGGCTTGAAGGGTCATGCCGAACCCTCGCAGCTTCGCCGCTAGCATTCCTCCGATCCGCCCCAGGCCGACGATACCCACGGTTTGTTCCGTGAGGCGCGCGGTCGGTACGGCCAGCCGGAAGTTCCAGTTCCCGGCCTTGACGCCGCGGTCCAGGGGGAAGAGGTGTCGGTGGAGCGCCAGGATCAGGGCGGCCGCGTGGTTACTCACCTCGTCGGTGCAGTAGTCGGGGACGAAGGCCACGATGATCCCGCACTCGGTGGCCGCGGCGAGGTCCACGGTGTCCACGCCGACGCCGTAGCGGCAGATGACCTTGCACCGGCGCAGCGCCTTCAGGACGCGGCGCGAGAACCGCCCGTACTGGGTGATGATGCCGTCGGCATCGAGGCAGAAACTCAGCAGGCCCGCCTCGTCGTTTTGCTGGTGCAGCTCGATTTCGGCGATGCCGCCCAGGATCTCCTGTTCGGGGGCAATGCTGCCGTGGTCGCAGTCAGTGATGATGACGCGGTGCGGTTTGGATGCCGTCATGAATCCCCCCGGATCTGGATGGTCGGCACACTTGTCAAAAAAACATAGATCGAGCCTAATCTGGCCGTCAAGGGAAACCGGATCAACCTCAGGCCAAGGAAACGAAGCCTTGTCCCGCCCTCGCTTTCGCGGCGGCTGAGTTGGCTTCCCCGTGTCCGCGCTCTCCCGAATCCGGCGTCATCATGCAGTTCGGAACCAAGCGGGCGCGGGTGAATCCCGAACGAGACCCGCTTGCGGCGGGCCACCTCGAAACCGTCACGACCGAGGCCATCCTGCCTCCGGTCTGCCCGATAATCGTGGGCTTCGGGCCGTTCGAAACGGCCCAACGCTTGCGCCGCAACGCCATTCATGCCGGACTCAGGTCACCGGTCGTCCGGCGTCTTCCCGCGGCTAGGCCCCCAGCCCTCCCTCGATCCGTGACCGAGCCGCGCCGAGAGCGCGGCGGCCATGGCGGCGAGCGGCTTGCGGAGGACGGCGAGGCGCCGCTGGGGCAGGCGGCTCTTCGGGCCCACGATGCAGAGGGAGGCGCGGACCTCGCCGGAATGGTCACGGACGGCGGTGGCGATGCAGCGGATGCCCTCGATGTGCTCCTCGTTGTCGATGGCAAAGCCGCTCGCCCGGATGCGCGCCAGCTCGCGCCGGAAGGCCGCCCGCGTGGTGAGCGTCCGGGCCGTCTGCCGCCGGAGGGTGAGGCGCCCGAGGAGGCCCGCGAGCTCCCCGGCGGGCAGCCACGCCGCCAGGGCCTTGCCGACGGCCGTACAGTGGAGCGGCCGGGTGGCCCCAACCTCCTGGACGACGCGCACGGGCCCGTCGGGATCGCACTTGGCCACGATGGTCACCACGCCGTCGCGGAGGATGGCGAGGCTCGTGCCTTCGCCCGTGCGGCGACTCAACTCCTCCAGGAAGGGCATCGCGAGCTCGGCGAGCTGCTCTTTGGTCCAGGTGCGTCCGGTGAGCCGAAACAGCTTGGGGGCGAGTTCGTAAGACCGGGCCTGCCCGTCCTGGATGAGATAGCCGCAGTCGACCAGCGCCCGCAGGAGGTGGTGGGCGGTGCTCCGCGGCAACGCCGTCTTGCGGGCGATCTCGGCGAGCGTGACGGAGCCGCCCACGGCCGCGGTCGCCTCCATGATCCGGAGCCCGCGTTCGAGGGATTGGTGGGTGGGGGACTGGCTGGATCGCACGGGGAATTTCCCTTGTTTCATATAATGCAACACTTTTAACCAGCATATCTCGCACGATGGAACATGTCAATCAGCAATTGGCCCGGCGGATACTGCCCGGGCAGGTTGCGGCAACACCTGCCCGGCCCGATTGTTCTGCGGTGGCCGTCGCCGCCCGTTCTCCTCGAGGGTTTGGGGTGCACGGGGGCGCTTGTCTCCCCACGGGTCACGGGGTATAGTTGGGCCTGCACGGGAGACAAGATCCATGCGCCACCTGATCATCGGGACGGCCGGCCACATCGACCACGGCAAGACCACGCTGGTCAAGGCCCTCACCGGCATCGACACCGATCGCCTCAAGGAAGAGAAGGAGCGGGGGATCTCCATCGAGCTGGGCTTTGCCTTCCTCACGCTGCCCGACGGGACGCAGGCCGGGATCGTGGACGTGCCGGGACACGAGCGGTTCGTGAAGACCATGCTGGCCGGCGTGGGGGGCATCGACCTGGTGATCCTCGTGATCGCCGCGGACGAAGCCGTGATGCCCCAGACGCGGGAGCACCTGCACATCTGCGAGCTGCTGCGGGTGAAACGTGGCTTGGTGGCCCTGAGCAAGGCGGACCTGGTGGATGGGGAGTGGCTGGAGATGGTCCGGTCGGACGTCGCCCAGGTGCTGAAGGGCACCTTCTTGGAGGGCTGCCCGGTGGTGCCGTGCTCGGCCACGACGGGCCGGGGGCTGCCGGACCTCTTGCAGGCCATCCAGGCCCAAGCCGTGGCGGTGGAGCCCAAGCGGACGGAAGGGGTCCTCCGGCTTCCCATCGATCGGGTCTTTACCATCAGAGGGTTCGGGACCGTCGTGACGGGAACGCTGTGGTCGGGGACGCTCAGGATCGGGGATGAGGTGGCGATCCTCCCGATGGATCTGCGCTCCCGCGTGCGGCGCCTGCAGGTGCATAGCCAGACGGTGGAGCAGGCGGTGGCGGGGCAGCGGACGGCCGTCAACCTGCCCGGCCTGGAAGTCTCCCAGATCCAGCGGGGGGACCTCTTGTGCGTGCCGGGGACGCTTCGCGCCTCCGAGGCCTTCGACGCGACGCTGTCGCTTTTGCCGGATGCGCCGCGGCCGCTCGCGAATCGGGCGCGGATCCGCTTCCACCTGGGGACCAGCGAGCGCCTGGCGCGCGTGGTTCTGCTGGACCGGGAGGAACTGCAGCCGGGGGAGGAGACCTACGTGCACGTCCGGCTCGAGTCGCCCTCGACCGCCCTGCCGCACGACCGGTACGTCATCCGGAGCTATTCGCCGGCGGTCACCATCGGGGGGGGAAGCATCCTCGATCCGAACCCCCCCCGCGAGCGGCGTGCGCGGGCCACCATGATCGAGCACCTGCGCATCCTGGAGCGGGGGAGCGCCACGGACCGGGTGGAACGGCATCTTTTGGCCGCCAGCTTCACGCCGATGACCCCGGAGGAGCTGCGCGTGCGGGGCGATCTGGATCCGGGCGCCGTGGCGGAGAGTCTGCAGGAGCTTGCGGCGAAAGGCTCCGCCATCCTGGTGGGCGCCAAGGGGGAGGGCGGGGCGCTGCACGCCGAGCGGGTCGCCCAGCTCGAGAAGGAGGTGCTGGCGCGCCTCGCGGAGTTTCATTCCAAAGAGCCGCTGAAGGACGGCCTGGCCAAGGAGGAGCTGCGCACCAAGCTGCCAGCGGAACTCACTGCCGCGACCTTCGGCTGGATGCTCCTGCGCCTGACGGATGCGGGGAAGATCGGCGTCGAGCGCGACAAAGTCCGCCTGGCCGGGCATCGTCCGACGCTCACGGCGACCGAGGAAGAGCTGAAGGCAGAGATCGAGGCGGCGTACCGCACGGCGGGGTTCCAGCCAGCCACGCCCGACGGCGTGCTCACCAGCCTGGGTGCCGAGCGGAAGCTCTTCCAGGCGGTTTTTCGCCGGATGGTGGACGACGGGATCCTGGTCAGGGTCAAGGCGGAGATCTTCCTGCATCGAGAGCGATACCAGGAGATGCGGGAACGGGTGCTGGGTCATTTCAGGACGCAGCCGAGCATGAACGTGGGGACGCTGAAGGACCTCTTCGGCGTCTCCCGGAAATACGCCATCCCGTTCCTCGAACACCTGGATGATGCCCGGATCACGCGGCGGCAGGGGGACGAACGGGTGCCGTATGACTGAGCAGGGGAGCAGAAGCAGAAGATATCCTCCGGTCCTCAGAGTCGGCGAGGGCTGATGACCGACCGCTCACCGCTCTGGCTGGGCTTTTCGGTTGACATCTCCGGGCCGGTGGGAGATGCTACGCCCCACTCTTGGTGAAAGAGAAGGAGAATGGGCATGTTCGGATTGGGGTTGCCGGAACTGGTCGTCATCCTGGTGATCATCCTGCTGATCTTCGGCACGAGTCGCCTGGGGGACATCGGCAGCGGCCTCGGGAAGGCCATCCGCGGATTCAAGGACTCTGTGGCAGGCAAGGATGCCATTGACGTCACGCCGAAGAAGGACACCGACCCCAAGCAAGGCAAGGGCTGAGACGTCCCTGGGCGCTCGCCCAGGGCGATCCCGTTGACGGTCCCCACCCCGCGCCTGTGCCCAGGTTCGGGATTCCCTCCGGTCCGGATCTGGCAGGCGGTGAGACTGCCGCGCTTCCGCCCTCTGCATCTCAAACGACCCACTGGATCCACAGGAAGAGCCTCACCTGCTTCGACTATGATGAAGCCTCCGGATCCTTCCTCCGACCTTTTCTCCCTGGGGGGATGACTCGGAACTCTGCGGCACACGCCAGATCCCCGAGGGCCATCGGGCACCGACGGGTGTGCTGGGGCTCCGACGTGCGAGGGGAGAAGATCAGGGATGCGGGACTAGTCGCTGGGCCTTCCCTGGAGGTCTGCCCAGGCGGGGAGGCCCCCGAGGGCCGTTGCCTTCGTGGCGGCCCGGAGGATGGCCTCCGCCACGGCGTCGGCGGCGGCGAGACCGAGGACATCGACGTCCGCCTCGAGCATGCCGGTCGCAAGACCGATCACCAGGTCGCCATCCAGCGTGGTGTGAACCGGGACAATGGTCCGCACCAGGCCCTGATGCGCCACCTGGGCCATCTTGGTCGCCTGGGCTTTCGTCAGGCGAGCATTGGTGGCCACGACGGCCAGGGTTGTGCTCTCTGCCGTGTATCCTTTGCGAGCGACGCCCCGCCGCATTGCGGCCGCCGTGTCCACGAGGCGAAGGCTTTCGGGCGCCTCCCGCGCCCCGGCCAGAAGCCTTCCGGTGGACGGATCACGGACATCCCCGAAGGCGTTGACCACGGCGAGGGCCGCCACCTGCACGCCGCCCGGCAGGTCCAGTCCGGCCGCGCCCAGGCCAGCCTTCATGGCCCGGCCGATTCCGTACAGTTTTCCCACCGTGGCTCCGGTGCCGGCACCGACGGAGCCCTCTGCGATCGGACCGTCGGCGGCCTGCTGGCAGGCGGCGTAGGCCATGCGCGCATCCGGGCGGGCCCGGGCATCGCCGAGGCGCAAATCGAAGAGGATGGCGGTTGGAACGATGGGAACCCGGGTGACCTGGACGTCGAAGCCGATGCCCCGCTCTTCCAGGTATTGCATCACCCCGGCTGCGGCGTCCAGGCCGAAGGCGGACCCGCCGGCCAGGAGGACCCCGTGGACGTGAGGCACGAGATGGAGCGGGGAGAGCGCGTCGAGCTCCCGCGTCCCGGCCGCAGAGCCGCGGACATCCACGCCGCCCACAGTGCCCTCGGGGCAGAGGATCACGGTGCAACCGGTGCAGCCCACGCTGTCGCTGGCATGGCCGACCAGGAAGCCGGGGATTCGCGTCATCATCCTTCCTCCAGGTTCCAGGCGGGTGCATCATACCCGACAGGCTCCGGCGGCGCAATGCAGACAGGGCATCCGCTTTTGGATTGTCATCTGGCGAGCCATTTGCTATGGTCGCATGCGAGCCAGCCCGGCCAGGATTCCGGGGGAGGCCACGGGGATGCAGGAACGACGCGAGGAACCGAGGGTCGAAGCTGAGATTGAGGTGCGCTACCGGACGGCCCAGGAGTTCCTGTCCGCCTACTCGCTGAATATCAGCGGGGGCGGGATCTTCGTGCGGACACCAGAGCCGCTCCCTCTGAACCATCCTGTTCGGCTCCGGTTCATGCTCCCCGGCATTTCCCACCGCTTCGAGGTGAACGGCATCGTGGTCTGGTCCAATCCCGGGTCCAGCCGCAGTTCCCTCCCGCCCGGGATGGGCATCAAACTCGTGGATCTCGACCCGCACTCCAAGCAGCTTCTTGCCGGATTCATCAAGGCGAAATCCATCGCCCCCGGTTCCGGGAAGGCCCAATGAAGCCCGTGACGGGCGCTCGCGGAGCGATGGGGAGGGCAGGGCACGCAGAGGCCTGACCGGCGTGCGGATCTGCGAGCCGATGTCGAACTGGAGGCCCACTATCGCACGGCGGAGGAGTTCACGGCCGCGTACATCCGGAATATCAGCGGCGGAAGTTCCCCGGCGGCGAGCGCCATCGAAATAGGCTGGACATCGGCAGGGCGTTTGCGTATCTTTCGGATGCCATCGGCGGCGGAGCACCCCCGGCCCGCCGCCGATGCGTTTTGCATCCCCGGACGATTCCGGAGGCGGATTGGGCCTGGTGGCCCTCCTGGTCTTCAAAGCCGGTAACGCGGCCGGAGCTAACTTCTTGAAAAATCAGGAATTGGCTCCGGCCGCTGTGTTTCTGGTGGGATAGGAAATCGTCCCAGGTTTCTCTGCTTTCTCTGCTTTCCCAGGTTTTTCAGAATCCGAGCACAAAAAGAGCACAAGGAGAGCGCCTCAACCTCCAAGCTGCACCGTCTCCAAGCTGCTCCGGCACACGCCTTGGCATACGCTGACCGTTTGCGCCTGTCCCAGCCGATAGAGATTATCAGGACTAATTAGAGCGCTTTAGTGCAGACAGTCTGCACGCCCTCGTGCAGAAACTTGGACTCAGCGCGTAATAAATGGTTGACGCGGCGCGTCAATCGTACTAAAATAAGGGTATGAGGGTAGGAAATCTTACACACAGGAGGCCCCCATGCCCACGTTGAATGTCGTGCTGAGAGAAGACGAGTGGCGGCGGATCCGGCGCTACGCCGAATCGCATCGGACGAATGGCCGGGCTTCCTGCACGGCGCTCATCCGGCTCGCGCTGGAGGAGTTCTGGGCGCGGCGGGAGACGCAGGAGGCTTCCCCGGACACGCGGTGACGCGGGCCTCGGAAGCAGATCCCGTGGGAAAGTTCAGGAAGGGACGAAGGAACAGGGTGGAACGGGTCTCGCGCAGCTCGTTGATCCACTTGGGCGCCCGGTTCCACGCCGCCCCCAGAGGCTCGAATTGTGGAATGGAAACTTGCTGTGAGGGAAAACGGAAAGAGGTGGGTGACATGGCGAAGCATGAGCGACGGGGAATGCGATCGGGAAGTCCCACCGGGACAAGGGCCCCCTGTACAGGCAGGGGCACCTCCAGAAGATTTAGCCCAAGTACACCCGGTGGATACAGCGGAAGGAGGCAAAGCCAATGGTCGACAACATAGACGGGGATAATGGTCGGGCAAGGCAACCTGGAGACGGGGTGCACCAGAGCCGAGTTCGGGTGCGGACATGGTGTTGGACGGTGGGATGGACATCCACTCTGGACATGGACCTGGACATCCATCTGGACAGGGGGATCGGACAGGGGGAGAAGAGGGTGGTGTCCAGACCCCGGAAGTGCAGTTAAGTGCAGAAGAACAAAGGCGTGCCCTCGTTTTTGCGAAGTGGAGAAATAAATTTTATGATGTCCAGGACGAAAGGTTCGACCAGGTCGTACACGATTTGCAGGTGCCGCTGTCGATCCGGGCTATCGCTCGTGGGCTCATCGAAGCCGGATTCTGTGCCCACCTCAACCCGATTACAGTGCGCACGAGACTGACCAAGTTCCGCGATGCGATGGGCTGGCCAAAATACAGCGATCAGCTTGAAGAGCCGGAGCAGGAGGAGAAGGAAGACGAGGCAGACCAGCTGATCGAAGAGGCCCCCGTGATGAAGCGCCTCAGCTGGCTCATCCGTGTCCAGCAGTCGCGTGTTCGAAAGGCTTTGCACTTCGAAGGGCAAATGGCAGGCATGGTGCTTCCCATGGCCAGCGCGGAAATGAAGTTCTTGTCCGACCTGCTAGCCCAACTTACGCATGCAGCTCAGGAGACTTCGGCAAGTGCTTGAGTCTCCAGGGGGGCGATTGCCGAGTCTCCACTACATTCGATGTCCACCCCGAGGCGGTCGGGGAGGGTGAGGCCG
>Ga0187865_1000935_pt1 | contig 36985 bp, 30 predicted proteins | sample June2016WEW_11_1_2_FD_132989 | JGI IMG/M metagenome (GOLD analysis project Ga0187865, IMG submission 132989) | Peatland microbial communities from SPRUCE experiment site at the Marcell Experimental Forest, Minnesota, USA - June2016WEW_11_100 | ecosystem: Environmental > Terrestrial > Soil >...
ACCCGCTGCTCGGAAACGTCCATCGTCCTCCACGCCATCGCCAGCCTCCTGCACCCAGACCGAAAGGCCAAAGTGTAAAGGATGTCTGGAGACAATCTGTAAAGGATGTCATGCTACTGAACACCTTTAGGCCCCTGAAATAAGGCCTCCCGGCTACGTGGGCTTCAGCCCCGGAAACGCATCTCCGCAACTCGAGTAGCATTAGATCAGGCCATGCCCTCTAGCCCACCGACGAACGCAACCACCACCCAGCCCGGCGACGGCACGCGCCAACTTCTCCAATGGGGCGGCTCCATGGTCGGCGCCGGACTCCTCTCCGCCCTCCTGCTCCTCACCGTATTGGGCGGCTACTCGCGCGCCGGCGCCAGCACCAACGCGGGCTGGTTCGCCCTCATCGTCGCGCTTATGTGCATCCCCTTCGGGCTGATGCTGCTCACCCTCGGCGTGGCCAAGTGGCTCCGCAACCGCCGCCTCCGCCGCTCGAAAAACTGATCCCTGACCCCTGATCCCTGACTCCTGACCCCTGACCCCTGGCATAGCCATCCACCCAACTTCTCACCCAATACGCTCAAGAATCGCCCGCCTTTTCGGCCGCAAACGCTGCGTTGGTTCTGCAACTCCCCTCGGTAACCGTACAATTTGAGGGAATCGGTGCAGAAAACCGAGATTCCGGCTCAATGCACGGAAGCAGCTCACGTCCCCGGTTGGCATCTTCCGTGCCCGCACTTGAAATCGGCAATCGAAAGGAACTTCGCCCGTGTTGGTCTTCGCTGCCATCGTCGCCATATTCGTCTATGGAATGATCGCCGCCATGCTGGGCACCATTCTGCCCGACCTGTCCGATCGTTTCCGCCTCACCCCGAAACAGAACGGCGCCATCGCCTTTGCCCAGGCGCTGGGGCTTATCATCGCCTCGGTCGGAGTAGGTCCGCTCCTGGACAACGAAGGCATGAAGATCGGTCTCATTCTTGGCCTCGCCTTCATCGCCATCGCGCTCTACGCCCTTCCGCGCTCCACAGGTTTCCGCGGCATTCTGGCCGTCTTGTTCCTGCTCGGTGTCGGCGGAGGCATCGTGGTGACGGGTGCAAACGCGCTGGTCAGCGGCGTAAGCCAGGCGCACCGCGGGACTGCGCTGAACCTCGTCAACCTCTTTTTCGGCCTCGGCGGACTGGCAACCCCCTTCCTCTCCGCCAATCTCTTTAAGCGCAACTGGGTCCGCCTTTGCTACTCCGTCGCGTCCCTTACCGTCGTCGTGCTGATGATCCAGGCCGTCGCCAAAATGCCATCGCCCGCCAGCGCCGCGCATTTCGTTCTCGCGGATGCGTACCCCGTCCTTGGCCGCCCGCTGCTCTTCATGCTCGGGCTCTTCCTTTTTCTCTACGTATCTTGCGAAGTCGGAGTGTGGAATTGGCTTCCGCGGCACCTCGTCGCCCAGGGCATTCCTGAGTCGCGCGCTCTCAACATCCTCTCGCTCGGGTTCGCGCTCGGGCTGCTCATCGGCCGCGTCGGCGTCTCGCCCATTCTCATCCGCGTGCAGCCCATCCTCGTCACTCTGGCCGCATCTGCGGCCATGGCCGTTACCACCTTTCTCATGCTGCGATCGGCCAAACCGGCGGTTGCCTTCGCGCTTGTCTTTATCGCCGGACTTTCCATGGCGCCCGTCTTCCCCACCACGCTGGCCATCGTCGGTGATGCCTTCCCTCGCATGACCGGCACTGCCATCGGCTTCGTCGTTACCTGCGGATGGATTGGCCTTGCCGTCAGCTCGCGCATCATCGGCGCCATCGCCGGCGGCGACCCGCTGCGGCTGAAAAAGGCCCTGTTGGTGATTCCCGTCTCGGCCGTCCTCATGGTCGGCTTGAATCTGGCCATCCTATCGGTGCTGCGTTAGAGCATTGTCGCAATCTATTCGAAAGGGTGTGAGATGCCCCTGTGCCTCACCAAAAAAATGATCCGCCTTCAAAAACAGATCGGAATGATTAGAGCGTGTTGAAAAGTTTTGTTACAAGGGCACGGCTTACCGGGGTCCCCGTTGGGCCGTGCGGGATCGAGCTGATAGCTGAAAGCTGATAGCTGACATCTGATAGCTGATATGAGAATATGCGGTGTGATGCCGGTCTTGAACGGTAATATGGCATAGTGGATGTACAACCGATCCGCTTCATTCCCCGCTGGGTCGGTATTTTGGCAAGGCGGACGCAGATTCCGCTAGAGGTCAATCGTCGCCGGCGCCTGTCCCCCCTCCGGTTCGCCACAGATGTTCGGAAGAAGCTCGAGTGCAGTAGGTCCGCCTACCGAGGAAGCTATGAAAATCGCTGTCAGGGTCGCTCTCTGTTTTCTCCTCCTTTCCGGGTTTGTGCAGGCACAGGATGTTGCCCCTCTGTCTGGCCGGCACATGCCTCTTCCCGCCAAACTCGCTGAAACGGAATGTACAGGCGACCCATGCGCCGCCGCCGGCAACAAAGCCACCTGGGAGTTCCATGGAGTGCTGGGCGACGCGCAGTGGCACGACGGCTCAAGCGCAACGCTGGTCATCGATCGCTACGATGCCGCCGGAATCGTGATTCGCCGCATCGATCTGCCCAACAGCGCCTCCTACGGTCTGACCGCGGTCTACAAGGGCAAACTGCAGGGTGATCGCATCGAGGGCTCCGTCGTGTGGTCCTGGAGCGGTCACTGGGACGACAAGCATCCCACCGGACGCTGGTCGGCAATCCTCCAGGGAGCAGCTCAGCCGCCGCGGAGCCTTCTCGAGCCCGGCATGCCTTCTACCCTCACCGAATGCGAGAACGACCAATGTGCTCCCGGCCGCGAGGGGGGATGTGTCTGGATATTGCACGGATCGGAAGGCGAATTCAGGGGCAACAACGGAGCGCTCGCCAAGCTCTCGATTCTTGAGTTCGATTCCGGCGGAATCGCCATACTCCGTACCGATACGCAAAAGAGCTTCAGTTACGGGCTCACGGCGCTCTATATCGGCAAGATGGTGGCAGGTCGCATCACCGGCTACGCCACCTGGTCGTACCCGGGGCATTGGAACAACCGCAACCCTTCCGGAAAATGGTTCGCAACCGTGAGGGAAAACTCGAGCCAGGATCTCCCGCCTGTCCCCCCGCCGCTGGTTTCGCCTGAAGTGCATCCCGACGGCAGCGTCACCTTCCGCGCGTTCGCTCCCAATTCGCAGGAAATCCTCCTCGAGCTAGAAGGAGCGGATCCGGTCATCATGCAGAAGGACGGCCTGGGCGTCTGGAGTGTCACTACGCCGCCGCTCGAACCCGAGTATTACGGCTATATCTTTAACAATACCGGCGTCCCGATGATTGATCCCTTGAATCCTCTCATCTTACCCAACCTCATCCAAACGGAAAACATGGTGCATGTGCCGGGCCCCTCCACCTTGCCTTGGGAAGCCGGCGACGGCCCGCACGGTGTTGTGCATCGTCACTTTTACACCTCCGCTGTGGTCGGCGATCGGCGCGATTACTACGTCTACACGCCTCCCGGCTATGACCCCACCGCCCCAACCAAGTATCCGGTCCTCTATCTTCTGCACGGCTTTGGCCAGGAATCGCGCAGTTGGACGCAGGTCGGTTTCGCCAACGTCATCCTCGACAACCTGATTGACGAAGGCAAGGCCAAGCCCATGATTGTGGTCATGCCGGTAGGCTACGGAGGGGCAGACATTCTCGTGGGCTTCGGAAAGGTCTATTGGGACGACGAGCTGCGCAACAGAAACTTTGCCAGGTTTACGGCAGCCTTGCTTTCTGAAGTCATTCCCCAGGTGCAGAAGCAGTATCGTGTCCTCGACGATCGCAATGCGCGGGCCATCGCCGGGCTTTCCATGGGTGGCGCCGAGTCGCTGCAGACGGGGTTAAACAACCTCGATGAGTTTTCCTGGATCGGTTCCTTCAGCAGCGGCGGGCTCAGGACCAATTTTGCTCAGGAGTTCCCCGCACTGAACGCCTCTCAAAACCAGAGGATACATCTCCTTTGGGTGGCCTGCGGCATGGAGGACGGGCTTTTCGGCATCAACCGCGATTTCAATAAATGGTTGAGCGCTGAAAACATCGACCATGTCGAAGTGGATACCCCGGGCAAGCACACCTGGATGGTGTGGCGTCAGAATCTGGCGGCGTTTGCGCCTCTGCTTTTTCGCTAGTGGCCTGAGTCCGAAGTTCGCACCGCAAATAAGTTGTCATCAAGCGAATTTTGCGTAGTGTCTCAGTTTGACTGCGCCTTGAAAGGGCACGGCTTACCGGGGTCCCCGGCGACAGGTCTTCGTCGCTGGGGTGACTTGAGCCGGGCCGAAAAATACAGGAGAATACGCGGGCTTTAGGCAGTGTCTGATGAATCAGTGCTGAATGGTTTTGTAACAAGGGCACGGCTTACCAGGGTCCCCGGCGACAGGTCTTCGTCGCTGGGGTGACTTGAGCCGGGCCGAAAAATGCAGAAAAATACGGGGGCTTTAGCCCCTGAGGGATGACAACGGACATCTACGTCGCCATTTTTAAAACACGCTGTAAGAGCTGGAAGCTCTTCTTCGTTTCCCCCTCTCCCGGAGGGAGAGCAGAAAATAGCCCAGGGCATCAGCCCTGGGAACCGCGCCATTCTTACCGAAAAACAAAGTCCGCGGCGCAGCCGCGCTCAAACCTCCGCCTTAAAACCCGGTCGACCCCATCCCTGGCCAGCACGCTCAAGAATCGCTTCCCACTAGCCGGCTTGCACTAAGACTTAAGAGGACCAATCCTAATCGGCTGCTCAAAGCTTCCTCATTTTCACCCATTTCCGCTTTTAACGCGTTTTGGCCGATAAGAATGGTTAATTCTGGCCATTCCGCCGTTTGTCTCCTCAGCAATGCACTATCAGGGCGCACCCGAAGGCAAAGATATCCGCCCCAACGAAGACGGCAGGGTGTACAATTTTGCACACCCGGGAAAGCAACCTGGCAATTCCGGCTACCTCAAATCTCAAGCGGCCACGTACCGTTCCCTACTGCTCCCGTGAAGACCGCATCTGGGATGGGCCATTCAAGAGAATGGGGTGAAAAGCATGACCTTTGACCTCGCCGCATTTCTGGCAACGGCAGGAGTGGGACGAAGAATCATCCAATTGAAGCCCAAGCAAGCCTTCTTTTCGCAGGGAAGTTCGGCTGACTCCATCTTCTATCTTCAGACGGGCCGCGCAAAACTCACCGTCGTTTCGCAAGACGGGAAGGAGGCCACCATCGCGCTTCTCGCCGCCCGGGAATTCATTGGAGAGGAGTCGCTGGCGAGCGTGGGTGGGCTGCACATGGCCACTGCCACCGCCGTTACCGCTTGCACCGCGCTCAAGATAAAGCGGGAACAGATGATCCGCCTGATGCACGAGGAGCACGCCTTCTCTGAAATGTACTTGAAATTCCTGCTGGCCCGGAGCATGCGCGCCCAAGCCGATCTTGTCGCGCAGCTTTTCGACTCCAGCGAAAGGCGTCTAGCGAGAATTCTCCTGCTCTTGGCCGAATTTGGTGAGCCGGGGTCACCGGAACCCTTGATTCCTCCTATCACTCAGGAGGCTCTGGCAGAGATGGTCGGCACCACCCGGTCCCGCGTCAGCTTCTTCATGAATCGCTTTCGCAAGCTCGGCCTTATCGAATACAAGGGTCGCATCCGGGTCCATAGGTCGCTGCTCAATGTGGTTCTGCACAATCAATTCACAGAGCCTAACCCCGAGAGACCTCCTGGTTCGGCCACTCCACGGGTTCGATCAAAGGCGGCCAACTAGGAACGGTGAGTGTGGCACGTGGCCGCAGTCCCACATTGACCTCAGTCGTTGCCAGGCGGCCCGTAGCCGTCTCCAGCATCGACGCCGCCGGGTCTGGATTTGCGCTCATTCGACGTGCCCGGTTGCCGTCCCTCTGCCCGCCGCCCGGGCACCCCGGTTGCCGGCTTCCACTCTTGCGCCGCACCCACTGCTTCAGTGGTCTTGGCCCGCTCATCGATCTCGTTCCGGCAAATCTCGCAGCCAGCAGCTTTGGCCTCTGGTCACTGCCGGCTGCGCTTCTCACAGGGTTCAGGGCCACAGGCCGGCCCGCCCATTCGATCAACCCTTGAGAGGCCGGTTCTCGTTGCCTGTCCGATCGATGTAACGGGTGTGCTAAATGGAACAGACAATTACCGTTTGCAATGCTACTGTGAACCGGAGAAGGATTGCGCGCTCTGGAGCGGAATGATGCCCCCGCCGTCGCCTCCACGCAGCGCTGATGAAGATGATCCGCACCAGAACACACCCAGGAAGAGGCTGTCTAGATGGGTAAAGTAAACCGGGGGCCCTTTGATACTGCTGCTTTTCTCGCGGCCGAAGGGCCAGGACGAAGCATCAGCAGTTACACGGCAAAGCAGATTTTCTTTCCCCAGGGAGACCCAGCCGACTCTGTGTTTTACCTTCAGACTGGCCGGGCCAAGCTCACCGTCATTGCCAAGAACGGCAAGGAAGCGACGGTTACGCTGCTCGCCGCCGGGGATTTTTTTGGCGAGGAGTCGATGGCCGGAGCGGGAACGCTGCGAACGGTCACGGCCTCAGCCATTACCGCCTGTACGGTACTCAAGATCGCGACGGAGGAAATACTCCGCGTCCTCCAGGCGGAACATGAGTTCTCCACCTTTTTCGTGAAGTTCATCGTGATTCGGGGCATGAGAACTCAGGCGGATCTCATCGATCAGCTATTCAACTCCAGCGAGAAGCGGTTGGCGCGGACGCTCTTGTTGATGGCGGAATATGGTGAACCGGGTGCGCCGGAGACACTGATCCCACCGGTAACGCAGGGGACTCTTGCGGAGATGATCGGTACAACTCGATCGCGTGTCAGCTTCTTCATGAATCGCTTCAGGAAGCTCGGCTACATTGATTACAACGGCGGCATTCGGGTTCACAAGTCGCTGCTCAACGCGGTTTTGCACGACAAGCTGCCAGAGGAGAATGCATCACGGCCCAAACTCCTCGACCCTGCACCCAGTCCAGCACGAACCGCCAAACGAGCCAAGTTCGTGTGAGCAGCGGATTACTCGCATCGGATTGCATGTTGGCAGAGCCGGGCGCAAACCGCCGCGACTGACTCGATATGGAGGTTTCATGTCGTTCGGAATTTACGCATCCGGTTTCGCAATCCTGGTGCAAAAATAATCTCCCAAAGTGCTGATATATCGGCTTCTCGTCATCGTTGCTGCGGCAGCCGGCTTCTCCTGGCGATATAAGGCCAATTCATTCATCGAGATTTAGCCGGCAGGCAGTCGCCCGTGATCGGTACTCTGAAACGTTCAAATAGGCCTTAACCCCCACCTCATCCCCACCCAACAAGCGCGCTCGCCCCTCGCCCCGCCCCCGCACGAAAAACTGATCCCTGTTCCCTGTTTTCTGCTCCCTGTCCCCTGAAACCTGATCCCTGCTTTTTTGCCCTTGCGGGCTCGCGCCGAACCATTCCGCTTTTCTACTCCCTATTGGCTACTTCCTACTCCCTGTCCTTCGCCCCCACTCATTTTTGAGAAATCAAGTACGCGGCGAAGCCGCGCTTCAAACCCCGCGCCCAAACCTCATCCGCAGTCATCCCGAGCGCAGTTCGGGGCGCAATCGCCACCGATTGCGCCCCGAATGGAGTCGAGGGATCTGCGGTTGCTTTTCATGTTAGCGAAGTCGAAAGCCTGCCCTGAGCGCAACTGAAGAGCGCCGCATCTCACCGACTCGTCACACGGAGGGAGCGTGAGGCTTCAGCCCCACGAATAACCGCCTACCCATTTTCGAGAAACAAAGTACGCGGCGAAGCCGCGCCCAAACCTTCCGGCCTATGATTTGAATGCGGCTTGAAGGACGAGTGGCCGGAAGGAACAGACGATGACTGAACCCGATTTTGACCCTGAAAAATTAAGACCCGCAGAGTACATCTGCGAGCCCGATCCAAGAAACACAAACATCGTATGGCCTGACCCAGGGACCGGCGCTCTGCGTCCAGCAAAGGCCAGCGACCTCCACGACGCAGTCGCCGCCTTCTCGCTCCACGCTGGCGTGCCCGAAGATATCGTGCAGCACTTCGAGACCGTGAAGAACCTGTACCTTTACTCGTGGTTCATCTACCGGTTCCAACCGGTGGCGGAGCTCGAAAGCCTTGCTTGTCTCGAATTCGCGTTGCGCGAGCGGCTGGCGACCGAAATCAGAAGCGGAAAGATCAAGGAGAAGATGCTTCGAGGTCTGCTGAAATACGCATTCGAGAACCGCCTGATCCAGAACGAAGGCTTCGCCCGATGGATCAAAGCCAACGACCCGGAATGGGACCTCCTTGCATCGTTAGAAACGGTATTTCCCCAAATCAGAAATGACCACGCACACGGAAGCTACACCCTTGCCCCAACCGCTCTGGGGATCATCGAGCTTGTCCATGAAATCATCAACCAGCTCTTTGCAGTGCCAAATGCCGCCCCTTGACCCTCAAGGTTCGCGCGCTCGCCGCGCCGTCTCAGCTGTGCTAACCTCAACCCAAACCGTGAACACCGAAAAAAATAAGCTCTACTACGGCGCGATTCCGACCAGGACGAGAGGAACGGCAGGAACGCCGCGCCCTTCTCGGATTAGGTTGTACAACTCACCTTCATAGTAGGCGACCCCGGAGGACATCTCCTCCTGAAGCTCCTTCATCGGCAGAATCTCGATCCCTACATCGATTACATCGCCAATAAAAAAGGCCATATGCTTGACGAACAGATCGTAAGCCACGAAGGAATACTTCCCGAACTGCACCTCGACAGCCAACCGTTCCTTAACGAAATCCGTTTGATTGTAGGAAAAGATAGGCTGCAGGCCGGCGTTTTCTATCTCCGTCTTTTGCTGCGCTGCTGGTAGGTGCATCGTCTTGCGAATAAGCTGCGCATCGGAAGTAACCCAATAAGAGGTTCTCTGCTCGCCCCATCCGTGCGCCTTAAATGCCGCGCTCAGCGCGCTGTTCATAGCAATGGGGGAATAAAGAACTTTGTCCTTTGTCCGCTTTTCCTTTGAGACCTTCGTGTGACACGACTCTGCGTTCAAGCCGAGAATCACACTTGTAATCTCCTTCCAGAGTTTCGGCTTGTGCACCTGCAGGAACTCAAGGCCGTTGAGGTGCGAGTATTGCTTGACGATCCTCACCGATGGCCACCTCCAGGTAGCGAAGGATCATAAACTGGTTTGTTCATCGGGCGCATTTTCAAGGCGCCATTGCGCAGATCGGCAACTCGATCCCAAGCAATATCGACATACTCCTGTACCACATCGCATCCATATCCGAAGCGGTCATGCTTGATGGCGGCGATTACCGAAGAACCAACCCCCATGTAAGGGTCGAGCACGGCATCCCCAGGGCGAGTTAGAGACAGTACCAGCCGTTCGACCAACTCAATTGGGAACTGACAAGGATGCGTGGTTTTCTCCACATGATTGTTCTTTACATTCGGAAAAATCCACACGTCGCCCGGATTCTTACCCAGCGGATTGCACGAGAGTTGTCCGGTTTTCGGCCCTTTGAAATATTTCTTTCCAGGATACTTCGGTGGAACCCTAATGGGGTCAAGGTTAAATACATACTCGTCGGATTTCGTGAACCAGAGAATAGTTTCGTAGCGACCAGAAAGTCGATTGGAGCAATGCAGTCCGTGTTCAAAGTGCCAGACAATCCGATTGCGAAGGTGAAGCCCATGGTCCCGAAAAACTGGATAGAGAACCATATCCAAGGGAAATATCTCGCCGTCTTGTACATGGTTGCCGACCTGCCAGCATAACGATCCATCTGGGCTCAGAAGCCGAACGCACTCCGAGATAACCTGAGCCTGCTGATTCACATACGGTTCAAGTAGGCGACGTTTCTCGTAAGATTTTCCAATGTTGTAAGGAGGCGAAGTCACGATCAACTGAATGGATCCGGATCTCATCGGGCGCATAAACGCCAGATTGTCCTTGCATTCCATGAACGCTTCAGTTTCCTGGTGGAATTTGAACAGTGTCGCCGGCCCCATGATTTCCTCTCACAACATCTTAGAGCGATAATACAGCGAAAGAATATCGAAGTTAGCCTGTGGGAATCAGGACAGTTTACGCTGGATTCTCGAATCAGCCGTATTTTTGAGTTTGTTCCCGAATAGGGTCCGCGAAGCCGCCGAAGCTGGACTCTACAAATCCTCCGACGGCAGCACGTACCCCCGCCTGCAAATCCTCACCATCCAGCAGATTCTCGATGGGAAGCAGCCCGATTACCCCGCCCACCGCCGCGACGCCACCTTCAAGAAGGCCCCGCGCAGCCGTCCCGCCCCCGCTGAAAACCTCACCCTTCCCTTGCTCCCCGGCGAGGATTGAAATCGCCGCCGAACTTGCCAAGCGCCACGGTGCCGTCCCCTCCAACGGCCCTGCCTTTACCCTGCCCAGCTCGGGACCAGATGCGGCATCACACCTTTCAGCCCGCTTGAGCGGGCGCGAGACGGTAGCCCCATGGCGCAAGCCTGGGGATCATATGCATCGGCACGAGCCCCAGCCCGTGTAGAGGGCGTAAGACGCTGTCCCTAAACGCGAATCTGGGCGCAACTCCTCTCCAAAACCCGGCTTTTGAGCGCAAAATCGCCTATCGAGCGCGGATGATTCGACGATTTTCACTATTTCCATGCACCTGCAGATCACAATTTCACCCGATTGCTCCACCTACAGGTGCACTTTTCCGCGAGCTCGCGATTCGACGATTTTCCGCCTCCGCGCCGGACGCAATTTTTATGACCTGCGGGTGCGCGAATCCGCGCCGTCGGAAACGCGACCGCCTTGGACCTTGGCCCCACGGACTCTGACTCTTCGAGCCAGACGCCCGTGGGGCCTTGCGCACCGGCATTCTCCCGCCGATCCTTGCGTGCCGGACCTTACTCGCCGTTTTGCCCATCCTGCTCCGGATGCACCACGCGATAGCTGGTGCCTTCGTTGGACCAGACCAGAAGCAGGATGTCCTTGCCTGCGGGCGCCGCGTGGACTTGGCTCACGAAATTGTCCGCGTCCTCCACGGGATGCCGGTCGACCCCCAGAATCACGTTGCCGGGAGCAAGGCCCGCGTCGTCGGCCGGGCTGCCTGGGCGCACCGATTGAATCACCGCGCCCTGCACGCGATCGGGCACGTTGTACTGCTGGCGCAGATCGGGCGTCAGGTTAGCCACGGCCAGGCCGAGCCGTGCGTGCTGCTCGCCCGTGCCGGAGTTGCTCGCCTCTTCCGCCGCGTTCTTTTGGAACTCGCCCACGGTAAAGTGGATGCTTTCCGGCTTTCCGTCGCGCAGAATGCCCAGGTCGATCGCGGTTCCGGGAGCCATCTCGCTCACCGCCACCTGCAGCGCGCGGCCGTCGTCGATCTTCTTTCCGTTCAGTTCGCGCAGCACGTCGCCGCTCTTCAGGCCGGCTCGGCTCGCCGGCGAGTCGGGCGTCACCTGGCTGACGATGGCGCCGGTGGCGTCAGGCAGGTTGAAGAAGCCGGCGTTGTCCGGCGTCACGTCGTTCATCGTGATGCCCAGGTAGCCATGGTGAACTGTGCCGCTCTTGATGATCTGGTCCACCGAGGACTTCGCGATCTCCGACGGAATGGCGAATCCCGCGCCGGCAAACGATCCGCTGTTCGAGATGATGAACGTGTTGATCCCGATCACCTCGCCGCGCGCGTCCACCAGCGGCCCGCCGGAGTTGCCCGGATTGATGGCCGCGTCCGTCTGGATGAAGTCGCCCGGCTTGCGCGGATCGTCCGTGTACGGGTTGTGCCGGTTCAATGCGCTGATGATGCCCCTCGTAACCGAGAACTGGAAGTAGCCGAAGGGGCTGCCGAATGCCAGCACCGTCTGCCCCGGATGCAGATTCGTCGAGTCGCCCCAGGGAACGCTGGGCAGGTTCTTGGCGTCGATTTTGATGACCGCGATGTCGTCGAGTTTGTCCACGCCCACCACCTTCGCGTTGAACACCCGCCGGTCATCTAAAGTGACCCGCACCTGCGTCGCGCCATCCACCACGTGGTCGTTGGTCACGATGTACCCATCCGGCGACACGATCACGCCGCTCCCCACCCCATGCTCGATTTGCGGCTGCGGCTTCATCATCTGGCCGTTCGGGCCGAAGCCAAAGAAGAACTGGCGGAATCCCGGCGGCAGATCCTGAGGGTTGATGCCACCAAAGCCTTGGCCGCTGGAGGATTGATCGTCAGGCGAGACGCGCGAGGTGACAGAGACGTTGACGACGGCTGGCGTGACGCGCGCCGCGACGGTTTCCACGGCGTTGTCGAGTGCGGTCAGCGCGGAGACGCTCGATTCGTCGAGCGGATCGGCTGCAGCGGCAGCATGAGCCCTGCTGTGATCGAAGAGAAATGCGGCCGCGAAGAGCACCGTGGCGAGGATGCCGGCCGGGACTGCGAGTTTTTTTGCTTCTGCTACTAATGAATTAGTTGTTCTGTGCATACTCATTTCTCCCTTGGGGTTGAATTGCTTTTGTTACAGTTGAAAAACGAGCCAGCCGCCGTCGACGGACGGTGCGGGCAGCCGGTTGGAATGAGAACTTGTTGTGCGCGCCGGTTTCGGGCCTGGCGCGGAGCTTGCGGGACAAACGACCAGAATCCATCGCGTGACGGTGATTTGCGCCGGCCGCACCGGGGCTGGCTGGCCGATTGCTGCGCCGGTTTGCTCCTGCGCTGCCTCGCCGGTGTCATAGTCGGCGACGGCTCTGCTCCTTGGCGAAATGGTCTGCACCTGCTCCCAGGCTGCCAGAACAACGTATTCCTGACTCTGTGCCCGAGCCGCCGCAGATGTTGACGCTACTGCCTTCGCCAATTGCTCGCGGGGCGCGCCAACGGCCGTGGCCACCAACGTCGATTCCGTCGCACCTGCCGGAGATTCCTCGCCGCGGCGCGTTGAACCCGGAGCGAGCGGTGCAGCCACGCCTCGGGTTGCAGGCAGGATGACCTTCGCCTGAAGCGCGCGGAAGCTTGCAACACGGGGTACGATGCTCGTCTCGGTCGTCCGCGCAAATGCAGTGCGCGCCGTGCCTACCGTTCCGATTTGCTTTGGTTCGAGGGCTGCAGTCTGCGCATCCGGCTTCTGGGCAGCCACGAATGCGACCAACTGCGGGCTGCGCGCCAGCTCTGCCGAGGCGGCCAGCAGGCCGCAGCTCACCACGCCAACCAGCATGCGCGCCACGACCGGATGAAACCCCTGCCTGCCACCCAGAATGCTGTGCACGCGACGGGTCAATTCCGGCCGTCGCTCGAACGCGCCGAGCGACAGCGCATGGGCGCGCCGCAGCAACTCCCGCCGCTGCAGACCTCGCTCGGCCAGGCTGGTGAGGCAGGCCGCGTAGGCGCGCGGAGCGTGCGTGCGGCGAACCACTCCATCGTCGCAGGCCATCTCGCGCTCGCGGCACAACCGCCGCTCCATCCAGGCCAGCGCGGGGTTCAAGGGGAAGAGAACCAAGGCAAGTTTCTGCAGAAGATTGGTCCAATCGTCGCGCCGGTGCAGATGTTCGGCCTCGTGCAGGATCACCTGTTCCAGCTCGCCCGGCGTGAGCCGCGAGTAGAGCCACTCCGGAATTAGAATGCGCGGTGCAAAGAAGCCGATCACGCCGGGACGGTCAAGCTCGCAAGTCGTGCAAAGTACGATCAGGCGGCCCAAAGAAGATGCGGCGGCGAGAAGCGTGCGGGCACTCTCTTCCGGTTCCACCGGTGTGGCCGTTTTCCATAATTTGCGTAGGCGCAATGAGTGAAAGGCGAGTTCGGCGGCGCGAAAAGTGGCTGCCGCAAGCCACAGCAATGCGAGCATCAATCCCCAGCGGTTATCCAATTCGAGCCATGGTCCCGCAGTTGGTCCGCTGAGCGGCGACGCCACTTTAGCGCCTGCGGCGATGCGCGCCAGGGAGGTAAGAAACGGCAGGGCAACTACGACCGCGAAGCCCGCAGCCCAAACGGCAAAGCGATGCGCCGCCGAGATGCGGGGTGAAATCCGCAGGCAGAGAACCAAGGCAACTGCAATCGACGCACCCTGCCACAGAGCCGCAACGGCCATGGGCGCGGCGATTTGCGCAAATGCGCTAAACGCAGCAAATACGTGGCTGCCGGCGGCCGTCAGCGCCGCTCGCATCGCATCCGCGATAAGGATCGACTGCATTCTCTACCTCTTGTTCCCCTTTTCGGGCGCTGCGCTGCGGATCGCATCTTTCAAGCGTTCCAACTCCTCGGTCGCAACCCCTTCGTCACCCAAAAGGGATAACACGAGCTGCTCGCGCGAGTTGCCAAAGAAGCGGCTGAGCATGTTACGTACCTCGGTCCGGCTCGCTTCTTGCTCGGCAATGCACGGTTTATAGACGAACGCGCGGCCCTCCTGCCGGTGCTGGACGTAACCTTTCTGCTCCAGGATTCGGATGGTCGTCAGCACCGAGTTGTAGGCCAGCGGCTCGCCTTCAGGCAGGGCGGTGACCAGATCGGTTACGGCCGACTCGCCGCGGCGCCAGAGAATCTTCATCAGTCGCAGTTCAGCCTCGGTCAACGTGTTGGATCTTTTGGGCGGCATTACTAACTCATTGATTCTGCGGGAGAAACCCATTTGCGGGGATTGCCCACACATTTCTATAGACGAGCAACTAAAGGATTAGTTACCAATGTCGCGGATTATTTTTGAGGCCCTTGACCGCCCGGATTGGCATTTTCAAGAAAGAAACGCTCGAATCCTCCGCCCTGTGCTACGATCCGGGCAAGCGTTCACCGCAACAAATTCTCGCAGCTCACAATTCATCGTTCAGAGACAGGCCCGCAGCGTGGCCTGGCGCGGCGATGGGCGATTGAACTCATCGCAGGGGATGATATGAACAATCAGCTACGGCCAATGGCCCTCGGCGAGATCCTGGACAGAACCGCCGAACTCTACCGCAATCATTTCTTGTTGTTTGCAGGCATCTCGGCGATCTTTGCCGGGGCCATGCTCTTTATCCAGATGCTGGAACTTGGATTGATGGTTTCGATGGGCTATCCGCACATCCCTCCGCATTTGGAGTGGCTGTACGCCGTGTCGCTTGGCGTGGAGGTCCTGGCAATCGGGCTCGTGGCCGGACTTGCGATCGCGGCATTCAATCGTGCGGTGGCATGGATCCATCTGGGAGAACCGGCGACCGTACGCGCCGCCGCGGGAAGCGTTTTGCTGCGTCTGCGCCGTTACCTGTGGCTCATGACCGTGACGATGTTTCGCGCGTGGACGCCTCTGTTTGTCCTCTATGTGGCGCTGTTCGCCATGATCTTCGCCATCATGCCGCACGGATTCCTGTTCACCCCCCAGGTTGCGCAGCAGCCTCCGAACATGAATCCCGCGCAGTCGATCGAAGTGCTGGCCGTCATGGCGGTCCTGATGCTGTTGTTTGTGCCAGCCGTGGTCTATGGGGCCATCATGTGGCTGCGGTATTCGCTGGCCATGCCTGCGTGCGTGGTGGAGGATTTGTCGACGGGAATGGCGATCCGGCGCAGCATCGATCTGAGCCAGGGCTCGCGCGGGCGCATCTTCGTACTCTGGCTGCTGGTTTACGCGGTCCGCATGTTGCTGGGCCTCCTATTCGGGTTTCCGTTTTTGGTATTTGGTCTCAAGCATCCGGGCCACGCGCTGCCGCTCGGCTGGCTGGCGGTCTCAGAGGTGGCCGGATTCGTCACCAACACGTTGATTGGTCCCATTTATTCCACCGGCCTCACGCTCTTCTATTACGATCAGCGCATTCGTAAGGAGGGCTTCGATATCGAGTGGATGATGCAGGCCGCGGGGTTGACGCCGCAACCTGGGTTGCCGGCTCCGGAACAGGTCTGAGCAAGCGAGTATACCCATGAGCGAGACACTACGGCCTTCCACCCTCGGCGAAATCCTGGACCGGACGGCCCAGCTATACCGCCGCAACTTCTGGCTCTTTGCCGGCGTGGCGGCTCTGCCGATCGGCGTGATCATCGCAATCTCGGCGCTCGTCGGGGGATTGATTTTTGCGCTGCCGGGCGTGAGAGGCGGCTACCCGACTTCGCCGGTGATACCGATCCTGACCGTTGCCTTACTTGTGCTCCTGGTGGTCCCGGTCTATATTACGGCGGCCGTTTACTCCTACGCGGGTTTGACCGAAGCTGCGGCGGGCACGTATCGCGGCGAGAAAATCACCATTCGCGGCGCCCTTAAAAGCGTGCGCCCGCGGTTCTGGCGCTATCTCTGGTTCATGATCCTACAGGGCATCCTCGTAGCTCTTATCCCGGGCGCGATTGCGGGCGCTCTGATTGCTCCACTGATCTACATGGCCTTAAAGGCCGGCGGTGACCCTGCCGCTGGCATCGCGTTCGGTTTTCTTGCCTTTCTCATTGGTGCCGCGGCGCTCGTCGTCATCATCTGGCGCGGGCTGGGCTATTCGCTCAGCCTGGCCGTGTGCGTGGTGGAGAAGAAGCCGGCATGGGAGTCGCTCACCCGCGGATGGAATTTGAGCCAGGGCACGCGCGGGCGCATCTTCGTGCTGATTCTGCTGGTCATCGCACTGGCCATCGCCGTGTCGATGATCGCGGCGATTCCATCGATGATCATCATCTTTACGGCCGCGATCCATGGGACCCCACCCGCCACGGGATCGGCGGCATTTATCGTGGCTGAAATCATCAGAGCCACCCTCGATCTCGTTCTGCAGACGCTACTCGCCCCCATCTCGTCGATCGCGCTGGTGCTCTTTTACTACGACCAGCGCATCCGCAAGGAAGGCTACGACATCGAGTGGATGATGCTGCAGGCGGGCCTCGCGCCTCAGCAAGCCGAAAGCGGATTTGCGGCGCAGGCGTTCGGCCTTGGGTTTTCTCAGCCCGCGCCCGCGGCGTCATCGTCGTCCGATGCGCCGGGTATTTCCGCGCCGGCTGCGCCTCCTGATACCGTGGAAGAACAATGAACTCGCCGCGGTCCGGTCCAGGTTTGTGGAGTGTTGCAGCAACCGTTGCGCCGTTGATCGCGCTTTTCGTGCTCACTTGCAGCCCGCTCCCCGCTCGCGCCCAGCAGTTCCCCGCCGGTGCAGGCTGGCGCGACGTGAGAGTGGCGGAATACCAGCAGCACCTTGCAGCGCTCAATGCGCTCGTGGCCGCATGCCAGAAACAACGTTCCTCGCCCTCTGCGGCTCAAACCACCTTTCCCGCATGCGATCCCGCACAGGTTGGTCCGGACGACCGCGTCCAGTGGCCCTCCGGTGCAGCGCCGCAGTCGCGCGAGGTCCGCTACGACTGGCTGCGCTCGGTACTGGCGCGCGCCGCGAAAAAAGGCGGCGCTGCGCAACCAGACATCTTCGGCGCGATTCCGGGCGCGAGCAGCAAGCCCGCCTCAGTCGATCAACGGCTCTCCGCCGCGGTGGAGCGGCTGCAGAACGACATGAAGCAGGCGGCAAGGCCCGGCGAAGCGAATTCTGATTACGCCGCCGAGCGGAAGTCTCTCAACGCGATTCTGGCGCAGCGAGCCTACCAGGACGTTACTCAGGTCTCGGCCAGGGAGCGCTTCCTAGAGTGGTTCGATAACCAGCTCGACAAATTCTTTACCGGTCTTTGGCGCTTTGGTGCGCGTTCGCCATGGATCGTGTGGCTGCTGTGGGGGCTGTTGCTTGTGGGCCTCTGCGCTGCGCTGGTCTGGCTACTGCTCCGCATTGAGCGGCGGGCCGTGGTGCGGTTGATTCCCGACCTCGCGCCCACGCCCGGAGCGCCCTCAGCGCGCGAGTGGCAGCTATGGCTGCGCGACGCGCAGGAGATGGCCGCAATAGGACGATGGCGCGAGGCCATCCACTTTCTCTATTGGGCCTCGATCGCGCGGCTGGAGTCGCGGCGACTTTGGCCGGCCGACCGCGCCCGCACGCCGCGCGAATTTCTTGCCCTGCTGGCCGGCGCCGACCCGCGCAAGCCTGGCCTGACCGCGCTTACGCGGAGCTTTGAGCGCACCTGGTACGGCGGGCGCGAAGCCGCAGCAGAGGACTTTAGCGCGGCGTTGGAACTCGTCCGTGCGTTGGGGGTGGCTGCGGAATGAAGCTCTTCGCCTCGCTCGACGCCAAAGACCGCAAGCTGCTCATCGGCTGCCTGGCCTCAGTCGCTGTCCTGGCATTCGTCACTGCGTTTTTCTCGCGCAACCAAAACAGCGACGACAACACGGTTCCCAGCAGTTATTTGACCGGCAGGCATGGCGCGCGCGCCGCGTATGAATTACTCCAAGCTCAAGGCTACAGCGTGGTGCGCTGGGAGCAGCCGTTGAGCGATTTGGCTGAACGCGCCGATGCGCAAACGGTTGTGATTTTCGCCGACCCCATCGAGATCACGGCAGAGGACCTGAAAGCCGTACGCGACATCGTTGCGCGGGGCGGGCGCGTTCTGGCGACCGGCTGGTCGGGAGGCCGTTTGGCGCCTGACGGAGACGTGCGGCCGCCTACGATGTTCCAGTCTGCCTGCAAGCTCACGCCTCAGGGCCTCGACACGCTTGCCGGCTCCGGCGAAGTATGGATGGATCCCGCGGCAAGCTGGGGAGAGGACCGGCCGAAGGACCGCGTGCAATACGACTGCGCCGGCGCGCCGGCCGTGGTTGAATACTACGCGGCCAAAGGCGAGGTGATTTGGTGGGCCAGTTCCACGCCGCTCGAAAACGGCGCGATCAGCCGCGCCGATAACCTGAACCTGTTTCTGAACTCGCTTGGGCCGCGCGAAGGGCGCCACTTCTATTGGGATGAGTCGCTGCACGGCGAAACCCGCACGGAGTGGTTTTATGCACGCGGTCCTGCGATGTTCTTGCTGGAGACCGGCCTGATCGGAATCGGCCTGCTCACTCTCTTCAGCTTTAGCCGCCGCAGCGGTCCGCTGCGCAACCTACCTGCTCCGGTGCGCGCCACGCCGGTGGAGTTTCTTGAGGCGCTGGGCTCGCTCTATGCTGAGGCTGGCGCGTCAGTAACCGCAGTCGAGCTTGCTTACGAGCGCTTCCGGCGCAAGGTGGCCGTGCTGTGCGGGCTAAAAGGCGCGAAGATGAGCGCGGCCGAACTGGGTCAGGCGCTGCGCCGCCGCTTTCCGCAGGCTGCTTCCGGACTTGAAGAAGATCTGGCCGAATGTGAAGAAGCAGTAACCAACGAAGAGTTGGCGCCGAAGAAAGCGCTGGCTCTGGTGCAGGCGCTCAACCGGCACGGCGAGGCGCTGGATGCGGCTGCGCGGGCTGGTGCGGCCCGACGATAAGAATTAAACCATCAAGAATGCTGTGAGAACAAAGCAACGGGTAAGGAGACCGGAATGTCCGAGGAAACAATTGTGAAACAGGGCGCGTCGCAAAGCGCTGCGCTGCCCGCAACTCAGCAACTTCTCGCCGCGGCGCGCGCGGAGCTGGGGCGCGTGATCGCGGGACAGAGCGGCGTGATCGACGAAGTGCTGGTGGCTGTGCTGTCGCAGGGCCACGCGCTGCTCGAGGGGGTGCCGGGCATCGCCAAGACGCTGATCGTGAAAGCAGTGGGCCGTCTGCTCGGCCTTGGCTTCCAGCGCGTGCAGGGCACACCCGACCTTATGCCCGCCGACATTCTCGGTACAACCATGTTCCGGCCGGGGGCCGATGCGTTCACGTTTCACGCCGGTCCTGTGTTCACCGATCTGCTGCTGGTGGACGAGATCAACCGCATGCCGCCGCGCACGCAGGCGGCTTTGCTCGAGTGCATGGAGGAGCGCCAGGTGACGAGCGACGGTGTTCGTCGCCCGCTTCCGCCCTGGTTCACCGTCTTCGCCACGGAGAACCCCATCGACTTTGAAGGCACCTATCCGTTGCCCGAGGCGCAGCTCGATCGCTTCCTGCTCAAGATCAAGGTGAGTTACCCCGCTCCTGACGACGAGCAGCAGATGCTGGAGAGGCACCAGGCGAGCGGCGGCGTGAACATTCTCGAGGATGCCAACATCCAGCCGCTTGCGGCGGAGCTACTTGCCGCCGCGCGCGACGAGATTCGTTCGATCCGCGTCGAGCACGATCTTTACGGTTACATTCTCGATCTCGTTCGCCGCACGCGCGTGTGGCCCATGCTGGCGCTGGGCGCAAGCCCGCGCGCGGCCATCTGCCTGCTGCGCGTGGCGCAGGCCTTTGCGGCCTTCGAGGACCGCGATTACATCATCCCCGACGACGTGAAGCGCGCGGTCCTGCCTGCCCTGCGGCATCGCATCCTGCTAAAGCCGGAGGCCGAACTGGAGGGCTTCGACGCCGACCGTGTACTCGGCGATGTTGTCGCTGCGGTTGCGGTGCCGCGGGGATGATTTCGACCTCGCTCCATCCCGAGCCAGTGCGCGCTGTGTGCCAGCCGCGCGGGCGCGTGCCTTTTGGGCTGACGCCGCGCGTCATTTGGCTGCTGGCCGCGGGGCTGCTGCTCGCGTTGCCGGGATTCTTCCACGCGTTGTGGGGACTGGGCATGATTGAGTGGGACGCGCTGGTGCTGCTGGTGGCGATCCTGGATGGATGGCGGTTGCCGGCTGCGCAGCGCATCACCGTAGAGCGCTCGTGGAGCAACGCTCCCTCTCTCGACAGCGAGACGGAGATTGAGCTGGCCGTGACGCACGATCGCGCGACGATTCTCGAATGCAAACTGATGGATGACCTTCCGGAGGCGCTGGTTGCTACGCCCGCCACACATTCGCTTCGCGTATTTCCGCGGGTGCGCACGACGCTGCGCTACAAAATTGAGCCGCGCGAGCGAGGCGATGTGAGCTCCGGCGCGGTTTACATCCGCTATGCGTCGCTGCTTGGGCTCGTGGAGAAGTGGGCCATGGCGCCGCTCGAGCAGCCGGTGCGCATCTATCCCGCGCTGCGGCAGGGCGAGGACCAGGAGATCTATCTCGCGCGCGGGCGCCAGATTGAGCTGCAGCTCCGCCAAGTGCGCGAGCGCGGACTGGGCCGCGACTTCGAGAGCCTGCGCGAGTATCTGGAGGGCGACGACCTGCGCGACGTGTGCTGGACGGCGACGGCGCGGCGCGGGCAGTTGATCACGCGCCGCTACCAGACCGAGCGCAGCCAGGCGGTGTGGATCGTGCTCGACGCAGGGCGGCTGCTGCAAGGCAGAATCCTGCGCAACAGCGAGACCGAGAGGCGCGGTCACTCCAAGCTCGATTACGCCTGCTCCACCGCCGTGGCTCTGGCGCAGCTCGCGCTGTTTTCCGGCGATCGCGTCGGCCTCCTCGTTTACGGCCAGCATGTTCAGCAGCGCGTGCTGCCTGGCCGCGGTCACGCGCATCTGCGGCAGATCGTCGAAGCGCTCGCGCAGGCTCGCGCCGAGGCGAGCGAAGCCGATCACTTGCGGGCGACAGCGACTTTGAATCGCTGGCAACCGCGCCGCGCGCTCATCCTGTGGATCACCGATCTGGCCGAAACCGCCATGCGCCCCGAAGTCATCGACGGCGCCATGCAATTATTGCGTCGCCACGTGCTGCTCTTTGTCGCCATGGCGCAGCCGGACGTGGCGGCGATCGCAAATGCGCGGCCCAGGAACGTGGAAGAGATGTTCCGCGCGTCGGCGGCGCAGGAGTTGACCTCGCGCCGCGAACTGCTGCTGGCGCGGCTGCGCGAACAGGGCGCGCTCACTCTCGACCTCGATCCTGCGCAGCTCACCTTAGCGGTGCTGAACCAGTATTTGAAGGTGAAAGAGCGAGCGATGGTGTAGCCGGCATCTCCCACGCGAGGGACGCTTCCAGGCAACCTATTAACTTTTCCAGCACCCCGCCCCCTCCCCCCGTATGTCATACCTCCATATTTGATAACAAAGGGTTTACGGGATGGGTATGCCAGTACATATCTGATTCCAAATGGTTTACTCGTAAACGTACCGATTTAAGAGAGTTAGGCCAAGGACAGTGGTCAGTGGTCAGTGGTCAGTGATCAGTGGTCAGTGGTCAGGAAAAGGAGACAGGCTACAGAAGAAACAGCCGGTAGCTGGCAAGAAAAGCCTGAATGGACTCTCATGGTTCGAGTATGCGCTGGAAGCAGGAAATAATCGGCAAAGTTGGCGGATGTTTTTTGCGAGCGTTTTCAGTGAATTACGAGGGAAATCGCGGATAGATGCCTTGACAGGCGGCGATCCTATTGTTTATGCGGATGGCGAGGAAGGATTGGGGGGAATCTCGCGATTGGCGGTAACGCGCTCGGAACGATTAACTGACGGTAAGCTGACATTTCGGGACCAATCGGCCCTCGGTGAGGGTCTCGGCGATTTAGTACGACTTGAGGTTGGAGCGTTCGAGGGGGCCGAGGTTGAGGCTTGTGCTATCCGAGGTCCCAAGGTCGAAACTTGGGGCACCCCACTCTGGGGTTTGATTGATGCATGGGCCACCCGCCCTCGCCCAACTCATGGCTTCGAGGGCCCCGCTCACTGGAAATCGAAGATGATCCGCCAATTTGCGTCCGGGTTATATTGATCAGGAATGTCCTCGTCGTTTTCCGCCGCCCATGCCCCGAAGAAATCTTCGACCAGTCCTTCTCGTCCTGTTAGGTGAAGAGACCAGGGTTTGCTCGAATGTCGAATGAACTGGCCGAGTCTGTAGTAGTCTTCATCGTCAATCACCGAATCGCCAAGTGTCCGTAGTTCATATTCATAAAATCTACTCAGCGACTCTGAATAGGATGGGAATTCCGTCTCTGGAATATCTCGGAATTCGCTTTCCAAACACTCGCTTGAAAGCTGAGCTGTCTCTGCAACAAACTGGCAGAGCTCGATCGTTTCGTCCAATTTAACGGCGACGGACGACAATTCTCCTTTAAGGCCCTGCGCAGGAAACCCATACGAGAGCAGCTCTCGTGTAGCAAGCGCCCTGCCGCTGGTTTTCTGGTAGTCTTCCGACACAGCAGGTGACAGTGTGCGCAGTTGATCGGTCACGACGTTTTGAACCTTCGTATGGGTAGTCTCTTTCAAGATCCTGCCGTGGTTCCACGCTTGCTCTGGAATCATTAGGAATAACGCTCTAGAAACATTGAACAGCGAGTAGTAGCCGAGATAGGGCTCAACTATTCTTAAATTTCGTTCGGCAGCAAACTCCGCGGAGGTCAGCATAACGGAGGCAGCAAGCAAATACTTGACGGCGATGTATGTCCTGGCGATCCATTGTTCCGCGGCCTCGCTTTCCGGCCTTAGTGCGCGGAATCGTCTCCTGAGCGACGCGCAATACGAGGCGACGGTGGGTTCAGGGATTGTTGATACTTGCCGATAGTTGTACTCGTAACCTGCACCTGTGAATTTGCTGACGTCCACTGCTGCCTCGACCTAAGGGTGTCTGCCGTAGATTGGAGCGTATCACGGGCTGCATCGCCTGTCACGGATGGACCAAGACGCTCATTGAGATCGTCGCTGCCATATCGCAAAGGTCGAAATAGGGATCAGTACCGGAAAACGCCGTAGCGTCCTGGAATCGGGCCGTGCCTGGTTTGTCGGCAATTCGGGAGCAATTGGGATTTGGGCCGCAGCGAAGTTTTTTGAAGCAACCGCAGATCCCTCGTCGCTGCGCTCCTCGGGATGACAGCGCATTGGAGAGGGCGGCAGTGCGAACCGATCCGAAGCTGCTGGATGAGAATCGGTGACGCGGAAGTCATTGGAATTTGAGTCGCAGCGAAGTTTTTTTGAAGCAACCGCAGATCCTTCGTCGCTGCGCTCCTCAGGATGACAGGGCGTTGGGGGGACGGCGTGGCTGGTCCGAAGTTATCTGCCGAGCTCCGGTGGTCCGGAAGTCATTGGAATTTGGGCCGCAGCGCGGTTTTTCTGAAGCAACCACAGATCCTTCGTCCCCATCGCTACGCTCAGGGTCCTCAGGATGACAGGGCTTTGGTCCGATTCGGCCCGCGTTGGGGGCCTCGCTCAGGGCAGGCTTTCGTCGTCGCTACGCCCCTCAGGATGACATCGCAGTGGGAGGGGTTGGTGCTGTCATCCCGAACGGAGTGAGGGATCTGCGGTTGTTCCTCGTCACATTCCATTCAGGCATTTCAGCCTATGATCAATGAATGCACGAGGGCTCCTACTTCACATACGTCATGGCTAGCCGCAGCCATACCCTCTACATCGGAGTGAGCGGTGACCTGCACAAACGTGTTTTTCAGCACAAATGGAAGGAACACGATGGCTTCACTGCGCGCTACAACTGCGATCGTCTTGTCTGGTTTGAGGGCCATCAAGACGTACAAGGAGCCATTGCTCGCGAGAAAGAGCTCAAGGGATGGAGGCGCTCAAAGAAGATCGCTCTGATTGAATCTTCAAACCAGGGCTGGATCGATCTTAGCCGAGATTGGTATGACTACGAACCGGCCGACTACCAGCGAGCGCTCGACCGTATGGAAACCTGAAAGGCAACCGCAGATCCTTCACTTCGCTACGCTTCGTTCAGGATGACAGCCCGATGTGAGTGGCGCGGCACTGCGTCTACCGCGTGCTGTCAGGCGCCGCCGCAACCGGCCGGAACAGCCACACCAGCAGCAGCGTGAACAGCAGGCCGCCGACGGTGAATTTGAGCCAGACGGGCGCGGCGGACGGCGAAAAGAATCCCTCGAGCGACCCCGCGATGACAAGCAGCGGAATGATGCCGGCAACGAGGCGTGTGGCCTCCACTCCGGCCAGAGCGATGGAGTCGCGGCGGCGGTAAATCCCCGGGAAAAGCACTCCGTGTGCGAGGCGCAGGCCGGCGCCACCGGCGAGCAGAATCGACGGCAGCTCCAGCGAGCCGTGCGGCGCCACAAAGCTCCACAGGTCAACCGCCATGCCGTGCTGCGCGCAGGCCACGCCGACCACGCCCAGCAACATGCCATTGAAGAACATCGAATAGACCGGCCCAAGCCCGAAGAGGATCCCTCCCGCAAAGGCCATGAAACAGACGCTCAGGTTGTTGGTCATGATGGCGCTCGATGCCACCGGCTCGATGCCGACGATCGAGTGCGTCCACATCTCGTGGCGCTCGATGGTCTCGACCATCGCCGGGCCCAGCATGTGCCGCATGAACTGCGGTCGCGCCAGCGTGAGCACCGACCCCAGCGCTGCCCCGGCCAGCGCAATCACCAGCGCCAGCAACACGTAGCGGATCTGGCTCTGCACAAGGGCCGGGTAGTCGTCGCGCAGAAAATAGAAAATCTTTCTGAAGCCTTTGCGCCGGCTGGAATAAATGATATGGTGGGCGCGAGCCAATAACTGGTTAACGTGCTCGGCGTAAGCTCGCGCGGTCGAGTCCTGGCGCAGTGTGGAAAGGTCGCCCGCCGCCTGCCGGTAGAGCAAAGCGGTTTCGCGCAGCTCGGCGCGCGAGAGCTGCTTGACGCCGGCTGCCTGGGCCTGGGCCAGCAGCGCGGCAAGGCGGTCCCAGTAGGGGCGGCGCTTCGCGAGCCACTGATTGGATAGGATGATCGCCATGGAGCCGATTGGAGACCAGCTTAACATCGAGACCCCGGAGCTGGTGGCCATCGAGATGCCGCTCGCCGGGATCGGCAGCCGCTTCATCGCCATTCTCATCGACTACATCATTTGGGGTGCGGCCTTTCTGGTTCTGGGCCTGATGGCCGCGATTCTCCTTCCCGCGCTGCACTTCTTCGGCGGGGTTTCGGCCAACTGGGCCGTGGGCATCTTTTTTCTCATTGTTTTTTTGCTGCAATGGGGATACTTCGCGCTGTTTGAGGCGTTCGGGAACGGACGCACGCCGGGCAAGCGCGTGGCCAGGATTCGCGTCATTCACCAGTCCGGACGTGGCATCTCCTTTGTCGAGGCGCTGGCGCGCAATCTGGTCCGCTTCATCGACTATCTTCCCGGCTTTTATGCCGTGGGTGTCGTAGCCATCTTCCTGAGCCGGCGGCATCAAAGGCTGGGCGACCTGGTTGCCGGAACGCTCGTGGTCCGCGACCGCGAGGTGGACGCGCCCCAATGGGATGGGGGCGCCACACGTACTTTCACAGCAGCGGCCTTTGCCGCGCAGTCGCCCATCCCCGCGCCGGGGCTCCCACAGACAGGTCTTGGTCCGTGGGGTGGTCCGCCGCACTTGCGCGTCGTGTTGCCCGCTCCGGCGCTGGCCATGCTCTCTGCCACCGACCTCGAAGTGATGGAAGGCTTTTTTGCGCGCCGTCTCGACATGGATCTGGCCACACGCGGCGCGCTCGCTTCGCGCATCGCCTCGGCTCTCTGCTCGAAGTCGGGCCTCGCCATTCCGCAGGACACGAGCGTTGAGACGTTTCTCGAAGCCGTGGCGCACCAGCTCCGCGAACTGGGGCGGATGAGCTAAGGTGAGCGCTGGAAATGGCCGCGGACGATGGCGTAATCCGCGCCCAGGCAAAATGGGCGACGCGGGGATATATTAAGATTTTGCCAGTGCATCAGCGGCGGCCGCGCTTCCATTTGCGATGGCCGAGGCGATTTTTTGAAGGACAGCCTGGTTTGGCGATCGTCTCGCCGGGCCGGCAATGGGACAGGAGAGCACGAAGATGGCCAAGAGCGTGAATAGAGTCTTCCTTTTAGGCAACGTCGGCAAGGATCCCGAGATTCGCTCGACCGGCGGCGGCACCATGGTGGCGACCTTTGGACTTGCTACCAGCGAACGTTCAAAGGACGGGCAGGGCAACTGGCAGGATCGCACCGAGTGGCACAACATTGTGGTCTACGGGCGGCTGGCGGAGATCGTGCGCGATTACGTGAAGAAAGGCTCCAAGCTGTTCGTCGAGGGACGGATCACGACCCGCAACTGGGACGACAAGGACCACGCCGGCAGAAAGGTGTATCGCACCGAGATCATTGTCAGCGACCTGTCGCTGCTCTCAGCGCGCGACGATGGCGGCGCGTCCAGCCGTTCGTCAAGCGCATCGAATGCGGCGGTAAATGAGGACCAGCGCCCACCGGCCGGCGCGGACGATTACGCGCAGTCGGCCGAGATCTCCGACGACGATATTCCGTTTTGAAGGCAGGAAACAGGGAATCTCTATTCCTTGTTTCCCGCCCCCTCCTCTGCTGTTGCCAGCGGATCGTTGTCCCTGTCCGTCACCACGGCAAGGGAGGCGAGCCGCTGAGCCAGTTCCTCCGTCCAGCAGCCTTCCGGGGCGCGCCAGCTCCAATTCCCGTTAGGCACCGCAGGCGTGTTCATGCGCGCCTCGGAACCCAGTTCAAGCAGGTCCTGCGCGGGAACGATGGCCAATTCGGCCACACTGGCCTGCGCGGCACGGATCAGCGGCCAGGCGGGGCGATTGCCGGCCGCGCCGACGAGCGCTTCGACAGCTTCCTGTTCCTTCTTGCTGGCGGAGTTCCACCAGCCTTGCGTCGTGTCGTTATCGTGCGTGCCGGTGTAGGCCACGGTGGCAGGCGTGAACCGGTGCGGCAGGTGGGTATGAGCGCCCTTGTTGCTGAACCCGAACTGCAACACCTTCATACCCGGCATTCCCAGTTCGAGGCGCAGCGCGTCGACTTCGGGCGTGATCACGCCAAGATCCTCGGCCACGAACGGAAGCGGGCCTAATGCGGCCTGAATTGCGCGGAACAGTTCCAGGCCTGGCGCCTTGATCCACTCGCCGTTCACGGCAGTCACTTTCCTGGCGGGAATGGCCCAATAGGCCTCGAAGCCGCGGAAGTGATCGAGGCGCACGATGTCATAGACCTCGACGGCGCGGCGGATGCGGTCAATCCACCAGTCGAATCCGCGCGCCTCAAGCACGTCCCAGCGGTAAAGCGGATTGCCCCAGCGCTGGCCTGTAGCCGAAAAGTAGTCGGGCGGCACGCCGGCGACGCGCTCGGGCTTCAGGTCGTCATCGAGTTCGAAGATGCCGGGGTGAACCCACACGTCGGCCGAGTCCATGTTGACGAAGATGGGCACGTCGCCCAGGACGCGGATTCCATCCTCCGCGGCGGCCTCGCGCAACTGATTCCACTGTTTTGCGAAAGCGAACTGCAGCGCCCGCTCCATGGCTATCGCGCGGCCGTGCTCTGCTTCGGCCTGTGCCAGGGCCTGTGGATCGCGGCGGCGCAGCAGCTCGGGCCACTCGGTCCATGCGCCGGTTTGAAACTTGCGGCGCAGCACCTCATAAAGCGCGTAGTCGTTGAGCCATGCGGCCTTGGCGCGGCAAAACCCTTCAAAATCGGCCCATTGCTGAGAGAGCGCGGGCGAACCCGATCCGCGGTCAAGGAAATTCCCCGCCGCCTCGTGGAGCAGTGGCAGCTTCCGCTCTTCTACCGCATGAAAATCAGCGGCCCCGGAGCGGCCTGCCAGCCCAGGGTCCCCACGGACAGGTCCTCGTCCGTGGGACGGAAGCCCGGCGATGCGTTCGCCTTCGATCCAACCCCAGTCGGCGAGAAACTCCAGGCTGATTAGCGCAGGATTCCCGGCGAACGCCGACGAACCCGCATAGGGTGAGTTGCCGTAACCGGTGGGGCACAGCGGCAGAACCTGCCAGACATGCTGTTTGGCGCGGCCCAGAAAACCCACAAACTCGTGCGCGGCGGGGCCCAGATCGCCGATACCTCCATAGGATGGCAAGGAGCTCACATGCAGCAGGACTCCGGAAGAACGCTGGAATTCCATGATGCAAATACTACCGGATCGCCCATCCCCACCCCACCGGCCGATTACGGCGCGAAAAGGCGGCATCGAAGCCGTCGAAACGGTTTTCACGTTGAGGGCGCGCCGATTACGGTCAATGGATGGAATGGGACGGTCGATCTGGCGTGGTTCCGGGCGTGACCGTAGCGCCCAACCTCGATGCCCACCCGATCGCTGGTCTGCAGCGGGACTGCCGGTTGCGGCATCAGTTGCGCCGCGAAATGCAGCTCGCGCAAAGAGGCCCGCAACCTGGATGGCTGCGGGCCTTTTCAGTTCCCCGGAAAATCGCTTGATGCTTACAGTCCGGGCGTTTCCCCTTTTGGCTTGGCGTTAAAGCGAACCAGATTGTGCTTCTTGTAGTCGTTCCACACGCCGCTTGCGAAGACGCTGAAGGCCTCGTTCCGCCCCTGCTCCAGAAGCTCATCCCGCGTCCTGTCGAAGTTCTTGGCAATCTCGTCCGCAACCGGCTCCTGCTTCAAGAGAACTTTGGCCACCACGCCGGTGCGCCCAGTATCGATCGGCCCGCTGATCGCGCCCACATTCATGTCGAAGAGCTGCGGCGCAACCTGGCCCACTTCACCGAAATCGGGCACCTGGCCGCTTTCGCCCACCAGGTCGCTGGTTTTCACCGTTGCGCCCACGGCCTTTGCCGCCTTGGCCAGATCGTTCATCGTCTTTGCCTTATCCGCCATTTCCTTTGTCTTCTGGCCCAGCAGAGCAGGAAGCTGCTCGTCGCGGTAATCGTCGAGCACGTGGGACTTCCAGTCGGCAAACGCGGGCGCGTGCGCAGGAACGATGCCCGTTACCTGGAAGATCGCATATCCCTCGCCCGTGGATGCCGATTGCGGCGGGTCGCCCTGTTTGGCGTCAAAGGCCTTGGCCAGTACCTGCGAGCTGTCGGGCAGCGCGGTAATCACGCCGTCGTGCGCCAAAGGCTGTGTAGTCACCAGCTCCAGGTGGTGCGCCGCGGCCGTCTTCTCAAGGCCGTTCTTGACCGCCTCGCTGGTCAGTTGCTGCGCGTAATTCTGCTGTGCCATGGTCTCGGCCTGGCGCGTCAGCGCCGCAACAATGCTGGACTGCACATCGCTGAGCGGCTGCGTGTGCGCCGCTTGCCGCTCTTCCACCTGCACAATGTGATAGCCGAAGCTGCTCTTTACAATCTCGATGTCGCCGATCTTCTGGGTGAAGATCGCATTGTCGAACTCCGGCACCATCTTGCCCCGTTGCGCAAAGCCCAGCTCGCCGCCGGAGTTCTTGCTGCCTGGATCGTCGGAGTACTTCTTGGCCAGCTCGGCCCAGCTTCCGCCCGCCTTCAGCAGCTTCAGAATCATCTCCGCCTTGGCCTTGGCCGCGGCATCGGTCTTGGCGTCGGCGTTCGCGGGCACGCTGATCAGAATGTGGCGAGAGCGCGCCTGGTCCGGCGCAGAATAGTCGCTCTGGCGCTGGTTGTAATACTGCTGAATGGCTTGCTGGCTGGGTGGTGCAACGCCGCCGGGAACCTGGCTCTCGGTGAACGCGAAGTAAGTGATCTTTCGCTCCTCCGGCGCCGCCTGCGTATAGCGCGCTGCGTTCGTCTTAAAGAATGCCTCCAGCTCGCTATCCGAGGGATTGATCGTCTTGCGCAGTTCGTCAGCCGAGATCACAGCGTAGTCGAACTTGATCTTGATGTTCTGCTTGCGGTAAGCCTCACGGACCTCCTGGTCGCTCACCGTGATCCCGCCCGTGATGAGGGCCTCCAGCCGGTGGATCGTAATCTCGGCTTTGATCTGGTTCTCGAAATCCGTCACTGACTCGTGCAGCCGGTCGTCGATCAACTGCCGGTAGGCCTCATCGCCGATGTACTTGCCATCGGGGTAGAGAACCTCGCCCGTCGGGCCGGTGCGCAGATACTGGCGCACGTCATCGTCGCCGGCGTGGATCCCGAGCTTGTTTGCCTCCTGTAAAAGCACCTCCTGCTGCACCAATTGCTGGCCTATCTGCTGCTCGTAGTACTGAAGGAGCATGGGATTCTCGGCATATTGCGGGCCGCGCTGCCGCAACTGTTCTTCCGCGATCTGCTCCACGCGCACCTGTTTTATGGCGTCGCCGGAGGAGAAAATCCGGCTATACCAGTGCGGATAGACGACAGCGTACGTGTCGGGCGACGATGAGCCCATGCCGCTGAGGCCGGGGATCAGGTATAACACCATGGTGATAGAAGCGGCGCCGATGACGACCACGATCAGCGCCTTGACCATGCGGCTTTCTGTTTGCAGGAAACGAATCATGGATGAACCTGGACCTTCAACTCTCTACGCGCAGGCAGACTGAAGCGGCGAAGGGCGGCAAAGAGTCTGCTGCTCCTGCGGCGCGGCTGCGGATGCGCAGTTCTCGCTCGATACGACTCTGCCATTATAGACGACGGCGTGGAGCGGCCGGCGCGTGGGGGGCCGTCGCGCGCCAACGCACAAGGGGCATCCCGCAAACAGGATGCCTCTTGTGCCTTTCCTCCGCAATTCTCTCTTCTTGACTGCTCCCGAGTTCCTACGTCCCTGAGCCACTCGTACTTACCGCCAATAGTAGGCCCCGCCGACCATGTAATACGGCCGGTAGTAAACGGGCGGGTAGGCATAGGGGTAGCCCGCATAGCCGGCGTAGTACCGGGGCCCGTAAGGTCCGCGCCTGTAGAGGCTAGGCCCGCCGGGATAGAGCCCCTGCGCCAGCCGCGCCGCTTCTTGCGGGCTCACCGGCGCAACCGTGAGCGGTGAATCGACGTGGAATGTCACCAGCGCCTCGGCAGGAATCCACACGCGCGGTCCGGGCGAGGCGGCCGAAGCAGCCGTGCCCGCGGCTACGCCGGCGCCGGCGCCGATGGCGCATCCCACGCCGCGGCCCACCGCGCAGCCGATAATGGCGCCGATCAGGCCGCCGCCCAATGCGCTGCCCACGGTCTGGCCCGCCTTATTCGGACCCTTCACCTTGAACTGATCGGAAGTGAGCGGGTAGTTTCGTTCCCCCAGATCGAGCGAAGTGAGGGTCAGCGCCAGCACCGAACTTCCGGCCAGTTTGCCCGAGCCCGCATTCTTGCTCTCGGTGACTACACCGTGCACGACGGCGCCGCGCGGAATGGCCAGAACTCCGCCGATGGCCACGTCCTGAATCACCGTGAATTGCACCGGCTCGCCGTCCTTCGCCCTCTTGCTATCCACCGGCTCGCTTGTCCGCACCTGCAGCAGGGTTCCCGGCGGAACGGTCACAGGTCCCCTGGGCTGCTCATAGGCCGGAGCAGCAGGCGCGGGCGGGTACTGCGGATATTGCGAGTACTGCGGATTCTGGTATTGAGGCCGCTGTGGCGGAGGCGGCGGATAACCACCCTGCTGTGGATAGCCGCCTTGCCGCGGATAAGCCGGCTGCTGCGGATACGGCGCCGGGGCCTGAGCCTGACCCTGGTCCGGGGCTGGACCCGGAGGCGGCAGGCCCGCCATATTCTGCTGCGCCTGCGACTGGTCGGCGTCGGGCATTTCATCGGGGGGCGGAGCCGGCTGCATGGGCTGCGCCTCCGCGCCCGGATTGCCGATCTGCAGGTTGTTGTGCACCTTGGTCACGCCGTCCACGTGCGCAGCGATCGACTCCGCCAACTGCTTCGACGCTTCGCTCGAAACCGTTCCGGAAAGCGTGACCTCTCCCTGAATGGTTGCCGCGGTAATCAAGTCGTTTTTCAGAGCCGCCGAAGCATCCAGCGCGTGCACCACATCCATCTCAATCTGCCCGTCCGTGCGCTGCCCCTGTTGTGCCGCCGGCTGATCCTGAGGTTGCGCCGCCGCGCCCGCATCCTGCGCAAGCGCGGTCACGGCGCACAGCACGGTCACCCCTACCCATGCCATGAGCTGCGTGCTCACCTTTTTCATCAAGGGTCGATTCATCCTCATCTCTCCTCTGCCGTCATTCCCCGCCGGCTCGATGCCGCGCTGGGGAAATGGCATGTCGAACCTGATTCTCCGGCTCAACCCGTTAGACGAGACTCGGCTGAGCCTGTTACCGGGTTAAACCCCGTCTCGGGCAGAAAGTTTCCTATGCCAGCGCCACGTTCACAGCCGCGCCCAGGGCCTTAAGCCCCGCGGACAGATCGGCTCCCAGATGCACCCGGAGGACCCGGCGCCCGCGCGATTCCAGCACCGCCAGATCCCCGGCCGCCTGAGCGTCGATGACCACGCCAAAGCTGTACTTCTGGTAGGGAATGTCCATATCCCCGGCATGGTCCGCGGTGATCTGCAGGAAGACGCCCGTGTTCGGGCCGCCCTTGTAGTCCTGCCCGGTGGAGTGCAGGAAGCGCGGGCCGAAGCCGAGGCAGGTGGCCACGCGCTTTCGGTCGCGCACCGTGTGCCGGAACTCCTGAATAGCCGCCTCATGCTCGCTGAACATGGGCAGAAAAGCCACCGTAGCGAAGTAGTCGCCGGCACGAAGCTGATCCAGGTGCGCGCGCAGAACTCCGGCGAGGGTTGCACTGGGAGCCGCGGCCTTCAACTTGGCCGCGTACTCGCCGGTCGCGTAGAGCTCAAACGGGGTTCCTGCGTCGTCCTTTCCCGTGAAGAACGGCTGGCGTTCCGGCAGCGTGCCGGTCTTCTCATACTCGGCGGTCAACGCGCGGGTCTCTACCTTCGCCGATTCCACGTCCGGCTGGTTGAACGGATTGATGCCCATCACCGAGCCGGCAACGGCCGTCGCAATCTCCCATGTGAAGAACTGCCCGAAGATCTCGTAGAGATCGGCAATCTCGATGGAAACAACCGGGTGGCCGGCGGCTTCAAGGGCGGCGACTTTGGCGTCCTGGCTGGCATCGGCCGTGCCTTTCAGGCGTACGTAGGCAAAGACGCGGTCCTTGCCATACACCTCGGGCGCGCCGATCGTCTCGCGGTCGACGGGCGTAATTCCCTTGCCTTGCTTGCCGGTGGATTCGGCGATCAATTGTTCCAGCCACGCGCCCAGGTCGTAGATCTCCGGCGAGGTGAAGATGGTGATCTTGTCGCGTCCCGCATTCGCCGCCGTGCCCAGCAGCAATCCAAGCTGCACGCCGGCATTATCCGGTAAAGGCTGCTTCGCGCTGGCCACTGCTTTGCCCGCCTCTTCGAGCAGCTTACCGATATCCAGGCCAGCCACGGTTGCCGCCGCCACGCCGAAGTTCGACAGCGCGGAATAGCGTCCGCCAATCTGCGGATCGCCATATAGGATGTTGCGGAAACCGTTCTTCCTGGCCACCTGCTCCATCTCCGAGCCGGGATCGGTGATGGCCACAAAGTGGCTTGCTGCATCCTCTGAGCCCACGGCTCTGCGCATCTCGTCGTAGAAGAATTGCAATAGAATGTTGGGCTCGAGGGTGGAGCCGGACTTGCTCGCGACAATCACCAGAGTCTCGGCAAGGTTCACCTCGTCGCAGGCAGCCCTCACCTGCGCCGGATCGGTGGAGTCGACGATGCGCAGTTCTGGAAAGCCCGGCTGCCGGCCGAAGGTCTTGGCCAGCACTTCAGGGCACAAACTGGACCCGCCCATCCCGAGCAGGAGGACCGATTGAAAGTCGGAGCTCTTGACATCGCCGCCCAGTTCCGCGAACGAACCCAGATCCTGCTTCTGCCGCTCCACAATGTCGATCCAACCCATCCATTGCTCCTCGCCATCGCGAGTCCACAACGACGGATCCTTTTGCCAGAAGCGCTTGACTTTGCGGTGGGCTTGCCAGTCGGCGGCGGCCGCATCGACGGCGCCGCGAAGATCGGACGGTAGTGCGAATCGGAAGTTCATATCACCTTAGATTCTGCCTGAAAACCGGGGGTACGGCGCAAACATTGTGCAAATGTCTACACCGGAGTGATGCGTCGCAATCCCAAATACGGTTTGCGGTCAATGGGTCATTTCGGGCCAGTTGGGCGTGATGCGGATCAGGTTGAGGGCGCCATCCGGCCCCCCTGCGTCTTCGAGCACAAACTCCGGAGAAGCCGCGGGCACGGCAACGATGCCGCGCGGGGGCAGATCGACGGGCTCAAAACCCGCTCCCGCAAGCCGTCCCGCTCCGGCGGCTGCAAACAGGTAGGCGAGACCGCGCTTCCCGTCTGCGCCGCGCAGGCTGTCACTCGTCCTGCTGCCGTTGACGGGGATTCGCTCCATGCGAAAGTACTCCACATCAATCAGCACGGTGCGGCCGGCGAGTTGGCGCGGCGCCACCTTGCCGGAGCGCGTGGTCAGCCGCGCGGCTTCGAGGGATTTCGCGATGTGCAGCTCGCGGCCGCGGCCGTAATCGAACATGCGATAGGTCAGGTCGCAGTTCTGCTGCGTCTCCAGCAGGATCGATCCGGGCCAGACGGCGTGCACCGTCCCAGCATCCACAAAAATCAGATCTCCGGCGGCCACCGGCGCCATATTCAGGCTCTCTTCGAGCGTTCCCGCGCGAATTCCCTCCTCGATTTCGGCCAGCGTCGTGCCGGGCTTCACGCCCACAGCCACCTCGGCTCCCGGCTCGGCCGCCAGCGCATACCAGCACTCGGTCTTGCCGCGCGGCTGGCCGTACTTCCGCGCCATCTTGTCGTCGGGATGCACCTGAACGCTCAGCTTTTCCCGGGCGAAAATCGTTTTGATCAGCAGGGGCGAGTCTGGCGAAGGCGCGTGCTCGCCCAGAATCGCTTCATGCGCCTCCGAAAAAAGCGCAGCCAGCCGCTTGCCGGCGTGGGGACCGGTCGCAATCAGGCAATCGTCGCCGGTGAGCCACACCTCGCCGATGGCATCGCCCTCGGCTACGCGGTCGTACCAGGGACGCAAATCGCGAAATCCCCAAACCCGCGCCACGAATTGCGGATCGATGCCAAACGGCGCCAACGCGATCCCGGAAACGCCCAATGAACGAACCTCCGCTCTCTTGTCCCCCTCACTCTAGCAGACCGACGGATCGCCCATTTCATCAATAAAATGCGATCTCTTCCCATAATTCCCGTGCTACTCTTATCCCCATCATGCGCCGTCGCATTTTTACCCTTCTCACAGCGTTGGCTGTTTTCGCCGCGGTGTATCCGGCACAGGCACAGAAATTCCTACCCAAGACCATCCAATTCCAGGGCGCGCCGGAGTACTCCGATCAGGAACTGCTCGCCGCAGCTGGGCTGAAGAAGGGCATCGTCCTCAGCTACTCCGACATGCAGGATTACTCGAAGCGACTGCTCGACAGCGGCGTCTTTTCCAGTGTCGCCTTCAAGTTCGATGGCCTGGATCTGACCTTTCTGCTCACGCCCTCCACCGATCTCTATCCCGTCCGCCTTGAGAACCTTCCCCTCACGCCTGGCCCGGACTTGGACGCCAAACTCCACGAGCAGCTCCCGCTCTATCACGGCAAAGTGCCGCCCGAAGGCGGCATTGCCGATGACGTCCGGGCCGCTCTCGAAAAGATGCTCGCCGCCGAGGGGCTCGAAGCCACCGTCGCCGTCACAACTGCCGCCGACCTGTTCACCCACAAGGTGAATGCCGTGAGTTATTCCATCACCACACCACCGGTCAAAGTCGGCGTAGCACGCATCGACGGCGTGTCCGATCCCTTTCAGGCTAAGGTTCAGGCCATCGTGGCCGAGGCAGCCAAGAATCCGTTTGGAACTATGGATTCGGCTGGCAATCTCGCGCGGGCGGTTGAGCAATTCTACGGCGACGAGGGCTATGCCGCCAAAGTCGAGGTTGCGCGTACCGGCGATCCGACCCTCCAATCCGGCGCCATCGTGGTTCCGTTTTCGGTTCAGATTCAGGAGGGCCGCCTCTACCAGGTGGCCGCGATTCACCTGCCGCCCGGCACGCCCGTCACCGAGGAGGAAATCGACAAGGCTCTCGCTCCCTCCATCGCCGGACCGTCGATAGGCATCAGGGTTCGCTCCATCTGGGCGCTGGTTTCGTCGCGTTATCAGGCCAAAGGCAATCTCGATTGCAAAGTCACGCCGCACGCGGTCTTCAACTACGCAGACTCCACGGTGAGCTACAACGTTGACGTCGATCCGGGGCCGGTCTATCATCTCGCCTTCGTCAAATTCGACAATGTCAGCGATGAGTTGCGCACTCTCCTTATTCGCAGTTGGCAAATGCTACCCGGCGACCCGTTCGATGAGAGTTATGTCGCGAACTTTATTGCCAAAGTGCAGCAGCAGGACCCGGTTCTGAGACGATCCCTTGCAGGAGTGAAGGTAAAGTTCGATGCGACGGCCAATCCTGACACGCATGACGTGAATGTGGTGATCCGGCTGGAAAGATAAACGTCCCGCAGTTGCCGTGACGGTCAGTCACTCCCACTCGATCGTACCCGGCGGCTTTGACGTCACGTCGTACACCACTCGGTTGATGCCGCGCACCTCGTTCACGATGCGGTTGGAGATGCGCTTCAGCAGTTCGTACGGCAGCGGCGTCCAGTCGGCGGTCATGCCGTCTTCGGAGTGCACG
>Ga0187865_1000936_pt1 | contig 36980 bp, 36 predicted proteins | sample June2016WEW_11_1_2_FD_132989 | JGI IMG/M metagenome (GOLD analysis project Ga0187865, IMG submission 132989) | Peatland microbial communities from SPRUCE experiment site at the Marcell Experimental Forest, Minnesota, USA - June2016WEW_11_100 | ecosystem: Environmental > Terrestrial > Soil >...
ACGGTTGTTCGGCGATCAGGGATATGCCGCCACGTCGCTGCGGCACATCATCGCGGAAGCCGGGGTCAATCTGGCGGCTATCCATTACCACTACGGGTCTAAGGAAGAGCTGCTGGATGAAGTAGTTATCCGGAAGGCGGGACCAGTGAATGCAGAGCGGCTGGCGCTCTTGGACCGGTTTGAGGCGGAGGCCGGGTCGGGGCCGCTGGCTGTGGAAAAGGTGCTGGAAGCGTTCTTGGCGCCGACCTTCTCGGTGGCGGATCGCAGCCCGAAGTTCGTGAGGCTGATGGGGCGGATGTATGGCGAGGGCCTCATGAACATCATCGTGGAAAGGCATTTTCAGCCCACCGTGACTCGTTTCATCGAGGCGTTTCGCCGGGCTTTGCCGGACCTGCCGAACGAAGAGATGCTCTGGCGAATCCACTTCATGCTGGGGACCATGGCGCATGCCCTGTTCGGGCCACCGAACGTCCGTCCGGGAGTGGAGCCAACTTCGTTGGACGCCCAGGGAGTGGTCAAACGGCTGGTGGCGTTTTTGGGGGCTGGTTTCCGGGCGCCGGTTCCGCCAGCGGCGGGAAGCGAGGAGAAGTAGATGAGACTGGCGTGGATATTGTTCGCGGTGCAGGTGGCCTCGGCGGCGGGGCCAATCGAGTTGAGCTTGAAACGCGCGGTGGAGGTGGCGGTATCGCCCGAGGGCAACACCAAAATTCAGCTTTCGGGCGAGGCGCTGAAGCAGGCGCAGGCGCGTTCGGCGCAGGCGCGCGCGGCCCTGCTGCCGGATTTGGAAGCTTCCCTCACCGACCGTGATCAGACCGCGAACCTGGCGGCCATGGGGATCAATATCGTGGTGCCCATTCCGAACTTTCATTTCCCCACCTTCGTGGGACCCTTCACCACGATGGACGCGCGCGCCACGGTTACCCAGAGCGTGTTCGACTTCAGCTCGATCCGGCGGTTCCAGGCATCCAAGGTCGGAGTTTCGGCGGCCCGCTCGGACATCGACAGCACCGAAGAGCAGGTGGCGGCGCAGGTGGCGCGCGCCTACCTGGCGGCGGTCCGCGCCGACGCCGACGTGGAAACCGCGCAGTCCGACGTGACGCTGGCTGAGGCGGTGTTGAAGCAGGCGGAAAACCAGAAGGCGGCGGGCACGGGAACCGGCATCGAGATCACACGCGCGAAAGTGCAGCTTGCCAACGACCGCCAGCGGCTGCTGGTGGCCGGGAACCAGCGGACCAGCGCGCGCCTGCAATTGATGCGCGTCATGGGGCTGCGGCTCGATACCGAGTTGGAACTGACCGACAAGCTGGCATACGTACCGGTGGACGCCGTCACCATCGAGCAGGCCAGGGCGCAGGCACTGAAGGAGCGGCCGGACCTCAAGGCGCAGCAGGAGCGGGAAGCCAACGCGCGCATGGCGGCCAGCGCCACCAAAATGGAGCGGCTGCCATCGGTCGCGGCGTTCGGCGATTACGGCTCCATCGGTCCGGGCTTCGACAACGCGCTGCCGACGCGCACGTATGGGATCTCGCTGCGAGTGCCGGTATTCGATGGCGGGCGGCGCGACGCGCGGCGGGCGGAATCGGCGTCGCAATATCGCGCCGAGAAAGTGCGGACCAACGATTTGAAGGAGCAGATCGAGCTGGATGCCCGGCTGGCGCTGGACGGGCTGCAGTCGGCGGAGGAACAGGTGAAGGTGGCGAAGGAAGGGCTGGAGCTGGCCGACAACGAGCTGACGCAGGCGCGGCGGCGGAACGACGCGGGAGTGGCCATCGGCGTGGAAGTGACCGACGCGCAGACACGGCTGGAGCGCGCGCGCGATAACCAGACGGCGGCGCTCTACAACTACAACGTGGCGCGGATCGATCTGGCGCAGGCGATGGGTAAAGTGAGGAGCATGGTGCAGTGATGAAGAAGCGAATCATTCTGGTTCTCATAGTGCTGGCGGCGGCGGGGGCGGCGGCGGTGTACGTGTTCCGCGGGATGGGGCGCAACCAGACCGGCCGCATCGTGGTCTCCGGAAACATCGAGCTGACGGAAGTCAACATCGCGTTCAAGACCGCCGGGCGGCTCATCGAGCGCACCGTGGATGAAGGCGACGGCGCCAAGAAGGGGCAGATCATCGCGCGGCTTGACCGCGATCAATTGATGGCGCAGCGCCAGCGTGAGGTGGCGGGCCTCGAATCGGCCCAGACGCAACTGGCGCAATCGGAGACGTCGCTGGCGTGGGAGAAGGCCAACCTGGCGGCCGACATCGAGCAGCGGCAGGCCGACCTGGCGTCCAACGAGGCGCGCCTGGCGGAACTGAACAACGGGGCGCGGCCGCAGGAAAAGCTCGACGCCCGGGCCGCGGTGGATTCGGCGCAATCGGAGCTCGACCGCGCCAAGCGGGATTGGGACCGCGCCCAGACGCTGTACAAGAACGACGACATTTCCACGGCGCAGTTCGACCAATACCGCAACCGCTGGGAGAGCGCCCAGGCCGCGCTGAAATCGATGACTGAGCGCGAAGCCCTGGTGCTGGCCGGGCCGCGCGCGGAGGTGATCAAAGCGCAGCAGGGGCAGGTGGAGCGGGCCCGCGCCGCGGTGAAGATGGCGGAGGCGAACTCGCTCGAAATGAAGCGGCGCGAACAGGACCTGGCCACGCGGCGAGCGGAGATTGCGCGCGCCACGGCGAGCCTCGCCATGATCGATTCGCAGCTTGCCGACACCATCGCCATCTCGCCGGTGGATGGCGTGGTGCTGGTGAAGGCGGCGGACGTGGGAGAGGTGCTGGCGCCGGGAACCACGGTGGTGACGGTGGGCGACATCGACCATCCCTGGCTGCGCGGGTACGTAAACGAAACCGACCTGGGAAAGGTGAAGCTCGGCGCCAAAGCCAAGGTGACCACCGATTCGTACCCAGGGAAGGTCTACCAGGGGCGGGTGACGTTTATCTCCTCGGAAGCGGAGTTCACTCCCAAGCAGATCCAGACCGAGCAGGAGCGCGTGAAGCTGGTCTACCGCATCAAGATCGAGCTGGACAATCCGCGGCGCGAGCTGAAGTCGAACATGCCGGCGGACGCGGAGATCGTTCTGGACTGAGGGATGGAGCCGATCATCGAGACGCGCGACCTGACCCGGCGCTTCGGCGCGCTGACGGCCGTCGACCGGCTCAACCTCACCGTGGCGGAGGGCGAGATCTTCGGGCTGGTGGGGCCGGACGGAGCGGGGAAGACCACCACTCTGCGCATGCTCTGCGGGCTGATAAATCCCACCGAGGGCAGCGCGCGCGTGGCGGGCCACGACGTGGTGAAGGAATCGCGCGCGGTCAAGGACCAGATCGGATACATGGCGCAGCGTTTCGGACTGTACGGCGATCTGACCGTGCAGGAGAACATGAATTTCTACGCGGACCTGTTCGGGATCACCGGAGGCGAGCGGGAGACACTCACCGCGCAACTATTGCGCATGACCCGCATGGAACCGTTCCGGGACCGGCAAGGCGGGCAGCTTTCGGGCGGCATGAAACAGAAGCTAGCGCTGATGTGCACGCTGCTGCATCGCCCGCGAATTCTGTTTCTCGACGAGCCGACCAACGGGGTCGACCCGGTTTCGCGGCGCGATTTCTGGGCCATTCTGTATCAACTGTTGAAGGACGGGATCACCATCTTCATGACCACCGCGTATCTCGACGAGGCCGAGCGGTGCAACCGCGTGGGGCTGATGCATAGGGGCAAGCTGATCCGCTGCGCTCCGCCGGACGCCATGAAGCGGGCGACCGGAACGGCGAGCCTGGAGGGGGCGTTCATCCAGACCATCCACGAAGTGGAGGCGCGCGCATGAACGGGAACGGCTGGGCGGTGGAGATGGAGAATCTGGTGAAGCGCTTCGGCTCTTTCGTCGCGGTGGACCGCGTCTCGATGCAGGTGCGGAAGGGCGAGATCCTCGGGTTTCTGGGGCCGAACGGGGCGGGGAAATCGACCACCATCCGCATGCTGTGCGGGCTGCTGACGCCGACGTCGGGGCGCGCGCACGTCAATGGTTTCGACGTGGGGACCGAGCCCGAGGAGATCCGCCGGAGCATCGGGTACATGTCGCAGAGGTTCTCGCTGTACGACGACCTGACGGTGGAAGAGAACATCGACTTCTTCACCGGGATGTACAACGTGCCGCGGGAGCGGCGCGCGGCACGCAAGGACTACGTGCTGGAAATGGCCAACCTCACGGAGCGGCGGCGGGCCCTGACGCGCACCCTGGCCGGTGGCTGGAAGCAGCGGCTGGCGCTGGGTTGCGCCATCCTGCACGATCCACCGGTCCTGTTCCTGGACGAGCCGACTTCGGGGGTGGACCCCATCGCGCGCGGAGAGTTCTGGAAGCTGATCCACGATCTGGCCGAAACGGACCACACCATTTTCGTGAGCACGCATTACATGGACGAAGCCGAATACTGCGGCCGCCTGGCGCTGATGTACCGCGGCAGGGTGATCGCGCTGGGGTCGCCGGCGGAGTTGAAGCGGGGCCTCACCTCTCACAGCCTGCTGCATCTGGATTCCTCCGAGCCGCTGGAGACCATGCGCGCGCTGGAAAGGGTGACGGGGGTGCTCGACGTGGCCGTGTTCGGCGGCGGGCTGCACGTGACGGTAGACGATGTGGAGGCGACCAGCGCGCGTGTGCGGCAGGCGCTGGCGGCGAAGGGAATCGAAGTGAAGCGGCTGGAGCGCATCGAGCCTTCTATGGAGGACGTTTTCGTGGCCATGATCGAGGCCGAGGAGCGGAAGGCGGCATGAGCTACCGGCGCTTGCGGGCCATGTTCGTCAAGGAACTGCACCACGTCACGCGCGACGCACGCAGCCTGGCGCTGGCGCTGTTGACGCCGGTGATGATGCTGCTGCTGTTCGGTTTCGCGCTGAGCCTGGATGTGGACCGTATCCCCACGCTGGTCTACGACCAGGACCAGACCGAGGCCAGCCGCGATTTGATCCGGCAGTTCCAGGGGTCGCGGTTCTTCGACATCCGCGGCTTTGTGGGCAACTACGCCGCCGTCCAAGGTGCGATCGACCGCAGCCGCATCCTGATGGCCGTGGTGATTCCGCGCGATTACTCGCAAAACGTGGGCGCGTCGCGCGAGGCGCCGGTGCAGATTCTGCTGGACGGGAGCGATTCGAACACGGCTTCCATCGCCCTGGGGTACGCGGAAACGGTGGTGCAGAACTACTCGCTGGAACTGCGCACGGACATGATGAACCTTCGCGGCGGCGAGCATGGCGCGCCGCCGGTGGATGCGCGGCTGCGGGTCTGGTACAACAGCTCGCTGGAATCGAAGAACTACGTAGTGCCGGGGCTGATCGCGGTGATCCTCATGATTATCGCGTCGCTGCTCACTTCGCTCACCATCGCGCGCGAGTGGGAAATGGGGACCATGGAGCAGTTGCTTTCGACGCCGCTGCGGCCCGCGGAGATGGTGCTGGGCAAGATGCTGGCGTATTTCGTGGTGGGGCTGACGGATTCCACCATCGCCGTCCTGGTGGGCGTGTACGTGTTCCGGGTGCCGTTCCGCGGCAGCGTGCCGCTGCTGGTGGTTTCGACCTGCGTATTCCTTTTCGGCGCTCTGTTCTGGGGCATTTTCATTTCGGCCGCGACCAGGACCCAACAGAAGGCTTATCAAATAAGTCTGCTGACCTCGTTCCTGCCGGCACAACTGCTTTCCGGGTTTGTGTGGTCCATCGAGAGCATGCCGAAGGCCATCCAGGTGATCACGCGCGCGGTCCCGGCCCGCTATTTCGTGACGATTCTGAAAGGCGTATTCCTGAAGGGCGTGGGGCTGAGCGTGCTGTGGGGCGAGCTGGGGTTCCTGGCGCTGTACGCCGCCATCGTCTTTCTCCTGGCGACGCGCAAACTGAGACAGAAACTGGCGTAAACCATGCGGGAACGGATTCGAGTCATGTTGCGGAAGGAGCTCATTCAGGCGCTGCGCGAGCCGCGCATGCGGGTGCTGCTGTTCCTGCCGCCGCTTTTGCAGTGCATCATATTCGGTTACGCGGTGAACCTGGACGTGGACCACGCGCGTATCGCCTGGATGGACATGGACCGCACGCCCGAGAGTCGGGATTTGCGCGACCGCTTCGAGGGGTCGGGGCGGTTCGACGTGGTGGCCATGCCGGCCAACGAAGAAGAGGTGCAGCGCGTGCTCGACCGCAGCCAGGCGCAGGCCGTGGTGCGGGTGCTGCCGGGGTTCGCGCGCGACCTGGCGCGGGGCCGCGCCGCCGGGGTGCAGGTGCTGGTGGACGGCACGAATTCCAACACGGCGTCGCTGATTCTGAGTTACGGGGGTCAGATCATCGCCGCGTATTCGGCCGATGCCATGGGGCGCCAGCAGAACCGGCGGGTGCTGACGCGGAGTCCCGGCTCGGCGGTGAACGCGTCGGCGCCGCAGGTGACGGCGCGCAGCCGCGTGTGGTTCAATCCCGACCTTTACAGCCGCAACTACTTCGTGCCCGGCGTGGTGGCCAACATCATAATGATGGTGACCCTGATGCTGACGGCGCTGGCTATTGTGCGGGAAAAAGAGATCGGCACCATGGAGCAGTTGATGGTGACGCCATTGCGGCCCATCGAGCTGATGCTCGGCAAGACGCTGCCGTTCGCGGCGGTGGGGTTGGTGGACGTGACCCTGGTCACGGCGGTGGCGCTGCTGGTTTTCCACGTTCCTTTCAACGGCAGTTTCCCGTTGATGCTGTTGTGCGGGGTGCTGTTCCTGATGACATCGTTGGGGGCGGGCCTGTTGCTTTCGACCATTTCGCACACGCAGCAGCAGGCCATGATGTCGTCGTTCTTCTTTGTGATGCCGGCGTTCATGCTGAGCGGGTTCGCATTTCCCATTCGCAACATGCCGCTGGTGGTGCAATACCTGTCGTACCTGAACCCGCTGCGCTACTTCATCGAGATCGTGCGCGGGATTTTCCTGAAGGGTGTGGGCGTTTCGGTGCTATGGCCGCAAATGGCATGTCTGGTGGTATACGGCGTGACGATGCTGACCCTGAGCGCGCTGCGGTTCCATAAGACGCTGGACTAAGCGGGGAGTGCTTTTCAATTGAGGACTGGCATCGCGACACCTCCCAGATGGTCTACGCGGACGCATTGAACCGTGGCGGGCGGGACACCTTCTCCTCGACCGGCACCTTAAGTGAGTCTTCGACGAGAACCCTGGGAATATGTGGACCGGCTGGACCGGACAGGCCGCAAAACGTTTGTCGAGGAAGCTGGTAAAATGGGCCGGATGTGGTTACATGGTAAGCACTTATTGCCCGCATCGAGCAGACGGCGATGTCGTCTTAGGCCGACGGCGGCGGCATTGATGAGGTCGCCGAAACACCAGTTAGCTGAACCGAACACCGGAGGTAAAGTCCATGGATCAGGATCGCCAGATCAGGTTTCTCATCCCACCTTTTTTCTTTTTCGCATCGCTGCTCATTGGGGTGCTTGTCAGGAATAATGCTCTCAGAGTGTGGCTTCAAGCCGCTTCGCCGCAACACCTCCTGGCCGTGGGCGGTGTGATCACGGGCAGCCTGTTGCCCGTCGGCTTCCTGATCTCGACGATTACTTTTCTGCTATTGCGCGTTGCATTTCTGTTGAGAAGGGGGAGTTTCGAAACCACCTTAACTTTCGCAGCTCTGAAGGCCACGTGGCCTCATCTGAAGACAAGCCTCCCTTTCGACCAGCGCCTTACATTTCAGGCCGCGGTGACGCTCGATCACGAACTTCTCTCGTCCGGCATGCACTCTTGGGTTCTCCGCCGGTGGAGTGCCTTCCTCATCTCCGCACAGGCCTGCGTGGGGATTGCACTCGCGCATCTCGTGGCATACTTTTTGAGGCTGGAGCAGCTACTGGAATGGTGGACGCTCTCTCTTTCGGTGGGCCTAGTCTTGCTTTTCAACGCAGTCGTATGCTGGTTCGGCACAATGAAAATGCTGGAGTTTCAGGCGTATCGCATCAAGAGCATCACCCCCTCGGAAACCGACAAGGTCGAAGACCGCTAACACGCGCATATGGCCGACGTACCCAGAGCCGGCCCGCGGTTGATGCGTCGGCCTCCTGCCGGCATTTGATGCACGCCCCGGAGCCGCCTACACTGAGCGCAAAGTCGAATCCCAAGAGTGCTGGATACCATGACCGTCACCGTCAGAAACAAAACTCCCCTCACCGTGCCGGATCAGGTACGGCGTAGGGCTGGCTTCAAACCCGGCGACAAGGTCGAATTCAAGGTCTCCGGTGGCATGGTCACTATCCTGCCGAAACCATACCTTACCCATGACTCCGACGACACGCTGACACCCGCCGAGGCGAAGAGGGTGCGCCACGCCCTCAAACAGGTCCGCGAGGGGAAAACAGTACCCTGGTCTCAGGTCAAACACGATCTGGGTCTGTGAGCTGACCGAGGACGCCAAGAACGACCTCCGCGACGTTTCTAAGGCCATTCAAGAACGCGTCGCGCGCGTCATGATGCAGATGGCCACCGACCCATTCCAGGGCAACGTGAAAGCCCTCCAGGGCAAGGAATGGAGGGGCGTGTTCCGCCGGCGCATCGGCGACTACAGCCTCCTCTTCACCGCCAGCCGCGAACAAGGAACCGTCACCGTCCTCCGCATACTCCTCCGGTCCGGCGAGACGTACCGGTAGGTTCTCGGGTACCTCAACCCGCTGCGCTACTTCATCGAGATCGTGCGCGGGATTTTTCTGAAGGGCGTGGGCGTTTCGGTGCTATGGCCGCAAATGGCGTGTCTGGCGGTATACGGCGCGACGGTGCTGACCCTGAGCGCGCTAAGGTTTCATAAGACGCTGGACTAGCCCGGACTGCTGTTCACGGAACGCGTGAGTGGGGCATAGCCCAGATCTCGATTCGGCGCTGGTGAAACGCTTCCCGGTCCGCCATGACGGCCATCTCGGCCGCGCTGTAGCGCTCGGCGGAAAGGAACGCGCGCTTCTGCGCCGCGCTGGCGGTCTCGGGCTGGTACATCCAAAGCCAGCGCCGGTAGCCGCTGGCGGCCCGCTCGGCCGGGAACACCCGGGCATTCCACAAGCTCCGCTCGGCCGGGTCCTGCTGGTCTGGCCAGACTTCGTCCGGCGCGATCCCCACGGCCGAGATCCATTCGAGCAGCGGCCGGCCGCAGAAGCGCTCTCCTTGAGGGATGGAATCTTTGAACTGGTCGTTGACACCATAGCAACGCGCGAACCATACCGCGCCGCCGCGCCGGTCGTGCCCGCGCAGCACATCGAGACATGCCTCCCGCGGCAACCGGAGCGGCTCGTCCACATCCACCCCCACCACCACGTTCCATCCCGCCAGTTCCAGCGGCGCCGAGAGCCGGCATCCCTCCACCCACGAATCGTCGCCTGTAATCGTCGCCCCGCCGGCCATGGAATTATTGATGGCCAGCGTCCCTTGAGCCTGCTCCACCAGGGCCAGGCCGCTCTCCACCAACTGCCGCGTGGACCCGAAGTGCAGGAAGCTGCCGTCCGGAACAAGCTGCACGTGGAAGGGGATGGCGCGCAAGGCGGGATACACCGCGGCGAGCATCTCGCCGGACCAGGCGGAACCGCTGCCGCGCGCGCTTCGGATATAGCTCTCGACCGTCGCGGCGCTGCCCATGGCGCAGCAAATCTCGCGATACAGGTCCAACCCATGCCGCAGAATCCAGTTCCGCGCCTCGCCGGCGAAGTCGAAGCGGTCGAGCAACACCGCGGCGGCCGCTGCGTCCAGGCTCATCACGCCGAGGTCCAGCGCTGCTTTGCCGGCGGCATTGATGGCTCCAGCGGCCTTCTGTTCCTCTATCGCCGGTTTCTGCAAGTAGAGAGTGACGGAATCATCGGCTCCCAAGCAGTAGACTCCGTGGCGGCTGGCCTCGGCCGGCTCGGCGTTGCTGCCCAGCACGGTCATGCCGGGCCGGTCCAGACGCACATTCGAAGCGTCGAAACGGACCAGCGCGTCGCCGGACGCTACCACGATTTGGCCGCGGCCGGGTGCGCCCTGGGGCAGGCCGAGAAACTCCGGGACCAGAAGATCGAAGAGAGTGGCGGGCAGGCCGGCGTGGGTTTCGCCGGGCACGGGAACAAAAATCTTGCCGCAAGGGCCGTAGGCCGGCAGACGCCGGGAATCGCCTCCGGCGTGCACGATCAGGATGCGCAGGCGGCGAAGAATACTTTCTGCGACTTGCCCGCAAGCGGGCAGGGCAGGCGGCACCGCCTGCCCCACCTCTGAAGATGCAGGACTTGTTGTGGTGGCGCAGGCGGTGCCGCCTGCGCGCTCGCGCTCGATCACCCGCGCCAGGCAGTAGATGGTGCTGCCGCCGCTGCCGATGCGCCGGCCTTCCAGATCGGCAACGACAAACCATTCGCGAACCTGCGGCAGCAACCCGAGTTCCCGCCGCAACCGAAGCTGAGCTTCGTAGGCACGGGCTTGCCTGGCGTTGGACGCCGTCACGATGAGATAGTCCCAGGAACTCATGCGGATTCGAGGATCAGGTTCGCGTATTGTATGGTGTCTCCGGTCCGAATCAGGCCGATGGCCTGGGGAACGCGTCTCTTGAACTCGACGTGCGGTTCAAACACGACGGGAATCCCCGCCAGCGCCCGCTCAAACTCCAGGCACGTATCTTTCCCGTTCGCGGCGCGAAATTCCTCCGCCATGAACGCCTTGCCCGCCCCGAAGTTGGAACGAATGGCCCGCAGGACATCCAGGACTTTGGGGATATCATCCACCAGCGAGATGTCGATAGTTTCCACTTGCGGCCAGAATGGGAAACCTCGGTCGGCAATGACCAGGGTGTTCGTGTGCCGTACGCGGCTGATCAGAGAGTTGATCGCGGGATTCAAAATTCCAGTTCTTAGCATGTCTTGACCTTCACCTTCAAAGCCCCCGGAACGGGCTCTTCGGAAGCTACGATAGCGTACCCGCCTCCGCACCCCGAGTACATGGCGCCCGCGTACCGCTGTTGGTAGTAACTAAGGATTCGCTTGAGATCGATTGGTATGGCCGGATGCTTCACCGTGTGTGGCAGAATCGCTTCCCAGCACGCCATGCAATGGTTCATCGAGGCTGCCAGTCCGCGAACGTCCTTCGCCACGATGGCGTCGAAACAGTCCTTGCCCGTCTGGCCCAACTGCCGGATCCACTGCGGGTCCAGGTTCTTGACGGCGAGCGGATTATAACCTTCCGGCCGTTGACCAATCGGAACAAGGTGGATGACTTCTTCCAGCCAGCGGGCGATCTCGGGGTCGCAATTCGACTCGATATGCGCCGGGAAATATCCGCCCTCGAACTCTACATCGTAATCCAACCTGCTCACGCCGGGATACAGCAACCCGATCATGTCCTGCGACCCGGACGGTTCCGCTTTGTGTTGGTTTTCCGCCCGATAAAGTTCCCTGACAAGGTCCGCCGGTGCCCTGTCGGGCACGGTCCCGCCCCACAACTCCAACGCGACCTTGCGCGTGCCGCTGGCCATGCCGCAGCGGTCCATGAACCAGAGGTTGGGTTCGAGCGACACCACGACCATCGAGCCGGGCGGCGATGGATTGTGCCTGGATACGAACGGCTGATCGATCCATCCGCCGGCTAGCGCCATCCGATGCGGTATGTTACCGATGATCGAGGCGATCGAGTCGCGCACACTCAATCCTTCACCACTCGCTTGCCGGCTTTGCGGTCGGCGTATTGCCGCGCAATCCACTCGTAAGTCTTTTCCATGCCGGTTTGGAGTGGAGTGAGCGGCTCCCAATCGAGAACGCTTCGGATGAACGTGTTGTCGCTGTTTCGCCCGGCGACGCCTTTCGGCGCATCCGGATCGTAGCGGCGCTCCAGCTTTACGCCCGCGATCCGCTCCACCATGCTCACCAGATCGTCGATGGAGATCAGTTCGCTCGATCCCAGGTTGATCGGTGTCGCGATGAGCCGGTCGCAATGCATGATCTGGTCGATGCCCAGCACGCAATCCTCGATAAAACAAAAGCTGCGCGTCTGCGTGCCGTCGCCCCAGATTTCGATCCGCATGTCGCGCGAATCCTGGGCCTCGAGAACCTTGCGGCAGATGGCCGCCGGCGCTTTCTCGCGGCCTCCGAACCAGGTGCCGTGCGGACCGTAGATGTTGTGGAAGCGCGCGATGTGGGTTTCCAGGCCCCGCTCGGCCCAATACTCCTGGCAAAACATTTCCGAGATCAGCTTCTCCCAGCCGTACCCGCGCTCCGACATCGCCGGGTAGGCGTCCGATTCTTTGAGCGCGCGAACGTTGGGGTGTTTCTGCAAATCCGTGTTGTAGGCGCACGCCGAGGAGGAAAAGAAATAGCGCTGTGCGCCGGCGCGCCAGGCGGCTTCAATCAGGTGTGTATTCACCAGAATGCTGCGCAGACACTCCACGCGGAAGTGCTCGATGAATCCCATGCCGCCCATGTCGGCCGCCAGATTGTAGACTTCCGCGGCTCCTTCCACCGCCTGGATGGCGTTGGCCTTCTCGCTCAGATCCATCGACAGGCATTCCACGCCGGGCACGCGCTGGTACCAGTCCGGCAGCGGCTTGCGGTCGATGGCGCGGATTCGCGTATAGCCCAGTTCGTGAAAATGCCGGGAGAGCGCGCCGGCGATGAATCCGCCCGCGCCGGCGATGACGATTAGGTCGTCGCGACTGAGTTTGCGGTCGATCTGTACTTCGGAGTTGTTCTTCATGTGCGAGTCACCGGGTAGCTGCGTAGGGGACCACCACCGCCGCCTTCTCCGTGAAGTACGGCGCCAGCGGGTTGTTCTCGAGGCCCTTCAGCCCCGCGACGACGCACTCGGCATTGAGTTCGGCGCCCACCCGGCTGGTGTGGGTGTGCGGGTCGCCGAAGAGCGGCTCGACTTTCTCGGGGCCGAGCTGGTCGTATCGCTCGGCAATAATTTCATTGAGATCCACAAACGGCGCTTTTTCGGATGCGGCCGCCTCGGCCGCCCACTTGCCGTAGTCTTCCGAGTTGCGGGCGATCTTTCCGTCCTTCCAGATCTTGCGGGGAATCAGGGAGCACACGATGGGGGTGGCGCCCTTGGCGCGCGCGTCGGCGATGAATCTCTTCAAGTACCAGCCGAAGCTGTGAATCACCTCGTGCTGCTTGGTGAGCAGGTTGTCGACTTCCTCGGTCTCGTCGCCAGTGCCTTTGATGGAGCCGCGGGCGCGGAAGTTGTCGTTGACCGGTCCTTCGTCGTTGTGGCCGAACTGCATCATCACAAAGTCACCGGACTTCAGCAAGGCGAGGACCCTGTCCCAGTGCCCCTGGCTTAGATAGGTGCGGCTGCTGAGGCCACCCACCGCACGGTTGACCACGTTGATCTTGGCGCCATCGAAGTAATCGGCGATGGGTTCGCCCCAACCCCACTGCCCATTGGCACCATCGCCGCGGCCGTTGCGGACGGTGGAGTCGCCGATCAGAAACAAACTCGGCAGGCTGGGGTTGGCGGGCTCGGGAAGGCGAAGCGGGGGCCGAGCTTGAGCCTGTGGGACCTGCGGGGCCGTCGTGATCTTGAGCGTGAAGGCGTATTGGCAGGGCTGTTCGGCGGGCATCGCGACTTTGAGGCCTTCGGCATCCTGTGTGAATTGCAGGTCGCCTTTGTGCCCCAGCATCTCCACCTTGGCGATGGTTCCATGCAAATTCTGCCCCGCGGCCAGCGAGGTGACCACGGCCCGCTCGCCCGGCCATGCCATCAGAATGGCGTACAGAGCATCGCCCTTAGTGGTGAAGCGGATGTCTTTGCCGGTGTAGGCCGGCTTGTTGTTGAGAGCTTCCCCTTCGCCGAACTTGATCCAGGGCCGGGTCTCGTAGATAGCCTCGCCATTCACACCGAGCCATTGGCCGATGCCGAGCATGAGTTTCACCTGCTCGTCGGGGATGGTGCCGTCGGCCTTGGGAGAGAAATTGAGCAGCAGGTTGCCGTTCTTGCTGACGTTCTCGACCAGTCGCCACACGATGTCGCCGACGTTCCAATAGTGCGCGTCCGCAAGGTAGCCCCAGCGCTGGTGCACGGAGTCGTCCACTTCCCACGGATCGTCCTCGATGGTGGTGGGCCCGCGCATCTGCCGCTCGTAATCCTTGAGGGCGCCGGCCAGGTAGGCGGCGTCCTTGGTGACGATGGAGACTTGTTTGTTCCACTCCGTGGCGCGGTTGTAATAGTAGGCGGCCACGCGCAGTTTCTGCGGATCGAGGTCGCGCCCATTGACGCCGTTGTCGAAATAGATCAGGTCGGGCTGGTATTTATCGATCAGCTCGAAGTTGCGCGCCATCCAGTCTTCGAGAAACTTCTGGCGGGCCTCGGGGCTGCGGTCGGCCACGCTATAGAAATCGGCCCATTGGGGATCGTAGAGATCGGTTGCCAGACCTTGCTGCGGCCGGATGAAGGTGAAGTGCTCCATGCGGTGGTTGGAGACACCGAACTTCATGCCCTGCCTGCGGACGGCCCTGGCGAGGTCGCCGACGAGATCGCGCTTGGGCCCCATCTGCTTCGCGTTCCACTTGGTGAGCGCGCTGTCCCACATGGCGAAGCCGTCGTGGTGCTCGGCGGTGGGCATCACGTACCGCGCGCCGGCCTTGCGGAACAACTCCGCCCACTGGTCCGGATCGAACTTCTCGGCGGTGAAGAGCGGGATGAAATCCTTGTAACCGAACTTGTCCTGCGGGCCGAAGTGCTCCTTGTGCCAGGAGATGATTTCGGGATTCCCGTACATGTGCTGGACGTACCACTCGCTCTGGTGCGCGGGCACGGCATAAAGGCCCCAGTGCAGGAAGATGCCGAACTTGCCGTCGCGGAACCACTGCGGGAATTGGTAGTGGGCCTTGATGGAATCCCAGTTGGGTTCGAAGGGGCCTGTGGGCGGTGCGGGGACGGGGGCCGGGGCGGGGGCGGAATCGCCGTAGGGCCGCGGTGCGTTGCCCATCGGCTCGGCCGGCACATCGAAGCTGGCGATGGGGTCGGGGTGCGCGGGATCGAACGGCGCAGAGTCGTCCGTCAGGAATTTGACGAGCGGCAGCTTGGCCTGCTGGATTCCCTCGACAATGCATTTGGCCAGCTCGTAGCTGCCATAGTTCGAGTGGTGCGTGGTATCGTTGCCCGCAAACGCTTTGTGGGCTTCCACGGGGCCGAGGGCCTCGTAGAAGGGCTTGCTCATGGCGTTCAAGTCGATGACCGCGACATCCTCTTCTTTGCCCGCCTGGCGCACGGCCTCGGGATAGTCGCCCAGGCTGTTGGTGATTTTGCCATCGGCGTCGAAGGTCAGGCGATTCACGGGAGTCACCAGCACGGGTGTGGCGCCATGCTGCCGCGCTTCGGCGATGAAGCGCTTGAGGTCCGCTTTGTAAGTGGTGAACGCTCCCACGCCCTCGCCCTTCTCCTTCTGGTCGTTGTGCCCCATCTGGATGAACAGGTAGTCGCCGGGCTTGATGACGCTCATGACTTTGTTCAGGCGGCGCTCACCGATGAAACCTCGCAGCGACTCGCCGGATTCACCGTGGTTGGCGACGGCGATGCCGGGCTTGAAGAAGCGGGGCAGCATCTGCCCCCAACTGTTGAACGGCTCGCGCGGCTGGTCGGTGGAAGTGGAATCGCCCGCAATGTAGATGGTGGGAATGTCGTCCGCTTTCTCGATCTCGACCACGGAAACGGCGGGACGCTGGTTGGTGAACTCGAGGGTGAGCCTGTTGTCCCAAGCGCGCGCTTCCGAGGTCTTCTCGCGGTCCTTCAACCCGACCTCGCCGCCGGTGGAGATCCGCGGCGTGCGGACGTTGACGATGAACGTGCGGGTCTCGAACGTGCCGGGCGCCGTCCGCACCTTCTCGACCATGAGCCGGCGTAATTCGGCTTTGACGGTGGTGATGGATCCCGCGTGGCGGTCCCCGAGTGTCACCGTCACCTTGTAGTTGCCCTCTTCCGGCACTTTGACCGAGAAGTAGAAGGGCGGCGCCGCGACGCTCGAGCCCGGCTCGAACCCATACCCGAGTTCATCGGTGTACACGGTGGCGGGAAGGACCTGGGTATAGCCGGGCGCGGGTTTCTCCGAACCGAAATCGAATTTGAAAGTGGTCGCGGGGGTTTGCGCCCCAGCGATGGCGGCCAGGGCGAGCCACAGGGGTGCAAGGGTTCTCATCATGAGTCAATTCTACTCGACGTGGAACCAGTCGAAATCGGCGTAACCGTTTTCGGCGGTTGAACCGGATCGAACCGCGAACAAACCCACTTTGGCGCCAATCCACCTGCCGGGGCGCGCGGTGAAGGATTCGCCGGTGGGCGTGAAATCCCCTCCGTCCGTGCTGTAACTGAACGCGCAGACCGCCTGGTCCGACACCTTCACGCGCAGATACAACGTGGCGCCTTTCACCGGGGCCGGCGCGCTTTCCTTTTCCGCCGCGCCCCGGTCGGCATTCCTGCAAATCGTCTGTGAAACCACCAGGCCCTCCGGCTTCTTGGTCACCGACAGATAAGCATAGTCGGTTCCCATCACGATCAGCCCGGTCTTCTCATTGTCGGTGCGGGCGGTAAAGGCGACCTTGGCGGTAGCGGTGAACCGGGGGCCGGGAAACTTCTGCAACATCAGGTTCGGCACATCCCAGAAGTTCTTGAACGCTTCCGGCAGAGGAACGCAAAACAGCCGGATGAAACCCATGCCGCCGGCCGGGAACACCCAGCCCGGCTTGGGATTGGCGGCCCATTGCCATTCGAGACCAAGCTGGCTGCCGTTGAATTCATCCGTGTCGGCCGGCGTCATCACAGGGTAGGTTTTGCCCACGTTCGGCTTCCGGTAAGTCAACACCGGTTCGCCATTGGCGCCCATGACGGGCCAGTCATCGACCCACTTCATCGGCTCGAGATGCACGATGCGGCCGTAGGCGCCCTTGTCCTGAAAGTGGATGAACCACGACTCGCCGGTGGGAGTATCGACCCACGCGCCCTGGTGCGGTCCGTTGATCGGCGTGTGGCCCTGGGCCAGCACGATCTTCCTCTCGTAAGGGCCATAGATCTTCTTCGAGCGGAGAGCCAGTTGCCAGCCGGTGGCCACCCCGCCGGCCGGCGCAAAGATGTAGTAGTAACCGTTGCGCTTGTAGAATTTCGGACCCTCGACGGTAGGGTCTTCGGCGTGACCGTCGAAGACCAGTGCGCCGCCGTCCAGCAGTTTCGTCCCGTCGGGGCTCATGCGGCTGACAATCAACATGCTTTTCATGGCGGAGCGGCTGCCGGCCAGGGCATTCACCAGGTATGCTTTGCCATCGTCGTCCCACAAGGGGCACGGGTCGATCCAGCCTTTGGCTTCCTTGACGAGTAAAGGCGCGCTCCAGGGACCGGCCGGGTTCTTGGCTTTCACCAGGTAGATGCCGTAATCGGGATCGGGGTAATAGATGTAGAACTCGCCGTTGCGATAGCGGATGGCAGGCGCCCAGGCGCCGTTTCCGTGCTGCGGCTGGCTGAAGACGTCTAGCGGTTGTTGGGCGGCGTAAACGTGTCCGATCAGTTCCCAGTTCACCAGGTCCTTGGAGTGGAGAATGGGCAAGCCGGGCGCGCATTCGAAACTGGACGCCGTCAGGTAGAGGTCTTCGCCCACGCGGACGACGTCCGGGTCGGAGTAGTCGGCGTGCAGGATGGGATTCTTGTAGGTGCCATCGCCGTTGTCGGCCACCCAAACCTTGGAGATACTCGTAACGCCGGGGCGGGTGGGCGTCGGCTTTACCTGACACCACGAAAGAAGTGTGCAGACCAGAAGACAGAGGCCGGCTCGCCTGAGGGGGTCGGTGGTTTTCATAAGCGCGCCAAGAATTCTATTTTGCCTGGGCGGACGGGCAAAGGGAAGGAACAAAGCCAATTTCACCGCCGAGCGGAGTCCTTGGCGTGGCGCCTGACCGTGAGAGCGTTTCGATTTTCCACGAGCCACTCGATGGGTTCGCCGGGGATTTCCGCCACGCCACAGCGGTTTTCACCACTCCTTGACCAGGTGATCGAAGGGCGCGGACGCGGGCCGCGCGCCGTTGCGGGCGCTGAACTCGAGCAGGCCCGAGGCGATCCGCGAACACCGGAGAACCGCGTGGTGCAGATCCAGCAGGTCCGGACGCGCCGGATGTCCCGGTTCGAGCGTCGGAATCGAATTCGAGACGCTGTTGAGGATGACGGTCAGTTCATTATTCAGGCCGTGCGCCGCGGCCGCCGCAATGGCGCACACCCGATCGGTTTTCAATAGGCGTTCCACACACCAGAGTAGCTGGCTGGTATTGACTTTCCGGTTGCCTGGGAAGGGCAGAGGCTTTGGAATCAAGGAGATGGGGAGGATAAAATAGTTGTGAATGAAAAATCGCGGCCGGACAAACGGAAAAAAGCGGGGCTCCTCGGGCGGGGCGAAAACCAGGGGACAGACGGCTCTGTCCACGCGGCGCAGGGCCCAGAGGGCACCCCGGCGCCTTGGGACAGAGTCGTCAGTCCCCACGTTTTCGCAGCGTTTCGTCAGGAGCGGCGGACGAGCTTCCACCTACAATGTCGAGCGGAAGGTGTAGGCGCCGGATGCCACTTCGTAGATGGCGGCGCCGGGTTCGATGCGCAGGAACTTCACCCCGCGGGCGCTGCTGGCCGGGTGGCCGGATTCGGTCACCGTGGCGGCGTCTTTCGCGGGGATCGTCACCAGGGCGGTGGTGTTCGGCGGGATCATCACCTCCAGCGTGAAGTGGCCGGCGTCGCGCTTCCATGAGGTGGCGATGGCGCCGTACATCGACTTGTGCGAGGCCTTCACAAAGGTCAGGTCGCCGGCCGGAACCGGGCGGATGATGACGCGCTGGAAACCGGGTTTATCGGGGTCGGAACGGATACCGGCCAGGTACTCGTACATCCAGACGGCCAGGTCGCCGATCTGCATCACGTGGTTGCCGGAATTCATGGCGGGGTCGGCGGTGTCGCCGTTCCATAGCTCCCAGATGGTGGTGGCGCCTTTCTCGACCATGTAGCCCCAGCCGGGGTAGGTCTTTTGCGTGGCGATCTGGTAAGCGACATCGGGGCGGCCGTTGTCGGTGAGCGTGCGCATCAGCCATTGCGCGCCCACCAGGCCGGTGCCTACGTGGCCGTTGCTGGTTTGCTGGATGTTGCGGGTGAGGCTCGCAAAGACCGCCGCGCGGTTCTCCGGCGGCACCATGCCGAAGTAGAGCGGCAGGATGCTGGAGGTCTGCGTGCCGTTGTCGTAAATGCCGTCGGCGGGCTTGAGGAAGCGTGCTCGAAACGCGCCGTTCACGTAACCGGCGCGCTTGTCGAAATCGGCGGCGTCGGCGGGCTTGTCGAGCAGGCGCGCGTAACGCGCCATGGTGCTCAGCAGTTCATAGTAGTAGGCGGTTCCCAGCAGCGTTTTGTCGGTGATGCGGGCGGGGTCCACCGAATGGATCAGCTTGGGGTCCTCCGGCGGGACGCACCAGTCGCCGTATTGATCTTTGGGCATCAGGCCGTCTTGCAGGAAGGTGGCCTCGTGGTCGATCCACTTTTTCATGGCCGGATAGTTGCGCTCGATGACGCGCTTGTCGCCGTACTCGTCGTAAAGCATGCCGTGAACGAAGATGAAGGTGCCGGGCCAGGTGAGGTCGTCATAATAATACGGCCAGTAGTTGGGCGACACCACGGGGATGCTGCCGTCGGGCTTTTGCGAATCGGCGATATCGGTCATCCACTTGGTGTAGAAGGCCGCGACATCGAACATGTAGGCTTCGCTGCGGCTTACTTGGGAGCGGTCGCCGAGCCAGCCCTGGCGCTCGTCGCGCTGCGGGCAATCGGTGGGGATGCTGCGATAATTTCCGCGAATGCCCCAGAACATGTTGTGGTGGATCTGGTTGAGCAGGGCGCTGGAGCTGGTGAAGTCGGCCGACTTTTCCATGTCGTCATGGACCACGCGGCCTTCGAGCGCGGCGGCGGTGGGCGTGCCGGGGAAGCCGGTCATTTCGACGAAGCGGAAGCCGTGGTAGGTGAAGCGCGGCTCCCAGACTTCGGTGCCTTCGCCCTTGAGCGTGTAGAGATCGGTGGCGCGCGCGGTGCGCAGGTTGGCGGTGTAGAGCGAGCCGTCGGGCTGGAGCGTCTCGGCGTGCCGCAGCGTGACTTGCGCTCCCTTGGGGCCGGAGACCCGGAGACGGCACCAGCCCACCATGTTCTGACCCATATCGAAAATGTAGATGCCGGGCTTGAGCATCTTGACACTGACGGGCTTGAGGGTCTCAGTGACGCGCAGCGGCTCGGCCATCTGCGCCGCGAGCACGCCGGTGGGCGCCGCGACGATGCGGGCCGGTTCCCACTTGGAATCGTCGAAGCCGGCGCGGTTCCAGCCGGGCTGCTCCATGCGCGCGTCGTACTCCTCGCCATCGTACTCGTTGTTGGCGCGGATGGGGCCGGCGGTGGAGAGCTTCCAGGTTTCGTCGGAGACCACGCTGGCGCGGCTGCCGTCCTGGTACTCGACGTCCAGGTGGAGGATGGCCTTGGGGTCGCCGAAGTTGCGGGTTTTGGCCGCCTCGAGGCGCGGGGCACGATAGCGGCCGTTGCCGAGCATCAGGCCGATAGCGTTGCGGCCGGCGGCGATCTGTTTGGTGACGTCGAAGGTGACGTAGAGCACGTGCTTGTCGTAATCGGTCAGACCGGGGGAAAGGACGTGGTCGCCGACTTTGGCGCCGTTCAGGTACAACTCGGAGAGGCCCAGACCGGAGTAGTAGACGGTGGCGTGGCGGACTTTCTGGTCGGCCTGGAATTCCTTGCGGAGCAGGCGCGCGGCCAGGCGGTGGTCGACGGTGGCGCCGGGTTCATCGCGGCCGATCCATTTGGCTTGCCAGTCTTCGGGCCGTAGCAGGCCCATGGACCACTGCGCGGGCGCGCTCCAATCGCTCGATTGGCCGTCCTGGTCCCAGACCTGCACTTTCCAAAAGGCGGCGGCGCCGGAAATGAGAGGTTTGCCGCGATAGACCACTTGGGCCGACTGATCGGATGCCACCTTGCCGGTGTCCCACAGGTCGCCGGTGCCGGCGGCGAGGGCGCGTTCGCTGGAGGCGACGATGACGCGGTAGGCGGTCTGGCGGAGACCCCGCGCTTTGGCATCCGCGGCCGCCAGGACCCAGCTCAACCGCGGGTCGGTGACGTCGATGCCTTGAGGGTTGGCGCGATACTCCGAGCGCAGTTGTTGCGGGCGGATAGCGGCGGCGCCGAACAGGGTTGGCGCAATCAGGATCAAAACAAGAGCGTGTTTCATGGGCAGTCTCACCGTCTAGAAACGTAACACAATTAGATGCACGACATACGCCAGCCAATCCGTTTGCGCAAGAAATGCGTGCGGCGTTCCGGCGGCAGGGCCAGCAGCCGTTGGATCTGGTCGCGCAGGGCGAGATCACTCTCTTTCTTGAGAGCTTCGAGTTGGGCTCTGCGGGTGGCGCGCGGCTTCTTCGGCTTCGGCAATGGCCTTCTCCAGCAGCGGCAGCACGGCTAGGTCGCGGGCGCGTCCGGCCGCCTTCTTACTTCTGATGATATCAGCCAGAGTGGCGACATACAGGCGGGCATCTTCAAACCGCACGGGTGTGGCGCGCTTGCGCAGACCTTCGAAGGAGGGGATGCCGTCGATCACGGTCATGAAATCGAGTTGCAGTCCATCGGCATCGCGCGCGATGCGAAACAGGCCGCTCACCGGGTAGTACGGCCGCAGAATGACCGCGCCGAGGTCGGAGGCAATGGCCTTCAGCTTTTTCAAGTTGGCGGGAGTTTTTCGGAAAAGAAAATCGACGTCCATGGTGGTGACGGGCGCGCCCTGCAAGGCGGCGGCCGCATTGCCAATCAGGACGGCTTCCAGGCCGTGCCGATCAAGCAGTTGCGCGATGCTGGCCAGCATTGGAGAGGCATCCATGGTCAAGGCCTTCCTGCTCACGGTATCACGACGGTGGTGGGATGGCTTTCAAAGCGCATCAAGGGCCTTCTTATCGACGGCTTCATAGCTGATGCTCACATAACCAATATCGAACCTCTGGCTTTCGACCAAGAGCAAAGTGATCGAGGTCGAAGGAAATGTCCAAACAACAGTACTTCTCATGTAGCCGCTATCTGGCTTTCGATCCTCAGTCTTGGGTTGCCCGTATTTTTCAATCAATAGCTTCTTGGTATCGTCAAAATTCCCGGAACGCACAGTCGGGGTATCCGCCTCGTCTCCAACCTGAATCGCAACGGAGCTAACCTTGTCCGATTCACGCTTGGTTTGGATAGAGGCCGTTGCTTTCGCATCACCGATATTGATCCTCGGAATGGTCAGCCTGTCGATTGCGGTAAAGCTAGGCCCAGGTACGACGGTTGAAGTCTCCGCTTGGCTTCCGTACGCCGTCTTCGCTTCTTGAACGGTCATGCCCCACTCGATCTTGCCCCAGCCCTTAACGTCGGCAGGCGGTTGACAGACCGAAGGACCAGTCGTGAGTATCGCAGTCGCAAAGCAGAGGATTATCGGCTTCATATCTCTCAATTGTAAACCCATGTCTCATCACGCAAGTCTCAAAAAGAGTAGAACATGCGGAGCCCGAAGTACCAGAAGCAAAAGGCAGCGCAGATCACACCGACAGCGACGAGCGGCCATTCTCTCTTCCATTCCGCCCGATCATTTTTTAGAGAAACTTTGAATACGTCATAGTGGCGCAACTCGGTAACGAAGTATGCAGCGAGCAGCAGGAGGCCACCGATGACTCCGCCGACAATCAGACCAGGCGAAATCCACGGCCCCGAACCAACAAGTGCCAAGAGAGGAAGAACAATCCCGCAGACCGCCGTGCATAGCGTTGCCAGCAACAGCAACAGGAGCGACGCGGTGAAATGGGATCGGTTTCCATGGCGGTAGTATCCAGCCTCGCGTTGAATTCGGAAGGACAAGAAAGTCGCGCAAAAACCTGCAAGGATGGCACCGACATTGAGACTTGCGGCAAAGAAGGTTAGATCGGATTGTGTCATGCTCTTTCGATATTACGCCTTTTCGGATGAGGAGCCGGGGCCGGGACGCGAGGACTCTGCCGTGTTTCGAAAAGGGCCTTCCTGCCCACGGTATCACCCCGCTGGGACGGGAGGGAGCACCCGCTCGGCCATGGCGAACTTGAGCGCCTCGATGCCTTGGCCGGTGACGCTCGATATCTCGAAACAGGGAAGGCCGCGCTCGGTGGCCAGCTCGCGCAACCGTGCCACGCGCTCGGGATCTTGCGCGGCGTCCATCTTGGTGGCCACCAGGATCATGGGCTTCTTCACCAGGTCGTCGCTGAAACTGGCCAACTCTTCCATCACGGTTTCGAAGTCGTGCACCGGATCGCGGCCGGAAGAGTCCGAGACGTCCACCAGGTGCGCCAGCAGGCGCGTGCGCTCGATATGGCGCAGGAATTGAATGCCCAGGCCATGGCCCAGGTGCGCGCCATCGATCAGGCCGGGGATATCGGCCACCACAAAGCTGCGGAAGTCGTCAAACTGCACCACGCCGAGGTTCGGTTCGAGGGTAGTGAAGGGGTAGTCGGCAATCTTGGGCCGCGCGGCCGAGATGCGCGAAATGAGCGTGGACTTGCCGGCGTTGGGGAAGCCCACCAGGCCCACGTCAGCCAGGAGTTTCAGCTCGAGGCGCAGGCGTTTCTCCTCGCCGGGACGGCCGGGCTCGTGCTCGGTGGGCGCCTGGTGAGTGGAGGTGGCGAAGCGCGCGTTGCCCTTGCCGCCTTTGCCGCCGCGCGCCACGGTGAAGCGTTCGCCGGGCTGGGTGAAATCGTAGAGGCGCTCGCCGGTGGATTCGTCGTAGACCACGGTGCCGACGGGCACCTGGACATCGAGCCCGCGGCCCTCGGCGCCGGTGCGGTTGCTGCCCTCGCCGTGACGGCCGCGCTCGGCCTTATGCTCGGGATTGAAGCGGAACTGGAGCAAAGTGTTCTGGTGCTCGGTGGAGACCAGCGTCACGTCGCCGCCGCGGCCGCCGTCGCCGCCGCTCGGCCCGCCGCGCGGGACATACTTCTCGCGGCGGAAGGCCAGGCAGCCATTGCCGCCATCGCCCGCCTTCACCAGAATTCGCGCTTCGTCGATGAACATAGAAAAGCCGCCGGCTCCCTGCTGAGAAATCGGTTGGCAGGCGGAACCGCCTGCCCCACCTCGAAACCGGCGGCCTCGTGAGAAAAGTCTCCGGGGGCTACTCGACTACGGTGATGCTGACGAACTTGCCCATCCGCCCGCGGTCCTTGAACTCGACCAGACCCGTCACCTTGGCGAACAGCGTATCGTCTTTGCCCCAGCCGACATTGAGGCCCGGCTTAATCTTGGTTCCGCGCTGCCGCACGATGATCGAGCCGCCAGGAACCAGTTGGCCGCCGAAGACCTTCACGCCGAGGCGCTGCGCCTGGGAGTCGCGCCCGTTCCTGGAACTGCCTAAACCTTTCTTATGCGCCATGCGTCACCTCCGCTACGATCTCGCCGACCTTCACTTCGGTGAAGGACTGGCGGTGGCCGATGGTTTTCTTGTACTGCTTCTTGCGCTTGAACTTGAACACCAGGACCTTGTCGCCGCGGCCATTGGCGACGATGGTGGCCTTCAGGGCGCCGCCGGGGATGAGTTCACCGCTGTCCTCAAAGGCGAGCTTGACGGGCAGCTCGATTTCGGAGCCGACGTCGCCGGCCAGCTTTTCCACACGGATGACGTCGCCCGGAGCAACCCGGTACTGTTTTCCGCCGGTTTCAATAATCGCGTGCATGCAAACCTCTGTTTGGGAGCCGGTACACACGGAGTGCGTCGGAACCACTGGAGTAAGTATTGAGTGTACTACAGATTAGCGGGGGGATTCAAATGGCGTTACGCTGAGAGAAGACCAATGCCTGGAATTGCAATCGTGGCCCTATTCGCGGCAGCTTTGCCTAATGCGGTGGTGCTCGCACCGGTAGCCAACATGTACTCGAAGCCGAGCGAAGACGTGGACGTGGTCTCGCAAGCGATCTACGGCTCGAATGTGGGGGTGGTGGAGCGGCAGGAGGGCTGGGCGCGCATACGCACAGCGGACGACTACACCGGCTGGACGCCGCTCCGGGCGCTGCTGCCGGGAAAGGCCTATGCCGCCAGCGGGCGCGTGGCCGAAGTGGCGAGCCTGTTCGCGCACATCTATCGCGAGGCCAGCGTAACGGCGCATGCGCCGCTCCTGACCGTGCCGTTCGAGTCGAGACTCGAAGTGGTGGCCGAGCCGCCCGACCAGGCGCGCTGGCTGGAGGTCCGGCTGCCCGACGGCCGCTTGGGCTGGGTGCAGGCCGGCGACATCGCTTTCGACGCGAAGCCGCTCACCATCCCCGAGATGATCGAGTTCAGCAAGCGCTTCCTGGGGCTGCCGTACACGTGGGGCGGAACCTCGAGCTTCGGCTACGATTGCTCGGGGTTCGCGCAGATGCTGTGCCGCCGCCGCGGAATTCCGATGCCGCGCGACGCCCAGCCCCAGGCCGACTGGAGCGGCGTGGCGCCCGTCGAGCGCAACGATCTGAAGCCGGGCGACCTGCTGTATTTCGGCGGCTCGGCGAAGAAGATCACGCACACCGGCGTGTACTTGGGCGATGGTAAGTTTATCGACGCCACCACGTGGCAGACGCCCATGGTGCGGATCGACGACGTGAACGATCCTCACTGGTCGCGGCTGCTGGTGGCGATGCGGAGAGTGAAATGAACCGAAGGAACTTCCTGATGGCGGCTGCGGTGGCGCCGGTTGCGCCGGCGCTGGCGGCGCCGCCGGGGCCAAGCATCGAGACCAAGATCTTGCGGCTGAACTTGCAGCACACCTGGACCACCACCATGTCGTCGAGCCAATACCGCGACACGCTGCACGTGGCCTACGCGCGCGACGGCATCACGGGGCACGGCGAAGGCGCGCCCATCGTGCGCTACCACGAGGATGCAGAAAGCGCGCGGAAGGCGGTGGAATCCGTGCGCGGCTTGCTGCTTTCCGCCAACCCCATGCAATTTGCCAAGGTGATGGCGGAGGTTTTCCGGCGCGTGCCGGGCGAATGGGCGGGCAAGGCGGCCATCGATATCGCGCTCATGGACTGGGTGGGACAAAAGCTCGGCATCCCGCTCTACACCTATTTCGGACTCGACCCCAAGGACACGCCTCTCACCACGTTTTCGATCGGCATCGACACGCCCGAAATCACCAAACAAAAGACCCGGGAGGCCGCCGATTTCCCAATCTTGAAAGTGAAGGTGGGCCTGGCCACCGACGAGCCGACGATTGAGGCCGTGCGCAGCGTGACCAAGAAACCGCTGCGCGTGGATGCCAACGAGGGCTGGAAGGACAAAGAAGAGGCCGTCCGCAAAATCAACTGGCTGGAGAAGATGGGCGTCGAGTTCATCGAACAGCCGCTGCCGGCGGAGATGATCGAAGAGACGCGCTGGGTTCGCGGGCGCGTACACATACCGATCATCGCCGACGAAGCCTGCCAGCGGGCCTCCGAAATTCCCAAGCTGAAGGACGCGTTCGACGGCGTGAACGTGAAGCTAGACAAGAGCGGCGGCCTGCTGGAGGCGTACCGCATGATCCAGATCGCCAAGGCGTTGGGCATGAAGACGATGCTGGGCTGCATGGTGTCGAGCTCGGTTTCGGTGACCGCCGCGGCGCACCTATCGCCGCTGGTGGATTACGCCGATCTGGACGGCAACCTGCTGATCTCGAACGACCCGTTCCGGGGGGTGCTGGTGGAGAAGGGGAAACTGGTGCTGCCGGGGCGGGCGGGGTTGGGGTTGAGGGGGGCGTGAGATGGACACGATGCATCCGTGCCCCGCATTATGGCACAGAACCGGACAGCGGAGACCGTCTTATTACAGGGGATCGGTTGTCGTCCCGAAACTTACCAGTTCTGGCATTTCCAGGATCGGCAGTCGTTCCCCGACAAAACCGATGCTCTGAATTGTTGGACTGGAGGTTCTTTGGAAATGGCATACATCGAAGTCAAGCCCGGAGTGCAAAGCGGCGCTCCTGTGCTGCTCGGCACGCGGATGCCGGTCAACGCGATTGTCGATAACTTCGACTATGGTGTGAGCGTCGCCGAAATCGTGGAGCAGTTTGAGGTTCCGCCGGATCGTATCGAGGCGATTTTGACCTACGCCAAGAGCCACCGCATTGCGCATCGTATTTGACAAGAACGCCCCGGTCGGTGTACGGCGCTTCCTGCCCGAACATGAGGTGCGCACCTTCGTCGAGATGTAGTGGCATCCGCAGATGGAAAACGGCGAACTTCTCAAGGCGGCGGAAGCGTCGGGATTCGACGTGATGGTTACTTCCGATCAAAACATCAGGCACCAGCAAAACCTGACGGGCCGGAAACTCGCCTTGGTCGTGCTCGGGTCCAATATCTGGCCCGTGGTGCGCGGCCACGGAGCGGCGATAGCGGCCAAAGTCGACGCGGCAACGCCGGGAAGCTGTGAATTCATCGAAATGCCGCTGTCGCCAAGGCGCCGTAGGGGCGGCGGTTGAACGCCGGGACCATGCGTGACGGCCCGGAGGCGGCGACCGCTGGCGGATGTCGGTGAAAAGCGAATGAGCAAGAAGTATCGAAGCGATGCGACGGCGGCCATTCCTGAAACCATAGAGGCCTTGCGCGATGTCGGGGCCATCGGCAAACAGACGATGCGGCGTTTCGATGATGCCTGCCTTACGCCGATCCGGCCATTGAAGGCTGAAGAGGCAGTAGCCTTGTCGTCAAGGAGAAGCGCGGCGAGGCGCGGCCTCCCGGGGCCTCGCGTGAGCCTCTAAGGCCTGGGGGGCTGGGTGTAACGCTCAAACATGGCAGCGGTGATTTCGGCGCTGGCGGGCCATTGGCCGCGCCTTTGCCCGGCGTGGGTTTGATAGCCTTCCAGGCGGTCGGGGTCGGGTTGCACGAGTTGGCCGCCCTCGAAAAACAGCAAGCCAAATTTGTCCGTGGGCATCCGCATCACAAAAGCCTCCGCATCGTCGAGGGCAGCGCGTAGCGCGGTTGTGATTACGCGGGGGTCGAGCGGTTCCGCAGTCACAAGCGCCCGCCATTCAGCGGCGGGATAGTGGGCGTTACGGCGAATCTCGGCTATCAGTCCTTCGGGAGTGAAGCCGGGCGACTTATCGACAGCGGCCCAGATCACGGCGCCCAGCGGAAGAATCGTGCTGTGAATCGTCACGAGGTCGACGAGGTCGCGCACCTCGCGCCGCCCGGCTGCCGCCATCACCTTGTTCATGGCGAGGTCGGCGGGGTGCAGAATATAGCCAAAAATCTCATCCGGCATGGTCGGGAAGAAGCGGAAGTCGCTGTCAGCGACCCATTCCAGACGCGTGCTGGCATTCTGCCGCGTAACTTCGGCGGCATAGATCAGGGGCAACTGCCGCAACCACTTGACAGCATAACCCGCGGCTTCGAGTGCTTGCGCATCGTCCAGAGCGGCGGACGCGACACGTTCCTCGCGGTCGTGGAAAACGTCAATGTCGTTGGAATAGCGCGGCGCGTCCCGGTTCAGGGGCGTGGCGCCGGCAACATAGCTCTCCGGGTCGCGATGCGAGGCGAGCAGCCGGAGAACCTCAGTTTGGATTTTAGAGAGCGGCATCGCACGCCTGCTCGATCTGCTCCGCCAGACGCCGGGCTTCGCGGTCGCCCTCTATGCGCAAGGCGCGCGCCACCACCAGGGCATCCTCTGGCGTCGGCGCATCGAGCAGGCGCTTGTTCCAAAGGGCCTGTGTTCCGTATTCGGCGAAGGCCCGGCGGTAGAGGCTCAACAAGTTTGGCGGTTCTGCGGTCTGGTAGTTCATCGAGCCCGACTTTCCGGGAAGACAGCTCTGCTGTCCCCGGTTTCCAGCGTACGGCAATGCCTCGCTGGTGGCAAGTTGGGCGGCGGATTATACTGACAGTTTCATGAGTCATTACTTGGCCTTCGATTTTGGCGCAGAGAGCGGCCGTGCTCTCCTGGGCAGCCTTTCCGGCGGCAAGCTGGTGGTCGAGGAACTGCATCGCTTTCCCAATACGCCGGTGCGGGTGCTGGGCGCGCTCTACTGGGACACGCTCCGGCTGTGGCACGAGATCCAGCACGGCATCGGCGTGGCCGTGCGGGAGCGCAAGCTCTCGCTCGACGGCATTGGCATCGACACCTGGGGCGTGGATTACGGACTGCTGGGCGCGGACGGCATGTTGATCGACAACCCCCGCCACTACCGCGATTCGCGCACCAACGGGATGATGGAGAAACTCTTTGAAACCGTGCCGCGCGACCAGGTGTTCGGCTATACCGGCATCCAGTTCATGCAGTTGAATACGCTGTACCAGTGGTACGCGCAGAAACTGGCGGGCTCGCCGGCGTTGGGGGCCGCGCGCCGGCTGCTCAACATTCCCGACCTGTTCAACTACTGGCTCACCGGCGTGACCAAATCGGAAGCCACTATCGCCAGCACCACGCAGTTCTTCAATCCGCGCGAAATGAACTGGTCCATGGAGATGCTGAAGCGCCTGGGTCTGCCGGGCGAGATCCTGGGCGAGATTGTTCCGCCGGCGACGCTGCTGGGCAAAATGCTGGAACCGCCCTACGCGCCGGTATACGCCACCGCCGGCCACGATACGGCGGCGGCCGTGGCGGCGGTTCCGGCGGAAGGCGGTGACAACTGGTGCTACGTCAGCTCGGGGACGTGGTCGCTGATGGGGCTGGAACTAGATGCGCCGGTCATCAACGCGGAGTCGCTGGCGCTGAATTTCACCAACGAAGTAGGGGCGGCGGCAAGAATCCGGCTGCTGAAGAACATCGCGGGACTGTGGCTGTTGCAGGAGTGCCGGCGCGCGTGGATGGAGGAGGGCGCGGAATCGAGCTATGAGCAGCTCGCCGGGATGGCCGCGGCAGCGAAGCCGTTCGCCGCGACCATCGACCCCGATGCGTTTCTGGAACCGGGCGAGATGCCGCGCAAGATCGCGGACCATTGCCGCAAGACCGGCCAGGCGCCGCCGCAGACCCACGGCGAGTTCGCGCGCACGATCCTGGAGAGCCTGGCGCTGCGCTACCGCTACGTGATGGAGAGCCTGGAAACGCTGGGGCAGCGGAAGATCGAGGTCATCCATATCGTTGGCGGCGGCTCGCGCAACGCACTGCTCAACCAGTTCGTGGCCGACTGCACCGGCCGCCGCGTAGTGGCGGGACCGAGCGAAGCCACGGCCATCGGCAACATTCTGGTGCAGGCCATGGGCGCTGGTGAACTGGCAAACCTCGACGAAGTGCGCGCGGTGGTGCGGAGCTCATTCCCGTTAACCACGGTCGAGCCGCATCCGAGCGGCGATTGGGACCGGGCTTACCAGCGGTACCGGAAGCTGGTAGGGCTGGGCTGAGGCTACTTGGTCCGCGCGGCCTCGTTGGGGTGCGCCAAGCGGTTGACGCGCAACAGTTCCTTGCGAAACAGCGGGTTCTCCGGGAATTCGGGGGCCAGCCCGGCCAGCAACGCCTCCGCCTTCCCGGAACGCTTCTCGCGGACATGGACCACGGCCAGCATAATTCGCGCCAGGGGACCATAATACCTGCCGCGACGGGCCACCAGTTCCAACTCCTCGATGCCCTTTTCTTTACTCCCGCTGATTTGGACGAGCCGCACCAACCAGCGCAGGAAGAATGGCAGGCTGCCGACGACGTACTCGACGGTCCCGAATGTCATGTGCGCATCATCGACGGGAGGATTCAGGGCCAGCAGCTTGCGCGCGTAGACCTGGTTCTTCTGCGATAGCGAGAAACTGCCGAAACGGCGCCGCTCGATGAGGGCCGCGTAGTCCGTCTCCAGCCCGGTGGCCATCGAAAGCGCGAACAGGGCGCCGGGATCGTCGGGCCGGGAGGCCAGCCGCGCGTTAGCGAGGCGTCCGGCATCGTCCAGCAACTGGAAGAATGCCCGGCGCACCGCCGGATCGGGTACCAGCGCCCTCCGGTCCACGCTTTAGGCCCGCAAGGAGCTGGAGAATCGCTCGCTGTTCGCGCAGGGACCTCTCGGGATTCTGCATGCGGGCGAAGTAGGCGGCGTGCTGACGGAATACCGCTCGTATCGCAACGGGACGCGTTTCAGTCTTCACGTGGTGCTGGGCCGGAGCGGGTTGGTGTACGCCGAACTCGACCGTTTCAATCCATACCAGGGCGCGACGGGCCTGGTGCTGCACGGAGTTCTGGAGTTATTCCCCTACCTGATGAAGCGGCTCGTCCGGATGCGCTAGCGGCAGGTTTGGCCGGTGGTGGCGTCAAACTCAGCCTTTAATAGGCACGGGGGCCAGGTCGCGGCTGGTGATGACGCGGTCGATCATGCCGTACTCGACGGCCTGTTCGGGCTCGAGGATGTAATCGCGATCCACGTCCTTGGCGATGCGGTCCACCGGCTGGCCGGTGGCCTCGGCCAGCATGATGTTCAGAATCTCGCGCATGCGAAGGATTTCGCGGGCGTAAATATCGATGTCGGCCGCCTGCCCGGCCAGGCCCTGCATGGAGGGCTGGTGAATCATGATGCGGGAATTGGGCAGGCTGAAGCGCTTTCCCTTGGCGCCCTTGGCGAGCAGCACGGCCGCCATGGAAGCAGCCTGGCCCACGCAGATGGTCACGATGTCCGGCCGGATGAATGCCATGGTGTCCAGGATCGCCAGGCCCGCGGTGATGGAGCCTCCCGGAGAGTTGATGTAGATGGAGATGTCCTTCTCCGGATCTTCGGCTTCCAAAAAGAGCAATTGGGCAATGATCAGGTTGGCCACCTGGTCGTCAATCGGGGTGCCCAGAAAGATGATGTTTTCCTTCAACAGCCGGGAATAGATATCGTATGCGCGTTCTCCCCTGGAGGTCTGCTCGACCACCATGGGGACAAGGACGGATTGTCCCATGTTGCCTCCGGATGACCTAGAGTTGCCGGGCTTCAGGCCCGCTTTGCGGAAGCCACGCGCCTGGCCTTGCGCTTGGTGGCAATTGCCAGAGACTTCTTCTTCAGCTCCAGCGCTTTGACCAGATTGGCGATAGTATTCCGCCCTAAGTAATCCATGATACGCGAACGGAGGGCCACCCAGCTATCGTGCATGGAGCACGGCATATCGTCGTTGCACTCGGCCAGGCCGCTGGCGCACTGCTGGAAGGGCGCCAGGCCATCCAAGGCCTCGACAATGTCCAGCAGCCGGACCTCGCCGGGGTCCACGCGCATGGCGAAGCCGCCGGTGGGACCCTTGCTGGAGCGGAGCAGACCTTTGCGAGCAAGCTGCTGCAAGATCTTCGCCAAAAAGTGAGCCGGAATCTGTTCCTGCTCAGCGATATTCTTCACCATGGCGTACTTGCCCTCGGGTACCTGCGCCAGGTGGACAAACGCGCGAATCGCGTATTCGGCCGAACGCGAGTAAATCATACTGACTCCCCCACTGAAATCGGAGTAACGCTACTCCGTTATCTTAAGATTTTCAGAACCCGCACGCAAGCCGAATCTACCTCAGGTTCTTCTCGAACAGCGCCAGAATGCGTTTATACTCGTCGGCCCAACTGGCCGGCGCCACGAAACTGTGGTTCTCCACCGGGTAGACCGCCAGTTGCCAGTTCTCCTTGCGCAGCTCGATGAGCTTCTGGATCAGCCGCACGGTGTCCTGAAACTCGACGTTGGTATCCACCATGCCGTGGCAGATCAGCAACGCGCCCTTCAAACCCTGCGCGAAAAAGATGGGTGAAGACTTGCGGTAGGCTTCCGGATCGGTCTGTGGCACGTTCAGGATGTCGGCGGTGTACCCGTGATTGTAGAGCGCCCAGTCCGAGACCGGGCGCAGGGCCGCGCCGGCCGCGAACACGTCCGGCTCGGTAAACATGGCCATCAGGGTGATGAATCCGCCGTAGCTGCCGCCGTACAGGCCGATCTTCCTGGGGTCCACCCCGTGCTGCGATACCAGGTATCGGGCCGCATCCACAATGTCGTCCAGGTCCTTGCCGCCCATGTGTTCGTATACGGCGGTCCGCCAATCTCGACCGTATCCCGCCGAACCGCGGTAATCCACGTCGATCACCATGAAGCCGCGCTCCATCAGAATGTGATTGAACATGTACTCGTGGTAATACGTGGACCACTTGCGGTCCACGTTCTGCAAATAGCCCGAACCGTGAACGAAGACTACCGCCGGTCCGCCCTTCTTGAAGCCGGCGGGTTTGAACAGGCGCGCGGGCACCTGGACTCCATCCCGGGCCGTGAAGGTCACGATGGGAGCATCCAGCCACGCGTACTGAGAGAACTCGGGGGCGGGCGAGGTAGTGAGTTTCTTGCCCTCCGCCAGCGGCCGGTTCTCCTCGACGTACAACTCCGGCGGCTTGTTGGTATAGGAGTAGATGTCGGCGATCCAGCGATCGTCAGGAGAGACGGTGGTGACGTGCCTGCCCGGGTCCTTCGTCAGGCGGGTGAGCGGGCCGCCATCGCCGTTCATTTCGTAAAGATGCTGCTCGTAAGGCGAGTCCTTGCCGGCGGTGAGGTAGAAATGCGACTTGTCTTTCGATTGGCGAACGTTCAACACCTCCCAATTGCCGGAGGTGAGCGCCCGCGGCTCGCCGCCATCCCAGGCCACCGCGTAGAGGTGCGAGTAGCCGGTCTTCTCGGATTGAAAATAGACTTCGCGATCGTTCTTCATCCAGCCGATGGTGTTGGCTCCGGGACCATCCACCCACGCGTCATCGTGCTGATTGGCAAGCACGCGCGTCTTCCCGGTGGCCGGATCCAAGGCGAAGATCCACCGGTCCTTGTTGTCGGCGGCCCGGCCCACCGTCACGGCCTTGGTCCCGTCATCGGACCAGACGGGCAGCCCAAGCTGAACGACGCGCTTCTGTTCGTGGTCCACCCACTTCACTTCGCCGGTCTCGACGCCGATGGCGGCCAGCCGCGAGGTGGACTGGGTGTCGCCGACGTTGGACCGCCCGGAGATATCTTCGGTGTACCCCGATTCGGTGACATAGTTCGGGACAACCGTGTTCCGGGCGTTGCCGGTCTCGATCACGGTGGCCATGACGTACCTCTCATCGGGCGTCAACTGGAGGCCCGCCACCGACTGCCGCGCCTGCAGCGTAAACGGCTTGCGCGGATTGTCCTTCTCGCGCTTCTTGTCCTGCTCTTCACGCACAGCGGCGCGCTCGCGGACCGCCTCCAGCAGTTCCTTCTGCTCTTTCTTGAGGTACTCCTGGCTGTCGGTGCCGCGCTGCTCGCCGGTGGTTGCCGCCGCCGCTCCTCCCCGGCCGCCGCGTCCGCCACCGGCCCCCGCGGCCGGGCCCGCGGCAGGCGCCGCGGCGCGGATGTCGGTCAGTTGCACCAGCAGGCCCGTATCCAGCGACATCACGTACAGATTGTTGGATCGCGTGAAGTAGATCCGCTTGCCGTCCGGCAGAAAGTGAGGGCTCGCTTCCACGTCGGTGGTCTTGGTGATTTGCCGCCCCTTTCCGGTGGTGTTGTCGAAGATGAAGATGTCGCCATCGCGCGCGAAGACCGTGAGCCGCTTGTCTTTGCTGGTGTCGGCTTCCGCGCCCCCGCCCCGGCCGCCGCCTCCGCCCATGCCCATGAATCCGCCGCCGCCCGGAGGCGCCAGCCGGGTTTCCTCGTCGGATAGCTTGCGCAGGCCGGAGCCGTCGCGGTTGACGACATAGGTGTCGAATGGCGCGTCTTCCTTGTCGGTGGCCTGCTTCCACTGAAAGTAGATGCGCTCGCTATCGGCCGACCAGCGCGCCTGCGACGGCTCGTACCCCACCAGCGCCGAACCGCGCATGATGTTGTCGATGGTCAGCGCAAAGTTGTTGGCCGGCCGGGCCTGAGCGACGAACAGCGCCAGGCCGATGGGAATGGAAAGTCTTCGCATAAAGAAGGAATCATAGCTCAAACCGCGGCGAACTGCCCCCGTACCAAACGGATCGGCTGGCGTAGAAAACCGGCCATCGGTGTAGACTTGATAGTGATCGTGCCCGTGAAAATAAACCCGATGAGGCTTTCTGGGGCTTGGCAAGGCGGCTATGCCTTGGACCTCCACACGATCAGCAGCACCTTCCTGGGAACCGATTCCTTCTCACGTCGGATGGCGGTGCGGCCTCGGTCTTCCTGCTGAGTTTGACCAGAACGCGGAGCAGGTCATGACAACTGTCTTCATCGGCGGATCGCGCGAGGTATCCAGGCTGAACGCCGCTATCCGGGAACGCCTGGATGATTTGGTGGACAAGGGATGCCAGATATTTGTCGGAGATGCAAACGGCGCGGACAAGGCTGTTCAGCAGTACTTCGCCGATCGCGACTACCGTAACGTAACTGTTTTCTGCATGGGCGCCTGTAGGAACAATGTGGGGAACTGGGAAGTTCGCAGGATCAAGCCCGATTCGTCGCGGAAGGATTTTGGGTACTACGCCGCCAAGGACATCGCCATGGCTCAGGAAGCGAGGTGCGGCGTGATGTTCCGGGACGGTAGAAGCAAGGGCACGCTCCACAACATTCTCAATTTGACTGGAGCCGGCAAGAAAGTGCTGGTGTACTTCGCACCTGAGACGACCTTCCATAAGCTCTCGACTCCAGAGGGTCTGGACGTGCTGTTGTCTCGATGCGATCCGCGGGAAATTGAGCGAATCCAGCAGAGCACCGGCTTGCTGGCGCCTCGACCTCCTATCCTCCAAGCGGCCCCTTGGTGCGTTGCTTGTTTGTCCCATCTGGAGCGTGGTCTACTGGTTGTGGACCATCCAGCCATGTCCCAAGTATGTCAGCAGCGGCATCCATTCGCCTCTCAAAGTCGAAATTCGTCGCCGGCGTACAATGCCTGAAGCGGCTTTCTTTGCAGGTATATGAGCCGGAACTCGCCGGTTAGATTGGGCATTCACACCTCGACCGCCGCGTCTCTCGAAAACGCCGCGCTGCATGCGGCGGAGTTGGAAGCCAACACGTTCCAGATCTTCTCCTCCAGCCCGCGCATGTGGCACGCACGGGCGCCCGATCCCGGCCAGGTCAAGCTGCTCAGGGCCGCGCGCCGGCGATTCGACCTCAACCCGCTGGTGATCCACGTCAGCTACCTGGTCAACCTCGCCTCCGCCGACCCCGCGATCCGCGCCAAATCCATCGCGGCGTTCCGTGGGGAATTGGAGCGGGCCGCCGCGATCGGCGCCGAGTATCTGGTCCTGCACCCCGGCAGTTATAGAGGACGCTCCGTGGAGGAAGGCATCGCCGATTTCGTCGCCGCCCTGCGGGACGCCGCCGCCGGGTTCGACTCCCGCGGCCTCACCGTGCTGCTCGAAAACACCGCCGGCGCAGGCTCCCACCTCGGCAGCCGCTTCGAGGAACTGGCATCCATCCGCGAACGGGCCGGCGATGTCACCGGTCTCCCCATCGGCTATTGCCTGGACACCTGCCATCTGCTGGCCGCCGGCTTCGACATCACCACGCCCGCCGGGCTACGCGCCACCGTCGGCGCCGCCGAAAGGCTGCTCGGGATGGTGAACGTGCGCGTATTTCACGTCAACGATTCCAAAACTCCGCTCGGCTCGCGCGTCGATCGCCACGCCAACATCGGCGAAGGTCACATCCCACTGGCGGCCTTCCGCCGCATTCTGAACCATCCCAAGTTGCGCGCGAAGCCGTTCATCCTGGAGACACCCATCGACGAGCCGGGTGACGACCGGCGCAACCTGGACGCATTGAAGCGGCTGGTGCGCATCTCTCACACCGCGAGAGCGAGGGCTTCCGTAAAGGGGCGAAAACCAGGGGACTGACGGATGTGTCCGCGCGGCGGTGTGACGATACGGTGTCGGACGAGAGGGGCGCGCGCCTTGGGACACATTCGTCAGGCCCCAGGGTTTTCGCAGACCATTCGGGTGGCGGAGGTGTGACGCCGTGAGAAATGCGGCTGGTGCTGGTAGGATGGGAATCTACCCCGCACTATGCCCGAAAAGCCCTACGACCATAACCGGATCGAACTGAAGTGGCACGCGCGTTGGGAAAACGCCGATTTCTACAAGGCCGAGGAGAACTCCGCCAAGCCGAAATTC
>Ga0187865_1000942_pt1 | contig 36793 bp, 25 predicted proteins | sample June2016WEW_11_1_2_FD_132989 | JGI IMG/M metagenome (GOLD analysis project Ga0187865, IMG submission 132989) | Peatland microbial communities from SPRUCE experiment site at the Marcell Experimental Forest, Minnesota, USA - June2016WEW_11_100 | ecosystem: Environmental > Terrestrial > Soil >...
GGCGGCAGCAGAAACATCTGATCTGGACAGTAAGGACGGTATGTTTTTGCCATGAAACATAAAGTAAATTTGTTCTCGATCGTGATCAACAAAAATCAGCTAATTCTCGGACGGACTCCTAGGAAATGTTCATATCCTGGACTGGATCAGTTGGATCTTGTGCAGGAAGGGAACCTCGGGCTTATGAAGGCAGTTGAAAAATTCAACTACCGTTTAGGCTTCAAGTTCTCGACCTATGCTAGCTGGTGGATTCGTCAAAGCATCTTGCGTGCGATTGCGGATCAGGGGAGGACTATCAGAATGCCGGTTCACATGGTAGAAGCCGTGAACCAGGTTGTGAAAGCCGCAAATGAGCTTACCAAGCGTTTGGGGCGTGCGCATTCCGTGCTTGAACTTGCTGAGGAGCTAAAGACTCCGGTTTCAAAAGTGACGAATATTTTGAGAGCTGCTCAGGAACCCATTTCACTTGAGGCTAACATCGGGGACAACCCGGATGCACTGATGAACAGGTTTATTGAGGACAAAAACGCGGTTTCGCCGGACGAAGGCATCATGAATCGTAATCTTCGAGAGGTGACAGATTCTGCTCTGCAGTTGCTGTCTCCCCGCGAACAACAAATCGTGCGCATGCGCTACGGCCTGAATGAAATAGGGAAGGAATACACTTTGAAGGAAGTTGGTGAGGTATTCCAGGTGACCCGAGAGCGAATACGCCAGATAGAAGTGAAGGCCCTGCTGAAGCTACGCAGCCCCTATCTTCCCAGCAAACTGCGCGACTTTGCTGGCTTTGTGAGCAAGAATTAGTGGAGGCAGTGGCGACCGGGTGAAATCATACTCCAGAATACCGGCCTATACGTTTCGTATCCGGCAGGATGCATTCTGCAGCCAGATTGAATCGTGAGAAGACAAGGATTTATGTCACATCTTGAATGGGAGAAATCGCAGAACGGGGAAGCAGCGACGATTCCACTGCCCTGTAAGTGCTCTCCTGCGTTGAAAATCCTCGTCTAATCCTAATCCGGTAGGTATGGTGCTTTGCCGGGATTGACCGGAATGACCGTGAACATATTCTGTCTTTGAATGAGCGCCACTGCCACAAACGTCCCTCCTCCCTGGGCACGCAAAATAATCGAGCCCTTGAATTGAGCTCGATTAAAATCCTGATTAAGATATTTTGCGAGATGCTGTCCGGGGCCGAGTGAAATGATTATGTTGTCGGCCACCAAATTCCCATTCTGGTCCACAATGCCAAGCTTGATTACGACGGTTTGATCTGATGGGTTAGCAATGGCATAGGCCGTAGCTTGACCCTGGCTGTTATCGTCATCGACTGGGATCGTTGCGAATTGCACAGGGTTGGACGGGAGCACACCTGTCGCAGACTGCACGGTTCCCCCAGGCGCCCACAGAAATGTCGCTACGCCGTATAGGGATCCAGCCGAACTCTGGACCTGCGCCCAACCAGAGCTAGCGGGAGCACTGGAGCTAACAGCAGCGGCTGTTAGGAACCCGACAGACCCCGGGGGTATTGATATGGGAAACGATGAAGCCGTGTACGTCTGAGCGGCACTCTCAGGATTTTCCAATGTGCCGCTTACGGTAAAAGGACTGCCCTGCTGATTTTTAAAAATCAAAGTGCCCGATGCAGCGTCTGATCCATTATTTCCAAACGTGAACACTGTCGTCAATCCATCTCCTACAGCCACCTGAGCAAAATAAACAGTATTCAGGCCGGTGATTTTGCGAATGCGACTGTTGTTAGAGTCCATGATGTAGAGGTCGCCTGCAGCATCCACCGCAACACCAGTCGGAGCCGCTATCTGGGCTGAAAGCGCCGGACCGCCGTCGCCGCTGAAGCCATAACTCCCATTGCCGGCCACTGTACTGATGATTCCGGCAGGGGTCACTTTGCGGATGCGATTATTCCAATAGTCGGCAATATAAAGGTTGCCTGCAGCGTCCATGGCAACCCCTCTCGGCGCAGCCAGTTGAGCCGAAGTCGCCGGACCGCCGTCGCCGCTAAATCCAGAGCTCCCATTGCCGGCCACTGTACTGATGATTCCGGCAAGGGTCACTTTGCGGATACGATTGTTGGATGTGTCGGCGATATAGAGGTTGCCAACGGAATCAAACGCAACGCCATAGGGATTAAATAACTGGGCTAGAGTCGCCGGACCGCCGTCGCCGCCAAAGCCGGAATTCCCGTTGCCAGCCGCTGTACTGATGATTCCGGACTGAGCAAGCCCGCTCAGATTCAACAGCACAAAAAACGCAGAAAACAAGCAGACTCGGACGAAAACGTTCATTGGAAATCCTCCTTCCCTCGGCATTCTCTGGGCACAGTCGGAAATGAGTTGCAGTAATGATTTATAGAGTATTGCCGCGTTCGCAGATGGCGTGCCATCACGAGATTAATCCCCCGCCTGGACAGTAGCTGTTCCCCGATCCCACCTGGACCGCCGAATCCTTCGGCGCGAGCAGAATGAGAGCCAAAGCGCCGACGATCAGGGGTAGTAAAGGAAGCCCTGCGCACAAAGCAATGATTAAGATCCAAGAGATGCACGATAGGATAAAAAAATCCCTCCTATGGCTTCTATTATAAATCGACCCGAATTTATAGACCTTTATTGAATAATCGCACGCGGTCTAAACCACAGTCGCTGGGATCTTGTTTTTGCGGGATTTGCCACTAAACCCCGATTCCGAAATTGGGAATATTTGAAATAGGTCCTTATTCTTCATATTCAATTAATTAACCCTGGGAAATCCAATTTCGCCGAAGTTGGATTTTGTGCCGCACCTTCGGCGCTCATTTGTTCTTCCATCTTTATCCCGGCCTTACGGCCGGGCCTAGCCACTATTGGCCCTTCGGGCCTCAAAATGTATATACTCCAGACTCCGGCCTTACGGCCGGAGCTATTTTCTGTCGCCTTTTCGAGGCTCCACGTCGGATGAACCATGGATCCTAACATCGCCCCATATGCTGCAAATTACATCACCAGGCGCGAAGCGCCGGCAGAGAGTAGCCCCGGCCGTAAGGCCGGGGAATATCGTTAGCATAAAAATGAGCGCCGAAGGTGCGGCACCTTTCATCCATACCCCAATTTCGGAATCGAGGCTAAATCCTCGCTTGGGGAACACGAGGGGATGGTGGCGCCGCCGTGAAGAGGGTTTTATCTCTGAATACGCGTCCCCTTGCGTATCTCGTCAGTGGCACGCCGGAGAACCATGTCTCCTGGGTTTAAACCGCCTATCACTTCCACAAGATCGCCTTCAGTGACGCCTTTTTTCACATCCACCCATTCAGCGCTCCCGTTGCCGTCGCGAATCACAAATGTGCGTTCCGTGGTCGTGACTACGCTCGTCTTGGGCACAAAGAGCGCAGGTCGAGAGCGGTGGACGGGCCATTTGACGGCAGGGTACATTCCCGGAGCCAATGAGCCGTCACGATTGACTACATCCAGCTCGACAGGCATGGTGCGTGTTTTCTGATCGAGAGCACCAGAAATTCGCGCGATTGTACCGGAGTAGGTTCTCTCGGGCCAGGCGGGCACCCGGAATGGCACGTTCGCTCCTTTGATGATCCCGCTGACATCCTCTTCGGGGACGGATACCACCAATCGGAGATGTGAAAGCTGTTGAATCACCAGAAGCACGACATCATTTCCCGGACCCACAAGTGCCCCTGGATGAACGATCCTGTCGGTTACAACTCCATCGAACGGAGCGGTAATCTTCAAATAGGCCTGCAGATCCTTGAGTGCCTGGAGCGCTCCAGCAGCTGCCCTGCTCGCTTGTTGACGCGAATTGACCAGAGCTTGGGCCGAGTCCCGCTGTTTCTCAGCCTGGATCAGTTCATTTCCGGCAATGGCGCCGGGTGTTTGCGCTGCCATCTTCGTGCGTTCATAAGTGCTCTGCGCCGCAGCAAGTTGAGCTTCGGCTTGCAGGCGGTCCGCTTCAGCGGCCTGCTGTTTTGACTCAGCCTCGGCAACCTGTGCCGCTATCTCGGGAGCATTCAGCTCGACAAGCAGATCCCCTTTGGCGACAACGCTGCCACGATCCACCAGAACCCGATCGACGTAATTCTGGATCTTGGCGTGCAGAGAGACGGCCATAAAAGGCAAGAATTCGCCCGGTAGTTCGATGGTTCGTGATATCGGCTTGGATACGACTGGAACCAGTTCATCTGTTTGCGACCAACCGGGTGTAGCCAGGACGGACATCAATGCCATCGTGATAAGACTATTTCTATTTCGCATCATAGTATCGACTCGCTGGATCATTCGGATTAAGCGATGGAGAAACAAGCGCCGCTTTCCGCTGAAGGATGGAATAGATTGAGGGGAGAATAGTCAAAGTTGCAAAGGTTGAAACGAGCAGACCGCCGATGACGGCGCGACCCAGCGGAGCGGCTTGTGATCCGCCCTCGCCGAATCCGATGGCCATCGGGACCATGCCGAAAATCATTGCTGCCGCGGTCATCAGGATCGCCCGAAGGCGGCTGGCGGCACCCTCGCGAGCTGCATCCGTGACAGATCTCTGTTCGTGTCGGAAACGCTCAGCGAAGGTGATCAGAAGGATTGAATTGGCAACGGCAATGCCAACAGCCATAATCGCACCCATGAAGGACTGAACATTGAGCGTCGTGCCGGTCGCCCAAAGCATCAGCAGAACACCACAAAGAGTCGCCGGGATAGTAAGGACGATAGCGAGCGCAAGGCGCATTGATTGAAAATTGGCAGAGAGCAGCAGGAAGATCACTCCGACAGCCACCAGAAGGCCAGTCCGCAATCCAGAAGTAGTCTGCTCCAGCGGCGGGATTTCGCCTTTCATTACAACCTTAGCACCCCGTGGCAGAACACCAGCGCCGGCAAGAGCCTGGTTGAGCTGTTGTATGGCTTTTCCCAATGTAATCCCGTGAATGTTGGCCGTAATGCTGATTATGTGCTGACCATTGAAGCGCTCGATCAGTCCGGGCATCGTTCCCGGCATGAGCGTCGCGATATTATCGAGTTGGGGCTCCGGACTCCCGCTCGGCATGACAGGGAGCTTTCCCAAAGCCGCAACGCTCTGGAGGCGATTTTGAGGCAGTTGCACCTGGATCTGAAATGCGTTGCCCGAATTAGGATCGCGCCAGTAGTTCGGCTCGGTATACCGGGAAGAAGAAGTAGCGGGTACGACCGAACGGACCACGTCTGCCATGGTAAGTCCAAACTGCCCGGCCCGGTCCCGGCTAATCTCTATATTTAAAGTGGGATAATTGTATTCCTGGGCAAACTGCAGATCCCGCACAAAGGGCAGCTTTCCCATTTGAGTCTTGATCTTTTTAGCATACGCGTAATCGTCGGCCAGACCGGGTCCCTGTACGGCCACTTCGATCGGCGTAGGCGAGCCAAAACTCATCACTTGAGAGACGATATCGGCAGCTTCAAAGGAAACCTGACAGTCAGGCAGCGCCTGCCGCAATCCGGCCCGGATTCGCTCACGCAGAGCCTCACCCCGTGAAGTTCCGGGTTTCAACGCAACTTGTATAATCGCTTCCTGAGGTCCACTGGTAAACAGGTGAATCAGGTCGACCGGATAGCTGGATGGCACGACCCCCATGAAATCGCTGGTGATTTCCACGTTGTCCCTGCCTGTTTCCCTTTGTATGACATCCAAGGCACGAAGGACAATTCGTTCGGTTTCCTCGATCCGGGTGCCGGCCGGCGCTTGCAGACGCACACGCAAGAGCGGGGCATTGGCCTCAGGAAAGAGCTCTGTCCCCATGTGAGGGAGCAGTAAATAGAGGAGGCCAAAAGAAACCAGGAGATAAAGCAGCACCAGAGGCCAGCGAAATCTCAGTACAATTTTCAGATAACGTTCGTAAAAGGATCGCAAATGGCCGAACAGTCCTTCGCGTTCTTCCCCATGATGCGTCTCCCTCATCAGCCAGGTGGAAAAAACAGGCACCAGACTGCTGGAGAGCAGGTAAGAAGCGATCATTGAGAATGCGACAGCCATCGACAGTGGGACAAAGAGCTGGCGACTCACTCCGACCATGAAGAAAGAAGGAACGAATACAGCCAGAATGCAAAACATCGAGAGCAAACGTGCAAGGGCCGTACGGCTGCAGGCTTCCACGACGGCGCGCGCACGAGTAATGCCCGGAAACATCTGCGTGTGTATGTTCTCGATTTCGACCGTCGCCTCATCTACCAGGACCCCGACCGCGAGCGCCAACCCTCCCAAAGTCATGATATTCATCGTCTGGCCGGTGGCCCACAGCAGGATCACTGCGGTTAGTAGAGCAAACGGAATATTCACAATTACAATCAATGCGCTGCGCCAATCCCTCAGGAATATCAACACCATCAATCCGGTCAAACATGCGCCCAACAAGCCCTCGATAATCAGCCCACGAAGAGAATTGGTGACGAAAGGAGATTGATCAAACTGCAGGCTGACATCGACATCGTCCGGTACAGCCTTTTTGAAATCAGGGATAGCCGCCTTTACGGCATTGATGACGGCGAGTGTGGATGCATCGGCCCGTTTCGTCACGGGAATATAAACGGTTCTCTTACCGTTGACATGCGCATAGGCCGTAATGATGTCCGTTCCGTTCTCAATGGCGCCAATGTCTCGCAGGTACACCGTTGTCCCGGAAACGGGCCGGATAGGCGTGTTCAGCAATTCGGAAAGGTTTCCCCCAAGCGCTGCGTTCGTCCTCGCAATTCTGTTAATCTCGCCGGTCCACATATTTCCGGATGGCATTACCAGAGTGGCCTTGCTAACGGCCGAGATCGCCTCCTGAGGAGAAATCCTGTATTGCTGAAGCTTGTCGGGATCAAGCGTCACGACAATGGTCCTTTGATTTCCGCCGAATGGCGGAGGCGCGGAAACTCCTGGGAGTGTAGCGAAAAGCGGACGCACTCGATTCAATGCGAAATCCTGCAGCTCGCCCTGGCTGCGTGTGGGGCTGCTGAAGATAAGCTGACCGACGGCGACGCTTCCTGCATCGAAGCGCGTGATGAATGGAGGCACTGTCCCGGGAGGCATAAATGCCCGGGCGCGGTTCACATAGCCGACCGTTTCCGCCATGGCCTGCGCCATATCGGTGCTTTCATGGAATATGAGCTTCATGAGAGACGCACCCTGGATGCTTTTGCTTTCCACGCGATCGATTCCGGTGATGTAAAGAAAGTGATATTCGTAGTAGTAGGTAAGATACCCTTCCATCTGTGCCGGATCCATTCCACCATATGGCTGCGCCACGTAGATTGCCGCTTCGCCCACTTTGGGAAAGATGTCGACTGGCATTCGATTCGCGGCAAAAAAAGCGAAGAGCGCGATCGCGATTAACGTCATTACAACCGTGATCGGGCGGCTGAGAGCGGCTAAAACGAAACGCATTTTTCACCTCCCCTCAAAATCATTGGCTTGCTTCTACGAGAAATGGCTGAATGTCTCCAGTGGATTGGGCAACTGCAAGCAAGGCGCGCCAGACGCCCAGCCGGGCCAGTGCATCGTCAATTTCAGCCTGCGTCAGCAGTCGTTGGGCTTCAGCAACCGCATCGATATTCCCCAGCCCTGATTGATAACGGGCCGTCGCTTGATCCAATGCGGCACGTGCCGCCCTTGCCTGAACCGGAGTATTGGCTGCGATGCTTTTGGCTCCATGCAGCGTGGCGACTGCTCCATTCCATTGTGCTTTCAAGTCCGTCGCAACCTGCTCGTATCGAGCGGCTTCGGCCCGGACGCGTGCGGACTGCCCGGTTTTCTGAGCCCGGATGGATGCGAAATCCATGACTGGGAATGCCATGGTGAAGCCTAGGGCATAGTTCTGTATTGTGGGTGCGAGTCCATTGAGGCCACCTTGAATTTCGCCGTTGACTTCGGCCCCGGTTCCGCGTGCGTACAGGGAACCCTGCAGGAAAAAACGCGGGAAATAAGATTTCTCGAGAACGTTGAGCTGCGCTCTCGACTGTTCGACAACGGAGTTCTGTTCGCGAGCGATTGGATTGACGGACAAATCCAGGGGCCAGACCAGCTCCGAATTGGAAGGAAGCTGAAGGAGTTTCGGAGCCGAGATACTAATTTGGGCAGGATCCAAGCCCACAAACCTGGAAAGGTTTGCGCGCGCAACTTCAACGGCCTGCTCTGCTTGAATCAATTGCGTTCGGACTGCTGCCAGTTCCGCTTCAGCTCTGGAAGCGTCCGCACCAGGGCGCAGCTGAGCATCAACCAGTGCCGTGATTGTTTTAGCGATCACTGCAGCCCGATCCACGCCGGCCTGTGCCGCTTTCACGGTTTCCTGCGCCGCCATCAATGTAAGGTAGGAATCGGCGGCAGCTACGCCATCCTCATATTGTGTTCTCCCGAGAGCAGCTTCCGACCGCGTGCGGCCTGCGGTCGCAGCAGCAACACTTGCGCGCCGAAGTCCGAAATCAAAGGGCTCCCAGGTGATAAGCGTTCCGATTGCGCTGCCCCATGCGGTTCCAAAGTTATTGGTTCCGAGCACCGGGCCGGATATGGAGGGGATGACGCTTTGCGGCAAAAGAAGGCCGAAAACGTTGTTCCGGGTTGCGCGATTCACTTGAGCTACTGCATCGATTCGCGGCAAGTAGGCTGTGCGCGCAAGTTGGATGCCGGCCGCAGCGGAATTCATCTCTTCCTGCGAGACCCGAATAGCAGGATAGTTGCGCAAGGCGGCATCCACTGCCTGTGCGACCGTCAGTCCGTCGGGCGATCCAGCCTGTTGTGCGGGCAAAGCAGCAATGGCCCCCAACATGATGGCTGCGATTTTCACCGCGAGCATGCAAGTGCCACTACGTTTCTTCAACATGATGGTTTTCCCTCGGCGACAAATTCTAAATGTTACAAGAACGAATATCCTACCGGTTATACAGAGCGTCCTAAATAAATGCGCATGTCGTTTGAGGCCCGAAGGGCCGCCCCGGCGGTCAGGCCGGGGTAAAGGATATGACGAAATTGAGCGCCGAAGGTCCGGCACGTGCCGAGCCAATGGTGTCGCGCCTTCAGCGCTCTATCGCTTCGCAAGCCTATCCCGGCCTGACGGCCGGGCCTAGCCACTATCGGCCCTTCGGGCCTTACTGCCATATGAGCATTCATTTGCAACGCTCTGTATAGCTGGAAGGAATGAAGCCAAGTAATCCAATCGATCGATATTGTATCACCGCCTTTGATATATCCGCACGGCCGCATCCTGCCCTGCTCTGCTCGGAACGGCAATGAGCGATCAATCAAATCAAGGTCGGCCCCGGTCTCGACGGCGTGTACGATGAGCCCGATGACAAGATCATTCTGACGAGCCACCGCCGACCCAACGAGACAATTCTCCTGCTCTTGCATCTAATTAAATAGAGGCACATGCGCCGGAACCCGCGGCAAAACCGTCGGCGACGCATTCCTCGGATGGAGTAATGCATATGAAAAAGCTGGGAATGGCTATTTGCATGGCCGCCGGAACGTTGGCCCTGATCGCGCCGGCGTTCTCGAATGCGGCCATAGGCCAAGGACAGGGGCAGGCTATTGTAACGGTCCTGCCTGAAAAAGACGGGAAAGCGCCCGTAAGCATCCCGCAGCAGGACTTGCGGGTCAGAGTGAACGGAAAAGAATCCAGCATCACCAATTGGGTGGCGCTCAGCGGGCCCAACAGCAATCTGGAGCTGGTGATTTTGATTGACGTCTCGGCCCGCGTCAATCTTGGGCTGCAGCTTCGCGACATCGCCAGCTTCATCCAGAGCCTCCCTGCCAATGTGAAGGTTTCTTTCGGCTATATGGATTTCGGAAGCGCCGCCTTAGCGGGGCCGCTCTCAACCGATCACGCCCAAGTGGCGAGTGGTCTCCACGTTCCAAACGGCTTTCCAGGCTCCAGCGGCAGCCCTTACTTCTGCCTTTCGGATCTGGCGAAACATTGGCCTTCCACGGACCTTTCGGCGCGGCGGGAAGTTGTGCTGATCACCGATGGTGTGGACAACTACTCCGTTCGCTATGATCCGGAGGATCCCTACGTCGCCGCTGCGATCACCGATTCGGTCCGGGCGGGGCTGGTGGTCTATTCCATTTACTGGCGCGACCGGGGCCGAATGGATGATTTTAATTATGCAAGCTTTGACGGCCAGAACCTGCTGGCGGTCGTGACCCAGGCAACCGGCGGAACCAGCTATTGGGATGGCCAAGGGAATCCGGTTTCCTTCAGGCCATATTTTGACGACATCGCATGGCGGCTCCAGAATCAGTATCGACTAAGCTTTCACTCACCCCTGAAGGGCAAGTCCGAGGTCGAGAGCATGGCGCTCAAGATCGGCGGTCCGGCGGCCGAGGTCAATGCGCCTCAGCGGGTCTTTGTCGCGCATTAGAGTGAACGCCGACCCTCGCTCACGTCGAGGCGCCGATAAAGATTGCGAAATAAATTAAACTCCTGAGGAGTATTGGCGCCGGTTACAACCTTCATCTTGTAGACCGGGTCAATCTCGACCGATTGCGACCAGCACGAGGGCGCCTGAACCTTGCAAGTGGTTGGGAGCTGCTTCAAGTTCATTGAGATCTAGCACCATTCCTCGGTCATCTCCAAAGCATCCGTTTCAATGCACACTGCGGTGAGCTGGAAGCTGTCGAGAACCTACACCAGAGCAGCCAGCTGCCAAGTAACTCGCTACTATGTCTCCTCTCTCCCCTGGGACGGGAGCACATCAGACTCACCGGGCATTACCACTGGCGCAGTTTGGATTGGATGATCCGGATGAAAGTCTTAATGCGTCTCTATTCCGCGGGAGCCAGGAAATGTAGTTTGCTGTCGATGATTAGAGCTTCCTTACGGCGCAGGTATCTTTCGGCCTGGCTGGCAGTCGCACACCTTGACGCATCGGAAAGCGGGAAATTGGTTGACCTGGCCGGATAGGAAGATCTAGGATAACGCGAGCCTGGTAAAAAATGATGCGATCAAGAACTGTATGTCTGATGGTGCTCGTTGCCGTTTTTGCCTTCATAGCGGCAAGCGTTTGGCACACCCATCAGCATGGGACGCAGGACCACTGTGCCGCTTGTCAACTCCTGCAGGTTGCCGCGATCGAACCACCGCTTGGTCTGGAAGTGGATCCCCTGATGGTCGTTTGGCACATGGTGCCTGGGATCGCCTACAGTTCTCAAATCAACCAAAACATCGATAACAACTCCTCTCGGGCGCCTCCTTCGTACTTTCCCGTCTAAAGTCGAAAATATTAGCAATATCCACTTCATGTGTTCGAAGGTTATTCCAGATTTCATAGAAGAGCCTCGAGCGCTGATTCTAGAAACAAAGACGGATGCCAAAGTTATTTAGCCGGAAAGTTTTTGTTTGGGTTGTGGTGTTCTTCGCTTATTCTGCTGCGATCGGCGCGAGTGCATTCCACATTCATGTATCGGATGCCCTCTCCAAACACTCTCCTGAGTCATGCGTAATCTGTCACGTCGGCAGCCTGCCCATCCTGGAACCGGTGGTCCAGGGTGTGCCTCTTCCTACCGAATCAGTCAGGCTATTTAGGCTTGTGCAGAAACCGGAACCATCTTTTCGATCCCCTCTTCATATCGCATTGACCCGTGCTCCGCCAACTTCAGCCTCACGTCTCCTTCGTCGCTATTGATAAAACCTTAATACGAATTCCCTTTTGCAATTCATAGGAGATACAAAAATGCGAAGGCTCTGTTTGTCTGTCCTTCTTCTATTTGTTTTTGCGCCAGCCATCTTCTCTCAATCGCTTGGCAGTGCCGGGACTATCGGCGGGAAGGTTGCCGATCCCAAAGGCGCCCCTATTGGCAACGCGCGCGTGAGCCTGTCCAACGATTTGACCCTATATCGGCGGGAGGCCATAACCTCAGCCTCTGGTGATTTTCAGTTCACGAATATCCCCCCTAACGTCTACCACTTCGAGGTCGGTGCGGCCGGCTTCCAAATTTATCATCGCGATTTGACAGTTCAGAGCGTGGTGCCCGTGAGCCTTAAAATCAGTTTGGCCATCGAGGTGCTACACACTGAGATTGCGGTGACCGCCGAGGCGCCGTTGGTCGAAACCACACCTTCGGCGCACACCAATGTGGATAACACGTTGTTTTCAAAGATGCCGACGACTTCGATCGCGTCTGGCCTCAGTGACATCATCACGCTTTCTTCTCCCGCCGTGGTGGCCGATTCGGATGGCTTCTTTCACTCACTCGGCGATCATGCCCAAATGAGTCTTTCCGTCGATGGCCAACCGATCACAGACCAGCAAGGCAACCTCTTCTCAACGCAGATTCCGCTGAACGCGATTCAATCCGTGGAGGCGGTTTATGGAGGAACCCCTTCCGAGTACGGTGATAAGACCTCGCTGGTCGTTACCACCGTAACCCGCTCGGGACTTGGACAGCCGACGCACGGGAGTATTTCGACTGGGTACGGCTCTTTCGGGACTGCCGATCTGAAAGGCGATATAGGGTTCGGCGGCAGCAAATGGGGCCAGTTCTTCGCGGTGAATGGGTCCCGCTCGGGCCGTTTCATGGACACCCCCGAATACCTGCCGTTCCACGATATCGGCAACGATGAAAACATCTTTTCGCGGTCCGATTACCAACCTAACTCTTCGAATATGTTCCATCTGAACATCATGGGTGCGAGAAACTGGTTTCAGGTTCCTAACACCTATCCTGAGGTGGCTTCCGGGCAGGATCAGCGGCAAATGGTGCGATCCTACAACATCGCCCCGGGCTGGGTTCGCGTCTTGGGGTCCAATACCCTCTTGAGCGTGAACGCCTTCGTGCGTCATGACGAGGTCAATTACTACCCGACGGCCCAGAATCCATTCGCCGACCAACCCGACACAGTGGCGCAGGACAGAACGTTGACCAACCTCGGTCTGAAGGCGGATTTCAGTTATGTTCATGCGCGGCGGCACAACGTCAAGATCGGCGCACAGCTTACCCACACTTTGCTGTCGGAGACTTTCAGCCTTGGAATCACCGACCCGACTTACAATCCAGTTTGCTTCAATCCCGATGGAAGCCCGGATACAAACTCGACCCCGCTCAATCCCAATGCCTGCGCGGCCCTGGGACTGACGCCGAATCTTACACTCACCCAGGGGGGCACTTACAATGGTGGTTTCAAGCCTGGTTTGGTGCCGTACGACCTGACGCGCGGGGGATCTTTATTTGGGTTTCATGGCCACGCGGATATCAGGGAGGAGGCGTTCTACGCCCAGGATGCCATTACTCTTGGCAATTGGATCCTGAATGTCGGGTTGCGGATCGACAACTATGACGGCATCAGCCGCGGCTGGCAACCGGAACCTCGGATGGGTCTGTCCTATCACATTGCTCCCACAGGAACCGTTTTGCGGGTAGCTTATTCACACTCCTACGAGACCCCACTCAACGAAAACTTGGTGCTGTCGAGCGCTACGGGAACCGGCGGCTTGGCGACAAATGTTTTCGGCGCGTACGCGAGCGTGCCGCTTGTACCGGGAATTCGCAACATGTACAACGCTGGCCTGGAACAGGCTCTGGGGTCGCATTTCGTGCTGGATGCCGACTATTTCTGGAAGTACACTCACAACGCCTTTGACTTGGACAACCTCTTCACTACTGCCATCTTCTTTCCGATTGAGTGGGACCGTTCCAAGATGGACGGCTTCTCGTCGCGGTTGAATTTTCGTCAGTACAAGGGCCTGTCCGCCTACTTTAATCTGGGGCATACGCGAGCCCGCGTATTCGGCCCGGAGAACGGCGGTCTGATTTTCAGCGCTCCCATAAACGTCGGCGTCCTGCGGATCGACCACGACCAAAACATCCAGAGCACAGCTCACGTTCAGTATCAGTTGCCAAAAAAGGGACCGTGGGTGGCGTTAACTTGGCGCTATGACAGCGGCATCGTGGCGGGTGCAGTTCCGGATCTAGCCAGCGTGCTGGGGTTGACCTCCGACCAGCAAGCGCAGATTGGGTTCTATTGTAACGGTCATGTCGCGACGCCCTGGGTTCCGATCACGACCTGCAATCCTTCTTCAAACTGGGGAACAAAACTGGTAAGCATCCCTGCAGCCGGCACGGAAAATGATGACACGAATCCCCCGCGTGTCCGTGGGCGCAACCTATTCGACATAGGCGCCGGGACGGACAACCTGTTCCACACCGATCGACTGCGTTGGACCTTGCGGTTTGAAGCCCTGAACGTTACCAACAAGGTGGCCCTGTTCAATTTCCTGTCGACGTGCTCCGGGACACATTTCGTTGCGCCGCGGGCGTACCGGGCGGAGATCGGCATAGCTTTCTGACGCCACAATCTCGGAGTTGGTCAAGGGCCAACCACCATGGGGCTCCGAGAGGAGCCCCACCGGGACGTCCGAGGTCGAGATTTTCGCGGATGACAATCCAATTATTAGTTGAAATTTAATTCGGCCATTTGCGTTTTGGTTTTATTGGAGGTGGCTCTCCAGGGTCGCCCTGAAAATAGCTTTTGATTGCAGCATCCCAGGATGGGTCTGGAGTCTCGTCCGCACTTGTGATGTTGTTCGAGAAATCGCAAAATTCATGACCCAGACCGCTAGATTTTCGGATGCTCTCAATAAAGGCCATTGGTTTTTCTTTGCCCTGTACCTGGCCTTGTTCGGAAGTTTCTGCGGACTTGAAATCGACACTGTCGTGCAAGACTTGCCTTTCTTTCAGGTCAGCACGTTTCTATTAATCACGAACGTGCTTTTTGTGCTGCTTGTCCCTCCCCTCTCCTATGCATTTTTCTCTTCGATCCGTGCCTTTTGGAAGAATCGCGCCGCGAGGGTCGGGGTTCTGATTCTGAATACGGTTTACTTCTATATCGTGGCCTTTCTCGCAATCTATAAATCGGTGAGGAAGCTTGACTTTGACTTCAATTTTCTCTGGTACAACACCGAGGATGCCTTGCCGGTGCTCTGGAAACTCTATGCACCCTGGCTGTTCGTGCTACTTTTCTCGATGGTGGCGTTTGCATTTCTTCAAAAGCCTGCCTTTTCTCCGATTGTCAGATTTATGGCGAAATCGCCGTGGAAAAGAGGGTTGGTTCTCGCTGCGATCTTTGCGTCAAGTGTGCTTTGCCAGTTCATGACGATCAGAGATATCCGCGGCTCTGCCGCAGGTTTCATATACGCAAATTTTGTCAGTGATCGCCGCGTTCGGAGCGATTATCACGAATTCTATCGCAAGCACATCGATCAGCTCCGGGCTGATCCCCCTCCAGCCTATGGTTCGGGACATCCCTCAACTATGGGAGATGTCATCTTTTTCGTTAAGCAGGAGAGCCTGAACGGTCTTCTGGTGAAGCCGGAAATCACGCCACAGCTGCTGAGGGCTTCTCGCGACGGCATCCTCTTTAAGGATTTCTATGGGAACTCCATCCAAAGCATCCGCGGATACGAATGCATTCTGTGCGGAGTTCCGCCGAACCTGACCGGCGCTCTGGTCGACGAATACACTCCGGAAGAATTGAAAGACCTGAGCTGCCTGCCAAGAGTATTCAAGTCTTTTGGTTATCATCCTCTCTATTTTTTTGGTGGAAGCCGGAACGCCCGAATCATGCGCTTTGCCGAATCCATAGGATTTGAGAAAGTCCTGGCGGACGATATCGTGAAACCGGAGGACGTCAAGTTCGATTGGGGATATCGGGAGGACGTCTTTTATTCCCGCATTTTCGAATACCTGCGGCGGTACAATGCCAGCGATAAGCTTTTTGTCTTCATTGATACTGGAGCAACAAATCATGCGCCGTTCAAAGTCTTGGACGAGAAGCTCGCCGACAAAGTTCCTTTCGTGCACCCCAGTACATTCGAAGAACGTCTATCGAACACGACCTTCGTACAGGACGTCTATTTCGGCTATCTCTACGATTCATTCAAAGCGCGCTATGGGTCGCGCGGCTCAATGGTGGTGTCAAGCGACCACTCCTGGCCGATCCCAATCCATAAGAACAACATTTACAATGAACGAGGCGCTTACGAGGAGAACTTTCGCATTGCTATGCTTTTCGTGCCCCCTTCGTCCAGGAAGGACCAGTTTTCGACGGGGACGGTCGTCACTCAGCGTTTCAGCCAGATGGATATTTTACCAACAGTCCTCAATTTGATTGGGCTGGACCAAGAGCACCTGCTTGGCGAGTCGTTCGCACCCTGGCTGCTCGCCTCCCGGAGTTCAGAAAGATCGGATCCCCGCCGGACAAAGATTTCGGTTCAACCTTATGGCGGTGGATACATTTCCGCGGTGAGATATCCGGAGAAATATGTTTTTGATGTGCTGGGCAGAAGCTATACGGTGTTTAATCTGGAAAAGGACCCCCGCGAGGAATCACCCTCCATTCACTCCGGCGGAGAACATGCCTCTCTGATCAAAGAATTTTTCCAGCCTGGCGCAAATTAACTGTCGAAGGCGGCAACGATCAGCCAGGCGCCTATTTGGCTCAGCCACACCAGAAACGCGACCCTTTCAAATGCCCGGGCAGTCTCCAACTGTAAGACAGTGCGGTGCGAATGCTCTCGATCCTTTTTCAATAACAGGAATTGAGGTTGCATAGGATAGGCGCAGATGTTCTTCCACATTCGGGAGAGCCAAACCCAAAACAGCCGATCCATTTTTGCAGGCGCCAGCGGAGATGAGTTCGAGCCAGAATGGCAAGCTGTTGTCGCAGCGATAGGTTTTCCATTCATCAAAGGAACTGAGAAGAGAAGGCTGCTTTTGAAGATACGGATTGCGGCCTCCCTTGACACGATGCGGACGACCAGTTACTTTTCAAAGCAAGGGGTTCAAGTGCATGAGGCGCTGCAGACGTGTCGGCTGGTTTTCCCTTATCGTTTTGACCATGGGCTTGCTGTCCATGGAACTCGATATCCTGAGAGATCATTCGCACGCCGATGCCCTTTCCGGCAAATACTGCACCGCTATCGGCACGCGCAGCGGCGTCCACCTTGCGCGCAACGAGCAGCTCGTCAAAGAAGATCAGCCTTGTAACGCCTGCTTCTTTCGCAATATCTTAGGGCAAGTCCTGCTGGCCGTTGGGCACGATCTCAACCCGGTCATCCGGGGAATCCTTTATTCTGACGTCTATCGCACTTCCTTCGTTCATTGCTCCTTTGACATCAAGGTAAATCGCGGGCCTCCACCAATGCTGCACATCTAATTCCTTTTCTTGTCGCTTTTTTTCTTGGCTAGGTTCAGATGGAGGCATCATGTTTGTTCTGCAAAGGATTTTACGTGGCCTATTGCCGTTGAGTTTTCTTGCTTTTGTCCTGCCAGTGGTGGCACAGTCCGGCAACTCCGGGACTATCTTAGGAGTGGTGAAAGATCCGAGCGGCGCCGTGGTCCCCGACGCCACGGTCGAAATGTCGTATCCGGTGAGCGGGTACAGCCGCCAGGCAACTACGGGACGTGCCGGCGAGTTTCGTTTCGACAATGTGCCATTTAATCCGTATCACATGGTGGTGAGGGCGAACGGGTTCGCCCTTTACCACAAAGATGTCGAAGTGCGGTCGAGCGTTCCCATCAATGTGCCGATTGTTCTGCAGCTCGGGAATGTTGCTTTCAGCATCAGCGTTGAGGCACAGGCAAAAGGAGAGGACCTGATCGAAAACACCAGCACCTTCCACACCGACGTCGACCGTGCATTGTTCGACAAGCTTCCCCTTGAAAGTCAGTCCTCGTCAGTCAGTTCCCTTGTGACGTTAGCCACACCAGGAGTCGCTGCGGATTCCAACGGCCTTTTCCACGGAATCGGCGATCATGCGGAAAACTCGTTCTCCATAGACGGGCAGCCGATCACCGATCAGCAAAGCAAGGTTTTCTCCAACCAGATTCCGGTGGATTCCATTCAGTCGATGGAGGTCATCGCCGGCGCACCGCCTGCCGAATTCGGAGGCAAGACCAGCCTGGTCATCAACGTGACGACGCGCTCCGGTCAGGGAGTGACTACACCGCACGGCGAGGTGACAACTTCTTACAGCTCATTCGGCACATCGACCCTCAGCATGAACGCTTCCTACGGAGGGGAGAAATGGGGCAACTTCATTTCTTTAGGCGGACTCAACAGTGGCCGGTTCCTCGATCCTCCCGAATTCGTGGTGCTGCACGACAAGGGCAACGAGGAGAACTTTTTCGACCGCTTTGATTTCAAGGTTTCTGATGAGGACACTTTCCAATGGAACCTGGGATTCACACGTTCCTGGTTCCAAAGCCCCAATACGTGGGACCAACAACTTCAGACCTGTACGGCTCTATCCGCGATGTGCAACGCCGCAGGCACAACGGTTGTCAACCCTATCACCGGCAGTCCTCTAGGGCCGACCGATCAGCGGTCGCAAATCAGAACCTTTAACATTGCGCCGACGTGGACCCACCAGTACGGCTCGGCCGCCGTGTTCACCTTCGGCGCCTGGGTGCGGCGCGACCAATACAACTATTACCCGAGCAACAATCCTTTCTCCGACCTGGGGCCGCTTCAGGACGAGACCGTCTCCCAGCTTCGGTTCCTGACCAACGCTGGCGCTCGCACGTCTTGGTCGTACGTCAAGGGGATTCACAACGTCAAAGTCGGAGTCACCTACGAACACACATTCCTTACCGAGAACGACGGTTTTGGAATTGTGAATCCCGGGATACTCCCAAACTGCCCGAGTGGTTTTGCCGCCCAATGCGCGACTCTAGCGCAATACGACTTGACGGCTGGCGGACAACTCTATCGCTACCGAGGGCACACCGACGTGAAGGAACTGGCGCTCTATGCGCAGGATACGATCACAAAGGGCGGCTGGTCGTTTAATCTGGGCTTTCGGGGAGACTTGTATAACGGCCTCAACGCTGTTTCCCGGCAGCCGGAGCCTCGCCTCGGCGCTGCCTATAACATCAAGAAAACCAACACGGTGCTTCAAATATCCTATGCTCGCATTATGGAAAGCCCGTTCAATGAGAACTTGATCCTTTCAGGCACGGGATGCACCAACGCTGTGGTTAATGCAATCATGACCGTCGCCCAGGGCTTTACCTGCACAACCTCACCGCTGACCCCCGGCTTTCGCAATGAATTTCACGCCGGCTTCCAGCAAGCGTTCGGCAAGTATTTCGTCCTCAGCGGCGAGTACATCTGGAAGTACACACACAACGGCTATGACTTCAACGTGTTCGGCGCCAGCCCCATCACCCTGCCCATTGAATGGCACAATTCTAAAATTCCGGGCTATGCCATTCGCGCAAGCCTTCCGAATTTTCACGGTTTGACGGCGCTTGTCGTGATGTCGAGCGTCGCGGCGCGCTTCTTCGAGCCAACCGTCAGCGGACTCGCGCCTCCTCAGCCACCGGGCGTATTCCGCATCGACCACGACGAGAGATTTAACCAGACGACTCACCTGCAATACCAGCCGTGGAAGCGTGGCCCGTGGCTCAGCTTCAACTGGCGGTACGACAGCGGACTTGTGGCTGGCCCTGTGCCATGCCTTGCGACAACTGCAACATGCTCATTTTCAACATCCATCGCCGACGGGGGATTAGCCAACATCCCACAGGGGGATATAGCTTTGGTGAATAACCTAAACGGAGCGCCCCTTACCGCTGATCAGGAGTTCGAGGCCGGGCTCACCTGCAACGGAGTGGCCGCGACACCGACGAAAGCCCTGCCCTCTTTCTGCCCCGCGTCCCAGCTTGCGTCCACGCTGGTGAAAATACCGGCGGCGGGCGCCGAGAACGACGACCACAATCCACAGCGCATCGCAGCCCGTAATCTCTTCGACCTTGCCGTGGGACAGGACGACCTTTTTCACGGTGATCGTTACAAGTGGAGTGTCCGGTTCTCAGTCATCAACCTGACTAACAAATACGCGTTGTATAACTTCCTTTCAACGTTCAGCGGCACGCATTACGTTACGCCCCGCACGTTAACTGCGGAGATCGGTTTTCATTTCTAAGCCAGAATGGGGTGGAGGACCTGGTGTGGCTCCTCCACCCCACCTTCTCCCGCGTCGAAGCAGGCGCAATGTTCGAAGGTAATCTTCCGTGAGACCGACAGAGGATGGAACAGGAAACCCTGCAAAAACCGCTAAGACCCCATCCTGCTCCACAAGCCGGTCGGCGTAACAAGAATCTCCGGCTGACTGTCTATCGTTCGCTTGAATAGCTGCGTCCGGGATTATTAATAGTTAATACATCATGAAGTGGCTTATACAACTTTGCATAATTCACCTGGCCGATGTAGCAGTAGTCTTCATTGATGAGTTTTGACAACTCCGATGGAGGGGGATTTTCGGCTGTTACCATAATGATACGGGGGTTTCTTTTCCGAAGATCAGCCACGACTTCCGAGATCATGGATGAATTCGATTCATAGGAGCGATCGTAAAACCATCGGCTGCACGGCTGCCTATCCGCCAGGAAATAGATCTGGCTCGACCGCCCCCATTCGTAGACACATTCTCCAGGAGAACTTTTTGCCGCAACCACTTTGGCGATGGCAGGCGCATCAATGGCATTCTGCGCATAATCGCGGAATGTGTACTGCACCATAAAGCGGGATTCAGCATTTGGTTTTGCATAGGCAAAGAGGAGCGCGCCCAAAGTAATCGCCCCTGCAGAAGCCAACAAAGTCCTCAAGGTGCGTCCGCCATTCTTCCAATAGCCGACTATACGGGGAAACCCGAAGACTGCGGCAATAGCCGCACCGGGCAACAGTTGAATAGAATAGTGGGCAGATCCCTTTCCCATTATCTGGGCTGCAATTTCGGAGGCAGCCAGAAAGAAGAGGACAAGGCAGGAGGAACTGTCTTTTCGCTTCCATAATTCCCAACAACCAACTCCAGCCGCGATCCAGAGAACCAGTCCTCCAGCAAGAGGCCCCGGCTCTATAAATAATGGCGGCACAAATTTCAGCCAAAATGATTGTTCCGCCGCCCAGCCTGCATTGAATCCGAACATTGCATACCATAAATCGTATAAAGCACCGTGAATTGCGAAATAGATCACAAAAGGTAATGCGCCAAGCACGCCGCCCGATATCAGCGCGAATAAAGCCCGGATCCGGCCTGACCTGTTTTCCCGTGTCTGGAGGCAGATCATTGTCAGCCACGCAGTGTACCCTAAGAAGGCCAGGATGGCAGATTGCCTGGTAAATACTGCAAGCGAAGTGAAAATTCCAGAAAGGAGGAACCATACGGTTCTGTTTTTCCGCACGCCGATTGCAAAAGCCCAGAATCCCATGGTCATTGGGAGCAGCATGAACACTTCGCTGTTAGCGTTCACTTGCAGATATAAATTAGAGAATGACAGTGCAAAAATGATTGCGGCAACTGCAGCCTCGCGGCGACCGAACAAGCTCTTGGCCGCGGCCCACAAAAATGGCACACTGAGGCCGGCCGCCAGTGCCGCGGCTATTCGGGGAGCCGCCAGGTTTTGGCCCAGCAAAGAAAAGGAAACAGCATACCAGAGAAAAAGCAAAGGGCCTTTGTTGTCCCAGAGGCCCACGTATGGCAACGATCCCCCCATCCAGCCGCGAGCAACCGTAGCGTATGCGCCCTGGTCACGTTCAAACGGCGCATTGAACAGAGGCATAAGAAACAGAACGATCAGTATTCCGAGGAAAGCTAGAAACATGGCCGGCCTGAGGCGCTCGGCCAGATTGGCAGGGGCAACAGGATCGAACAAGCGCAGCAATTCCCGTTCCGGTGTTGTCGCTTTCTTCCCAGACGAGAACATATACTTACTCCCAAAGCAGCCGAGCGGGTTTATCCTGTTCCTTGCTGTAGCATCCTTCAATCGGTCATGATACCTAATTCACGATAGGTACAACAACTCAAGCCCCCAATTCTCCATAGCAGGTTTTTCTTCCCATCCTGGTGAATTCCCGCTCCGCATAGCTGAAATAAAGGCGAAATGCCTCGAATCTTCCCGGCAATTCAGTTTGAACTTTTTGTGAAATAATCGGATCTATGTAGGCAAATGGAGCGCAACAATCCCTCCATAGAGGAGAGTATTTGATGCACCAATTTGCCTGGCTTGAACTCTTTGGAGGAAATTGGCTTTTACTGAATGACAATTCCAAATACCCTGCACGAAGCTGGGCTGACAGACATGTTGCGCTTGCCGAATTGGAAGAGGAGGGTTGGAAGATTGCCGGGCCGTGTCGGAATCGCCTATCGATAACAAAGCCAAGGCATAGGAGTTGTGGATATGCGATGATGCGAACGGTTCATTGAACCTCAAGGTTGCCAGGTTATGAAACAATGGGTGTAAACACGTGGATAATGCAATATCAAATGCGACCACACCGCACCTTGCAAAAGCCGAGAATGATATCTATCCTATTTCTTCCTTCACAATCAAATGCTTGTGTTTTCCAGGCGCTCCCTGAAGGAAAAATCCATCCATCCCGATAATGTAAATTTCGGAAAGGTATAATTCATTGTCGACCTTGTCGAATACGACCTCCCCGGGTTCACCTTCTCTTTGCGACAATCGAGTGGTGAAAGGTATTACGTCATCGGTATTCTTGTCGAGGTTCAAGAGATTTATGTGATCACTTCCATCCTCAGCCAGGACTTTATAGTGACCGGCTGGGTAAGCCTTTCCTCCGGCTTTGAACGGTTGCCCGATATTCACCGTCACCTCTCCAGCATAGGCATAGGCTCCAGCCAAGACAACCAGCAGAATCAACATCAAATTCCACAAGGTAATCCGCATTTTCATATGACCTTCTTTCTTAGTAGAAATGGAAGCGGCATCCGTTGCATCACCAACACCCCATTAGCCGGATACGTGTGGATCACTCCTACATTCCCATATACATCACGTGGACGAATGCTCCCGTGTGCAGGTTGTAGAGCAAATACCAGCCGGGATGGTCCGGATCTTCGTAAATCACGAAGTCGTCGCCGCAACTCCAGCACCAGTCGAGGCACAGTGGCCACTCCCACGCGGCAATCTCGAAAAAGAATCCACCCGGCAGCCAGAAACGATGCAGGTTGGGATCGATGCGGATGATGTTGTAGCGGTACGAAGGGCCGAAGCGCTCGAAGCGTCCATGCGCAAAAGGACGGTCCAGGTGATAGCGCTTATCGTTCGGCGTGTCGTGGCCATACCAGCGGTCATTGCTGACATGGGGCAGATTGTTCATTCGCCCGCCCTCTCTGCGCTCCACTTCCGCTGCGGTGTTCGGCGCGCGGCGCATTGGCGGCGCAGGAATGCGTCCCTGGTTGGCGCGCGGTTGATTTTGGGGCTGGGCAGGACGTTGCTCCCCGCCGGGGCGCTGCGACCATGCAAGGACAGATAACCCCAAGACCAAAGCTATGACAAGAGCCAAACGTATTCTCATATTTCCCTCCGTACATTAAGTGAACTCAGCGTTAAATGCGCGTGACCGATCGGACCCGCAACCAGCCCACAGCACCCGCCAGATTACTTTCTATCAACCATACAATAGGATTGATTTTAAGATTTCTCCAGTCCAAAGAGATCCTTCTCATTGCCGCACCAGCAAGGCCACCCTCGGAAATAGAAAACGTCCCGCGGCGTCATCGATCACATTTACCTGGCACGTGTAAAAGCCGGGTTTCAATTCCGCCAGTGAAACATCCAACTGAAAGACAGCGGCCTTGCGGTCCGCCGCATTCGTCGCTGTAGCCTCGACCAGCGGCGTTTCGTAAGCTCTTACGTTCCCTCGGAAAAAAGCCACATTCGTCAGGACCCGGATGCCATTGGCTTTTCCTTCTTTGGCATTCTCGGCTTCTGCTTTCTCGGAACCTGGGTCGTAAACTTCCTAGTACAGGTAGAGATGCTGGCCGGCCGCGAAAACACGGGTGACACTGGGTATGACTTCCGAGCCGTCCCGCAGGAGCGGGTTATTGCTCCCCTTTTTCTCTTTCGCGGGCTGAATCTGGCTGGACAATATCACCGAGCTCATTTTCAAAGACTGAGTTTTCAAATCCGGAATTGTCAGGTCCGTTTCGAACGATCCCATGCGGCCGGTTTGATTTTCGCGAACCACAAACTTAAGGTGGAATTTCCCCGCGGGCAGAACAAATCCGCTGTCGTACTGCACGTTCTTTCGTTCCACTTCCGTCGAAGCCTTCACAGCAAGATTGACCGTGTCCCGCATTTGCCCAAGAGGCCGCTTGCCGGCGTCCTGCACTACTCCGATCAGGTCGAGCGTGGCTTTTTCCTGGCCAGCGCGCGATTCCAGAATCAGTTCCAAGACCACCTGCGCGGTGCGGTTTGCCTCACCGATCTCAAACTCACGGGTCAGAGGTGCAAAAGCAGCCATGTGAGCGCTCACCGAGTACCGCCCGTCTGCGGAAACTGTCACTTCGAAGCTGCCCGCCACATCGCTCGAGGTTTCGATATTCATTTCTGGTGAATACCTGCGCAAAATAATTCAATGCTATTAGCTTTAGATAACTTCAACGATCATATTCGGAGGTTTATAGAATAGATTGATAAGTCTGCCACATGAATATACCCCAGCCCCAGCGCGAGTTCCCGAACGCAGAAAACCACTCGTAACAAAATCAGAAGAAATGCGTACTGGATTATGTGTTTGGTTCTATACAACCGAGTTTGGTTGAGGGGATGTAGTGTTTAAGTGGAACTTAAATACCCGTAACCTGACTGTTCGGACACGATTAATATCGCCCTCATGGAATAGCTGCAAGCAATATTGTGAATGCTGGTGCCCTATATTCATTGTAACCGACGATTCACTCGGCAAGATTGTTTTCGCTGCCGGATGCCTTCTGACCCTTGCGATTGCACGTCACTTCGGCAACTCCTGCGCGCAACTGTTGCGGATACGACAGAATGGAATCCTATTCACAACTGGAGGAGGCCGTCTTTGTGACACCCAAGATGTTAGTAGTAGATGATGATGAGAACTTGCGCGAGTTGTACCGGCTTGAGCTCGAAGCCGAGGGCTACAATGTAGATCCTGCAGCCGATGCCTACGCCGCAATAGAAATGCTTCAGCATACCTGTTATGATGTCATAATTGTTGATGCTCGAATACCCGGCATGCTCGGCATCGACCTCCTGCAGAAACTCATCGCACTAAATCGGCATCAGCCATTAATTCTGAATACCTCCTACCGTTACTATCGACAGAATTTCCTTGCGTGGCCGGCGTCAACCTGCGTGGTAAAGAGTTATTCAACCAATGAACTCAAGCAGGCAATCAAGAGCAAGTTGGAGGCAAAAGCCTGACAATACTTAGCCATTAAGCTTGCGACAATGTATTGTTCCATGACCCGATAATTGTTTTGTGTCTTTCATGCAATCTGCACGAGTAACAATGCCTATATATAAATAGGTATATTTGCTTATGCCGCTATTCAAACCACTTGCATCTAATTTATTTGGGGATAGGATAGCCGGATGGGGGTAAAGAGAACAGCAATGTGTAAATGCGAGCATCATGAGTTTGTAAGTAGTATGGAATGAGGCTCGTTAGCTGAGCTGCTTTAGTATTTATGGGGACCATCTCTCGTGCCCGGTTATGTAGGTGGTAGACTAGGTGCGTGAGGGGTCCCCGCCAGCCGAATTTGAGCTTATTGGATCTCGCGTTATATAGTGATAGTGCATCGTTAGTCTGCTACACCAAGTGATAAAGCCCTGAAGGGCGATGCAATTTGCGTCGCTTTTTCGGGTCTTGTCCCGCTCCACTTCCCGGAGATCGCGCCCCGGATTTTGCTGTTGGACCCTTTCAGAGTCTCAATTACAATCCTATTCAAACGCCATTCATGACATCTGGGTCGGTTTTAAAGGGGCCGGTCAAAGTCGGGCTTAATTCACTTCGCCGGTATCCCGACTAAGTATCTCGTCTCACTGCAGGTGCCGAGACCATATTCCTACACGCTACCACCCCAACGACATCGTGCGTGACCCAATCGTCGTCACTCGCCGATCCGGAACGGTCAGTCGCCGATTTCAAGATGAAACGGCGTGACGGCCTGTTTAGGATTACTCGCGGGAGGTTACACTAATGGACAATTCAAATAATGATTACGATGATTGGAGGGAGAATCACTGGCGCAGAAGGGAAGAACGGCGCGCGCGGCGGATGGCCCGGTTTTCCCATGGCGGAGTATACGCTGGTCATGGCGGACCTCATAGCCATATAGTGATCGGCACGGTCGTCCTGCTGATCGGTGTCCTGTTTTTACTTGAAAACCTCGGTTATTTCTATATCGGGAACATTTGGCATTTCTGGCCCATTTTCCTGATAGCCGTGGGTGTTGCCCACATTCTTGATTCGCGCTCATTGCATCGCGTTCTCTGGGGTGCACTGATCGCTGGAGTGGGGCTGATATTGCTGGCAAATAATCTGGGGTATCTTCCGTGGCCTCTATGGGGTTTGATTTGGCCTGGCTTGCTGATCTTCTGGGGTCTGATTATGCTGTCGCGCGGATTTGAAAGGCGTGGATATTGGTTTGGAACCCATTCTTTTGTTGACGACGCTTCGACAACTTCGAACAATGTTCTAAATGAAATCGTTATGTTTGGAGGCATCCATCGAAAAATCGAATCCCAGGATTTTCAGGGTGGTGAGGCAAGAGCGGTCTTCGGCGGCATCGATATTGATTTGCGCGGCGCCTCCATGACGAAAGATGTAATTGAAATCGAAGCCAATGCCATTTTTGGCGGCGTAGAGTTGAAAGTGCCTGACACCTGGGATGTCACAGTGCGCGGCGCCGGCGTGCTGGGCGGATACGAGGATAAAACCCATGCGGCGCCACTTCCTGAAGGCGGCAAGCGTCCGCGGCTGATTGTCCGCGGAGAAGCTGTTTTTGGCGGAGTGACCGTAAGGAATTGACATGCATCCAATCTTCCGCAACAAAGCTTGGCTCGCGACATACTTTGTCATTTGCGCCGCTTTGGGCGGGATGTTGTCCGCATTGCTTCATGTCCCAGGCGGAGCATTGAACTGGAAGGAGGCTCTGGCCATTTCGGAACCGCTCCTCCTTTTCTTTGCATTTGTCTGTCTCACGCCTTGGTATGTATGCCGCCAGTTGCCACTTGCATCGACCGAAAAATTCAAACTTGCTGCATATCACACCGGCGCGGCGATGCTTGCCACAGCTTTGTGGATTGCGCTCGCGCGCGTGATCGGCTATGCCTTAAATCTTGGTAAACGTCTCGATTCCGTAATTCCACCCCTGATCCTTCTTGGCTTTCTGCTATATCTGCTCTCGGTAGCGCTTCATTATGTCCTGCTGGCAATGGAAGCATCGCGCCGGGCGGCGCTGGAGGCCCGGGATGCAGAATTGCGGGCTCTAAAGGCGCAGATCAACCCGCATTTTCTGTTCAACAGCCTTAATTCAATCACCGCGCTGACAACTTCGGACCCGGTCCGGGCGCGTGAGATGTGCATTCATCTCGCCGATTTTCTGCGCAGCACCCTTGGCTTGGGCGAGCGCGAAAGCGTCACCTGGCAAGAGGAATTGAATCTGGCTCAGGCATATCTTAACGTGGAAAAAATCCGTTTTGGGCCGCGTCTACAAGTTGAGTTGCACGTGGAAGAAGAGTGTGGAAACTGCTTGGTACCGCCATTGATGCTCCAGCCTCTGATCGAAAATGCTGTAAAGCACGGCGTCGCCACGCTGGTTGAAGGTGGAACGATTCACGTGGAAAGTTGGGTGCATGAGGGGCAGCTTCGGGTGAGGGTTGTGAACAATTTCGATCCGCAAGCACCTATGCCACGGCAACGCGGCTTGGGCTTGCGCAATGTCCGGCAGCGGTTGGAAACTCGGTTCGGTCCGAGTGCCCGCGTTGCGACGCAAAGAGAAGGCGACCGATTCCTGGTTGAAATCGCAGTGCCATACCAGATCGAGGAATTTCTATGAACCTGCGTGCCCTGATCGTTGATGATGAAGACCTGGCCCGGCAACTTCTGCGAGAGTATTCGGAGAATGCCGGTGGTGTGGAAATTGTAGCCGAATGCAGCAACGGATTTGACGCAGTTAAAGCGATTGGCGAGCTCAAACCCGACCTGGTGTTTCTGGATGTGCAGATGCCGAAACTCGACGGTTTCGAGGTGCTTGAATTGGTTGATCCCCCGCCGGCTGTAATTTTCGTCACTGCATACGACCAATACGCGATGCGAGCCTTCGACGAGCACGCAGTCGATTATCTGCTGAAGCCCTTTCATCCGGATCGCTTCAGGAAAGCCCTCGATCGTGCACGGACGCGGCTTGGCAAGCCGATGATGCCGCCTGTGCAGCTGACAGCGGCGGCTCGCCCTCCGGGCCAGCGATTGGAACGGATTGTGGTGAAAAACGGCTCAAAAGTACAAATTATTCCGGTCGACCAATTGGACTATGTGCAAGCACAAGATGATTACATCGCGCTACACAGCGACAATAAAAGCCATCTAAAGCAACAAACCATTTCCGACCTCGAGAAGCAGCTCGATCCCGCCTGCTTTGCACGCATTCACCGGTCCTACATTGTGAATCTGTCATGCATCGTGCGCATCGAGCCGTACACAAAGGACAGCCGGGTTGCTGTTTTGCGCGATGGCGCGCAAATTCCGGTGAGTCGCTCGGGCCTCGCCAAGCTGAAGTCGGTTTTGGGAGAAGATGTGTAAACGGTCTATGAATAATTCTATCGTTTTTTATTTTCCGCTTTCTTCAATGTAAAATGCGTTTATGCTGCTCGGAGGGTGTATTTCTCGTAATAGCTGTTTGGTACCATGCACTGGCTGTGAAGGAGGCCTCTATGTCCAAATTTAGATTGGTGCGCTTCATTGCCTCCATCAAGACCGTCATTGTGCTTGCCGCGTGGTTCAGCTTTGCTCCTTATACGGTTGCGCAAACGGATCTCACGCTACCCTTTGTTGCTGATTCATACGAACCGGTGAGAACAGCTATCCATGTGCCGTCGACTCCGGTTGAGCGTGCGGCGGCTTTTTCGTTGCTGGAGCGTGCGCTGCAAAACAGCGATATGCACATGGCCGGAACGCCCCCATTTTATCTTGAGGCATCGTTCGCTGTTCAATCGATATCAATGAAAACGTCCTGGAGGAAGAGTTAGCAAGCGCTTCTGACCCCGCACTGGCCCAGATCGCATTGGACCTGGTCCAAAAAACCAATTTTTCAGCACAGGGAGTCCAACGTCAGGCATATATAAACGTCAGATTCACTCCAGCAGCCGAGTAGGTGCCATACCCATCCGGGATGCTTCACTCAACAATATCGAATTCGCGCAGATCCTGGTTGAGCGGTTTACTGAATTTAAGCATATCCCCGCTGGCAGAGTTCGCTCACATTGGGCAAGATCATGGATGCTGTGGGACAACTCAGTGGGGTCAGGATCAGCTAAACAACTCCCGACTTGCAGAGTCTCTTCCTGCAGGTTGATTTCTGCAATCCTATATACCTGGTATTCCGATGGGAAAAAGCCTGTAGCGGCGCTTGGAACCGGGGAAAGGGTGAGCGGGGGACCGGTCAAGACCGGATATGAATCAATGCCATTGCGGTTCCATGGAATTGCATCTGCTTTGTTCAGGCATTTTATGTTTATGAGTTTGGGCTACGATTTTATTGCCAGAATAATCTCTACCGGGACCCACATGTGCCTTCTTAGTGACTTTTGGATTTTGAATCCGGCGTCCTTCAAAGCCTGTTGCACATAAATGGGACGGCAGTCGACGAAATTCGGGAAATGTTTGTGCGCCCACTCATAAATGCCCATGAGGGGCTCGCGTTTGCCTTGTTTGGACATCCCCACCACAACGATACGCCCTCCAGTTTGCAGCACACGTTTGCACTCGCTCAACACGATGGGCATCTCCGGCGTGTCGAATAATTCAAGCGTAAAGCTCATGAACACTGCATCCATAGTATCGACTGCATATGGGAGGTGTATTGCATCACCACAGCGCAGGCGGGTGCGCACAAGCAGCCCGGAATCGGTCAGTCTTTTTTTAGCCAGCCCTGCCATCTGGTCCGAGAGATCGAGACCAAAAACTATCCCCCTGGGACCTACTGCTTTGGCCAGGATTTCGAGGACGTGGCCGGTGCCGAAACCAATCTCCAAAATTTTCTCGCCTTCGCCAGGTTTCAATAATTCCAGACCCACCTTGCGCATGGGAGTTTCGCTGCGATCGGAGAGAACATCGTAAAAATGGCTGATTTTGTTGTAGTACGCTTTGGTCTGTTTTCTCGATTGGAAGACGGGGAGGATAGGAATTTGTTCTTCCAGAGCAGAGTCGGTTGTGTCTTCGAGCCAGGAGCGCGCTCGCTCGACGGCTGCCCTATCAAAATAGCGAATCGCGGCTGTGGTGAAGGGACGGCAGAACTTACTCATCCATTGTTGCCACTTTTTGTCGCCGACCATCGCAAGCCTCTCGATGGCAGCGAAATGCTTCAAGTCAAATTTGATGTCATCCCAGAGTGCCGCCATATTCCAGCCGTGGAATTCAGCCATATCGAATAAAATGCGAACTTTCCCATGTTGTTTGATCACCCGCTCGAACTCAGGGACAAAGCGTCGATAGTCCCTGCCCGTGAGTTTGCCGGCCACCTGCACCTCCAGGATCTTTCCGTCATTCCTCTCATTAATCCGAATGGACATCATCTCTCTCCGGGCTCATTCCGGCTGTTCCTACGAAACTCAACCAATAACCAGTCTGGTATAAAAATTCTCCTAAAGTCCCTTTCAGGCTGTATTGCTCCATCAAGTGCGATGGCCACAATAATACCGCATTGAAAATGGAAGCAACGCTCTATTCTTCGATCGCTATTCAGTAATTGTAGACATCCCACATCATCGCTTCGGATTGATACAGCTTCCTGATATTGCGCAGCCTGCAGAATAAACATTGATGGAATCGGCTTTTGGCCGTAACCGGTATTCAAAGAAGGCCCCAATCACGCGGCATCTTCCAAAAAAATGCGTCGAATATGTTGTGGCGGAAACAAATCGGCTTTGGAGTTTCTGCTCTTACCGATCCTGGCAGCATGAAGTCGAGATGCGCTCTTCTGAATGGAATTGCAGGGGCGAGATTTTTGTTGACGATTTACGACATACGTAGTAATTAACTTGGCCAGAGGTGGGATACCTATGCGAGAGCCAAAGTTGTCGAGACTGGAATTTCGGACGATGGAGGTGCTTTGGGAGCGAGGAGCTTGTGCAATTCGCGATATTTTGACAGCATTTCCGGCAAAGAAAAAACCTGCCTATACGACCATTCAAACCGTTGTTTACCGGCTGGAAGCCAAGAGCATTGTCCGCCGAGTGAAAAAAGTCGGGAACTTTCATATTTTTGAGGCGTTAATTTCTCGCAAAGCCGCTCAGCGAAGATTGATTGACGAGCTGCTTGCATTTTTCGGCGGAAGCAGCCAACCCGTTATGGCACACCTCATAGAATCCGGAAAACTGTCTCTCGAGGAAATAGAAGAAGCGGAAAAGACGCTGAGAACTCTTTCTCAAAAGGAGAAACGTCGATGAACCTTCCGGTATTTTGGAACGAAATCTGGACCGCGGCCCTCATCAACCATCTCTGGCAGTCTACATTATTTGTCCTGATTGCATGGCTTGCTGCATTAATGCTGAGAAATAATCAAGCCTGGATGCGCTACTGGGTGTGGATGATTGCCTCGATAAAATTCCTGTTTCCGTTCTCGCTCCTGATTAACGCCGGAGAATTCCTTCGAAGGTCATTTGCCGCTCACATCCAGAACTCAGCCTTTGCTGCGGCCATGGAGCAGATTGCACAGCCCTTTCCTCAGACTCCATCGGCCGCCGTCACGGTGTTTTATGATAAGGCGCCCATAGTTGCCGCTTCCCCTGCTCATCTGATCGCACTGTTCCTGCCTGCAGTCTGGTTATGCGGATTCCTCGCCGTCGTGATTTCGTGGGCGCGCATGTGGATCCGGATCCGGGGAGCAGTCCACTCCTCCCCGCAAGTGGGCCTGCTCGGAAAAGTGCCCGTTCTTTCTTCTACGCAATTGCTTGAGCCGGCTGTGTTCGGTATTTTTCGCCCGGTACTTCTGTTGCCGGTGGCCATTAACGATCGCATTTCCGAATCGCAGCTCAATGCAATTGTTGCACACGAAATGTGTCATATCCGCAGGCGCGATAATCTCAGCGCGGCCATCCATATGATTGTGCAAGCGGCCTTCTGGTTTCATCCGGCCGTGTGGTGGATAAAAGCTCGCCTCATGGAGGAACGCGAGCGGGCGTGTGACGAAGCGGTGCTCCAGTCGGGCACCGAAGCGCAGGTTTATGCGGAGAGCATCCTCAACGTCTGTAAATTTTGCGTCGAATCTCCTCTGGCCTGCACGTCAGGTGTTAGCGGGTCGGATCTCAAGCAAAGGATTGTGAGAATCATGGCAAAGCAAATTGCACGCAAGCTCGATTTCAGCAGGAAGTTATTGCTCAGCATAGCCGGAATAGCTGTGCTCGCGCTGCCTGTCATTCTGGGGCTGGCACACACTGCCCAGGTGCATGCCCAAGCCACGGCGGAGAATCCTGCCAAAGACATAACCGGCACCTGGCAGGGCACGCTCAGCGTGGGCAGAGACCTGCGGATTGTGATCAAGGTCTCAAAAGCTGACGGCGACGGATACAAAGGCCTTTTCTACAGCATCGATCAGAGCGGTGATTCGGTTCCGGCCCCCAAAATCACGCTCGATGGGACAACCGTAAAAATGTCCATCGCAGTAATGGGCGGAACCTATGAAGGCAAACTGTCGGCGGACGGCAAAACGATAACCGGCAATTGGAGTCAGGGGCCTAGTCCTATGCCTCTCAACCTGACGCGCGCCACCGCAGAAACCGAGTGGACCATTCCGGCGCCGACGCCGAAGCTGCCCCAAATGGATCCCAACGCTACGCCCAGCTTCGAAGTCGCCACCATTAAACCAAGCAAACCGGATGAACAGGGCAAAGCATTTCTCGTCCAAGGGAATCGATTCAGGACCATTAATGTCACGCTGAGTGAGATGATCGCTTTTGCTTACGGAGTCCACCCCAAGCAGATCATCGGGGCTCCGCCTTGGACGGGAACAGATAAGTACGACATAGAAGCCAAGCCCGAAGGCGAAGGCACGCCTAGCGAAAAACAATGGAAAGGCATGCTGCAGAAATTGATGGCCGATCGGTTCAAGCTGTCGTTCCACCGCGAAAAGAAAGAGCTTTCGGTTTACGCCTTGTCCGTTGGCAAGACGGGCTCGAAGCTCACAAAGAGCGCAGGGGATCCGAACGGCCTCCCGGGATTGTTCTTCCGCGAGCTGGGGAATCTGCACGTTACCAACGGAAATATGACCGACTTTACCAATTTGATGCAGGAGGCTGTTCTCGACCGACCGGTTGTCGATCAAACCGGACTCGCGGGAAGGTTCGATTTTGACCTCAACTGGACGCCCGATGACTCACAGTTCGCGGGCATGGGAGCCAGAATTCCTCCCCCTGCGGATGGTGCAAACGCGCCGCCGCCTCTATACACGGCCATCCAGGAGCAGATCGGTCTTAAACTGGATGCAACCAAGGCGCCCGCGGAGGTTCTCGTTATTGACCATGTCGAGAAAGCTTCTGAGAATTGACCGGCGAATGCAGCAAGCAAGCCGGCTGATTTGCAAATTAGTTTGCGCAGTGGCGTTCTTTGCTTTCCCGATGAGGGCATTGGCCTCGCAATTCCACGGCCAAGTCGCCTCTCGTGGCTGGCCTGTTCCCGGGGCCACAGTTACGGTGACGCAAGGGACGAAGAAGGCAAGTACTGTCTCGGACCAGGGCGGTTTATTTGTGTTTGCAAACCTGGCGGACGGGCCGGCAACGATCGAGATCGAAATGCAGGGTTTCTCGACGATCGAGGAAAAACTGATCGTTGCGCCCGGCATGCCTGTGGGCAAATTTGAATTGACGCTGCTTCCGCTCGAACAATTGATGGCCTACGCGAAGTCGGCGCCGAGCCCGCAGGCTCCTCCTATAACGTTGCCAAAGACACCTCCGGCAGCCGAAACTGCAAATGCCGAAGCCTCGGAAACAGCAAAGCTGCAGGAAGACCTAAACGAGCAGAGCGCGGATGGATTTCTTGTAAATGGCAGCGTCAGCAACGCGGCGACCTCCATCTTTTCGCTCGACCGGGCTTTCGGCAACAAAAGGCCCAACAGCAAGAGTCTTTACAACGGCGGATTTTCCGCAGTTTTCGGCAACTCCCTATTCGACGCCCGCCCATATTCGCTCAGCGGGATCCCAGTTCCTAAGCCTTCCTACAATCGCGTCACCGGCGGTTTTACTTTCGGCGGTCCAATGAAGATCCCGCACCTGCTGCCTCACGGACCTGTGTTTTTTGTTGCCTATCAGTGGACCCGCGACCAAATCGCCGCCACGGAGTTCGGTCTCGTACCCAACGAGGCAGAGCGAAAAGGCGATCTGCGCGGCATTCTGAACTCCTTCGGCCAACCGGTTTCCATCTTCAATCCGGCGACCGGCCTGCCTTTCCCGGGCAATGCCGTGCCAGTCAGCCAACAGGCTCAGTCATTGCTGCGTCTCTATCCTTTTCCAAACCTCACCGGTAATGCTCTCTATAATTATCAGTCCGCTGTTCTCAACGACAGCCACCGCGATGCGCTGCAGTCGCGCCTGGATAAGACGATTGGCCGCAAAGATGAACTGTATGGAGGGTTCAGCCTTCAAAGCACAAGAGGAGAAAACACCAATCTCTTAGGTTTTACGGACAAGACCGATGTTTTGGGCATCAACGCAAATATCAATTGGGTGCACCGCCTGAGCCGGAGCTTTTTTATTAACGGAAGCTATCGTTTTAGTCGGCTCGGAACAAAAACCGTGCCCTATTTTGAAAACCGCGAGAATATCTCCGGAGCCGCGGGCATTGGAGGCAACGATCAGGATCCGGCGAACTGGGGCCCGCCTACACTCAATTTCTCAAGCGGAATCGCCGGCCTCGCCGACGCGCAGAGCTCGTTTAATCGTGCCCGCACCGATTCCTTTTCGGGATCTGTCGCCATCTATCGCCGTCGTCACAACCTCACCATCGGCGGCGATTTTCGCAAACAGCAGTTCAATGATTTATTCCAGCAGGATCCGCGCGGCGCTTTTGCGTTCACAGGCGCCGCAACCCAGGGCATGGCCAACGGCGTGGCAACCGGTGGCTCCGATTTCGCCGACTTTTTGATCGGCTTGCCCGATGCCAGTTCAATCGCATTCGGAAATGCGGACAAGTATTTGCGTCAATCTGTCTATGACGCCTACGCCTCAGATGACTGGCATGTGCTTTCGACGCTCACGATCGTTGCCGGCCTGCGGTGGGAGTATGGCGCCCCGGTCACCGAATTGCAGGGACGCCTCGTCAATCTCGATGTGGCGCGCGGTTTCACGGCGGTGGCCCCCGTGCTAGGCAGCAATCCGGTGGGTCCGCTCACCGGCAGCCAATATCCCAATTCGCTCATTCGTCCAGACAGGCTGGCATTGGAACCACGCATCGGCATTGCATGGCGTCCCATTCCCGCCTCGACGGTTGTCGTGCGCGCCGGCTACGGCATCTATCATGACACCTCGGTGTATCAAACATCCGCACTCGCTCTTGCGCAGCAGGCCCCACTCTCGAAGAGTCTGAGTGTGCAGAACAGCAATGCCTGCCCACTCACATTGGCCCTCGGCTTTCCCTTCTGCTCCTCCATCACCAGCAACACCTTTGCTGTCGATCCTGATTTTCGGGTCGGATACGCCCAGGTTTGGAACCTGTCCATCCAGACTGATCTGCCGGCCGCGCTCCAGCTAACGGCGACCTACACAGGGATCAAGGGAACTCACGGCGCCCAGGAGTTTCTACCTAATACGCATCCCATAGGCGCAGTCAATGCTTGCCCAACCTGTCCCTCAGGATTCGTCTATGAAACTTCAGGCGGCAATTCCACGCGACAAGCCGGCCAGATCCAACTGCGCCGCAGACTCCGGGGAGGCCTGGCCGCATCGCTCCTTTACACGTTCTCAAAGTCCATCGATGATGACGCATTCCTGGGTGGATTAGGGCACGAGGCTCCCACCCAGGCAGCAGCCAATTCAGCTTCCGCTGATGCGACGGCTCAGAGTTCGTCCGCGCCAATTGCTACGGTCGCGCAGAACTGGCTCGATCTGCGGGCCGAGCGTTCGCTTTCCAGCTTCGATCAACGTCATCTGGTCAATCTGCAAATCCAGTACACCAGCGGTGAAGGCCTCGGAGGCAGAACACTGATGACCGGCTGGCCCGGCCGGCTTCTCAAGGAATGGACTCTCCTGACGGTGGTCGCTGCCGGCTCGGGCATGCCGGAAACCCCGGTGTATCTTGCAGCCGTTCCCGGAACCGGCATCACGAACACGATCCGCCCGGACCTGACAGGCGCTCCCATTTATGCGTCGCAGCCGGGCCCGCATCTCAATGTGGCAGCCTATACCAGTCCTCAGTCCGGCCAATGGGGAACAGCAGGAAGGGACTCGATTACCGGCCCGGCCCAGTTTAAACTCGACAGCGCGCTTGCGCGCACTTTTCGCCCCGGCGCGCGTGTTTTTCTGGACGTGCGCGTGGATGCTGCCAACCTGCTCAACCATGCTGTTTTCACCGGATGGAACACGACGATCAACAGCAGACAATTCGGCCTGCCGCTTGCGGCCGCCTCAATGCGCAGTATTGCAGCTACGATGCGTCTAAGGTTCTGAGAATGAAGAAGTCCCTAGCAGCCCGTGGTGAAAGTACAATAGGTCGCGCGCATAGGTATTGCGGGCAAGATCAAGGCGCGAGGAGGAGGCGATGCGGGGACATCGTTGACGACGAGCAACGCAGAGATTGCCCGCA
>Ga0187865_1000948_pt1 | contig 36619 bp, 29 predicted proteins | sample June2016WEW_11_1_2_FD_132989 | JGI IMG/M metagenome (GOLD analysis project Ga0187865, IMG submission 132989) | Peatland microbial communities from SPRUCE experiment site at the Marcell Experimental Forest, Minnesota, USA - June2016WEW_11_100 | ecosystem: Environmental > Terrestrial > Soil >...
CTCAGCCCCCACCGGAAATCGCAAGTGGTCAAGTCAAATCCTATGGTGCAGACCTTTTGGAAAAAACCGGGGATTCTCCGGCATTTTCTTGATTTTCGGCCTCGAATAGGGAAAGTTCGGCTAAGCAGAGGCAGGCTTTTCCTCGCCCCAGCGCGCTCGGCGGCTCTCCCCGACCGCAGGCAGATTCCAGGGTTGCCGGTTGGGTATCCTGTTGAAGAGGGTGGCGCTGCTTTATCTTTGGGGCAGGAGGTTCACCAGCGAGATTTTGCGCGGAAGAAGGGAGTCAATCTTCCTGGAGGTGAGTTACGCCACCTCCACCCGTCAGCTGGAGCTTTTTTCCACGCAGGGGAGGCCCAACGGGACCGGTGCACTTGCTGGCCTCGCCCCACAGGACCGAAGGGCTCAACTTGGCCGCCACCAAGCTTGACCGTCCTCCGCCTTCTCCAGGGAATACCACTCCGGGCCCCTCGTCCCTAGGTTTCGAAGCGGATCACGACTTTGCACGTTTCGGCGGGGTCCCGGTCCGCTTTTTCGAAAGCCGCGATGGCCTCCTTGAAGGGATAGGACTGGGTGATCATGCCGCGGGCCAGCTCCGTATTTCCCGCCACGAAGTCGATCGCCTTCTGGAAGCGGCCCAGGTTGTTGCGCGAACCGCAGATGGTCAGTTCCTTCTTGGTGACATCCACGCCCCTTAGCGCGAACGTGCGCTCGGTCACCCCGACGATCACTACCCGGCCTGCATCGGCCACCAGGCGGATTGCGCTCTCGAGAGTTTGAGGGGAGCCGACTGCCTCCACGACAACGCTGGCCCCCTCCCCTTCCGTCCAGTCCAGGACCACTGCGGCCAGGTCAGCCTGGCTGCTATTGATGATCAGCTCCGCGCCCATTCTTTGCGCGATTATCAGGCGGCTCTCCAGCAGGTCGGCGATGGCGACCCTTGCGCCCTGCTCTCTGGCCGCAGCCAGCGTCGTCAGTCCGATAGGACCGGCCCCAAGGATTACGACGCGGTCTGCAGCGTCAATCTGGCCCCGAGCCACAGCTTGAAATCCAATCGAGAAAGGTTCGACCAGCGCGGCGACGGAAGGGGGGAGACCTGCCGGCCGGCGATACACGCAATGGGCTGGAACTACAAACAACTCCGCCAGAGCCCCTTCCGTGGTGACCCCGACCGTCTGCATTCGGCTGCAGCAATTCCGGCGGCCGATACGGCACGGGTAGCATTTCCCGCATGGGATCAGAGGTTCCAGGATGACCGGATCCGCGGGCGCGAAACCGGTCACCCCCTCTCCGACGGCTTCCACCACCCCGGTAGCCTCATGACCGAAGATCATCGGGTAGGTTCGGTACGGGTGGTCGCCTCGGTAGAGATGGATATCGGATCCGCAAAGGCTTACGGCTTGTGTCCTGATAGCCACCTCCCCGCGCGCTGGTCGCGGATCGGGGCGATGCTCAAACCCCATCTTGAAAGGTGCGTAAGTCACCAAAGCTTCCACCGCAGTCGCCTCCCTGGTTTCCTCCCTCTGCCGCGCGCACCTAGTCCGCAAAGGGCGAGTTCTTTCCCTCAAAGGGATCGCGAAAGTTGTAGATAAGCACATCCGGAATGTGTACCCGTTCCGGTTGCGTCAATACCCACTGAACTGCCTGCGCAATCGTATCGGGGGGGATCATTCGGGCGCGAGCCTCGGCCGGAAGTTCCCCTGCCACCTCTGTCCACCACGGCGTCTCCGTCGCGGCTGGCGTGATGAGGTGGACGTGGATGTTGTCGGCCAGAAGTTCAATCGACAACGCGGCGGAGAGACCCTCCAGGCCCCATTTGGCAGCGCAGTAGGCCGTGCGGTTGTCCTCGCCCACTTTGCCGGCTCGTGATCCGATGTTCACAATACGCCCACCCCCTTTTTCCTTCATGGTGGGCACGACAGCCCGCGTGCACAGGAAGGGTCCTTTCAAGGTCGTATCGAGTGTACGATCCCACAGGTCTTCGGTCGTGGCTTCAATGCTGGCGGGCGGACCCCAGAAGGCGCAATTGACGAGGATGTCGATCGTTCCCCATCGTTCGCAGGTAGCCCGGGCCATCCTCTCGGTATCCGCCAGGGATCTGACATCGGCAGGCACAACCATGGCTTGGCCGCCCTCGGCTGCGATCTTGTCGGCAACGACCTGCAGGGCCGCCCGGCCCTGTGCCACGAGCGTTACCCGGGCTCCGGCCCCGGCCAGCTTTTCCGCAATGGCCCGGCCCATTCCTCGGCTGGCTCCACTGACAATTGCGACTTTCCCTTCGATTTCCATGGTTTTCTTCTCCTCTCCGCTGGGCGACTTTTTGCGCTCCCGTTCCGCTTGGGCAGGCATCAAAGGGTTTCAAGCAGCTGGCGCAACTGCTCGAGGAAAGGCGCGGCGGTCGCGCCATCTAGCGCTCGATGGTCGGCTGAAAGGGTCACCCGCGCCATGGGACAGACCAGGATCTGGCCTTCCCTGACGTTGGGTCGGTCGACAACACGGCCCACCGCCAGGATCGCAACTTCCGGCGGATTGACGATCGCTCGAAAAGCGTCCACATCAAACATGCCCAAATTGCTCAGGGTGAACGTACCACCCGTCAGGTCGGCCGAGGCAAAACGGCCAGCTCTGGCTTTGTTCTGTAAGTCCGTGAGGGCGGATTGAATCTGGGACGGGCTGAGGCCATCGGCCCCATGGACCACCGGCACAAGCAGGCCAGCCTCCGTGGCGATGGCCACGCCAATGTTGATCTCGCGATAACAGCGCAGCTCTCCCTCGATCATGTGCGCATTGAGGCGGGGATGATCACGCAGCGCCTTGGCCGTGGCGTGCAAGAAGATCGCTGTGTAGGACACGTCCTCGCCGCTCGCCGACCGAAGCCGGGCGGCCGCGCTCATGTCGATCTCCGCCACCAGATCGAAAAAGGGGATCTCACGCATGCTCTCAGCCAGTCGCCGACCTGCCGTGCGCTGGATATCCGTGAGCGGCACAACCTCATACGGGGCTTGAGGAGTGTGAGCCAAATGACTGGAGAGAAGCGCTTGCTCCCCGAGAAATGCCTGCACATCACGTTCGACGATAAGAGCGGCAGGTCCAGTGCCCCGCACCAGTCTTAAGTCAATGCCTCGCTCTTTGGCAATCCGCCGGGCGATGGGTGAGGCGGCTGGTGATCCCCTGACCGCGGGGGCTTCCGCCACCGCCTTTACATTCGACGAGGATTCTGCCCCGTGCGAGACCGAGAGCGCGCTGCCAGCCGATGGGCCGGAAAAAACGGCCGGCACCGGGGCGGTCTCCCCCGTCTCGAGCAAGTAGGCCACGACGGCGCCAATCGGCACCTCCTCTCCCGGCCTGACTCTGATCCCGGACAGCACGCCGCTGGCCTCGGCTTCCACAGTCACGGCGGCTTTGTCGGTTTCGACGGCAAACAGGGGCTCGCCTTGTTGTATTGCCGCCCCTTCGCCCCTGATCCATTCGAGCAGGATGCCGAACTTCATATCATGGGTGAGTTTCGGCATGACCACTTCATGCATAGCAGGTCTCTCGGACGGCCGCGGCGATGCCCTCCGGTCGCGGCCAAATAGCTGTCTCCAAGGCATCGGCGTATGGCACCGGGACATCGGCGCCACCCAGAACGCGCGGGGCGGCGTCCAGCCACTCAAAGCAGGATTCAAGGATGTGAACAGCCCAATCCTCGACAGCGCCGCACGTTCGTACGGCTTCCTGAACCAGGACCGCTCGGTGCGTCCTGCGGACCGAATCAGCCAGGGTTTCCACGTCCAATGGCAGGATGGTGCGCGGGTCGATCACCTCGACCTCAATGCCTTCCCGACTGAGTTGCTCTGCAGCCTGCAACGCAAAGTGCACCATCATGCCACTGGCGACAACGGTGCAGTTGGCTCCCGGCCGCTTGATATCGGCCTTCCCAAGGGGAACCAGGTGATCTCCTTCCGGAACGTCCCCCTTGAAGGAATAGAGCGCCTTGTGCTCCAAGAAAACCACGGGGGAGTCGTCACGGATGGCCGCCTTCAGCAGGCCTTTGGCATCGGAGGGCATAGAAGGCAGGACCACCTTGAGGCCGGGAATGTGGGCATACCAGGCTTCGACGCTCTGGGAGTGATTGGCGCCGGCACTTTTCCAGGACAATCCTCCCTGCGGCATCCGCACCACGATGGGCACACGGGCCTGGCCCCCGAACATGTAATGAACTTTGGCGGCCTCATTGACAATCTGGTCAAAGGCCAGCGCCGAGAAGTCAGCAAACATGATTTCGGCCACGGGCCGTTGGCCGGTCAGCGCGGCCCCAACCGCCATGCCAATGTAGCTGTTTTCTGAGACGGGGGTGTCCCGCACACGCTCGCTGCCGAACTCCTCCACCAGGCCGCGCGTTACACCGAAGGCGCCCCCATGAGGGCCGATATCTTCGCCCAACAGAAATACATCCGGATCTCGTCGCATTTCTTCGGCCAGCGCTTGGTGGATGGCTTGAAGATAGGTCATCTCAGGCATAGACGTAATCCCCAGAGCTCTCCGCAAGGGGGCTCGGACTTTCCTCGGCAAACTTGAGGGCTTGGTCGACCTGCTGCGCCGCCGCCTCGGCCAAGCTTCGCAACTGCCTGGATTCGGCTACCCCCTTCTCGAGCAGCAGTTTCTCGAACAAGGGGATCGGGTCCCGAGACCTCCGCTTTTCCTCTACCTCCTCCCTCGTCCGGTAGACTTGGGGCTCCCCAAAATAGTGCCCCTCAAAACGATAGGTGTCGGCCTCCACCAGGGTTGGGCCTCCCCCTCGGCGAGCGCGAGCGATGGCCTCGCCTGCCGCCGCGTGCACCGCAAGAACCTCTTGGCCATCGACCTTGATTCCAGGAAGATTGAAGGTTTTCGCCAGAGACAGGAGGTCGCGAACAGCCGAGGAGTCCTCATAGGAGGTGGCGACAGCGAAGTGGTTGTTCTCGCACATGAACAGCACCGGCAGCTTCCAAATGGACGCGAGGTTGAGGCACTCATACAGCGTCCCCTGGCCCAAGGCACCGTCGCCGAAGTAGGTGACTGCCACTCGGTCTGTCCCGCGCATTTTCTGGGTGAGCGCCGCTCCCAGGGCGATTGGGATGCCTGCCCCCACAACGGGATAGGCCCCCAGGCTTCCCACTTCAAAGGCGGCCACATGCATGGACCCGCCTCGGCCATGGCACCAGCCCGTCTCCTTGGCACGGACCTCGGCCATCAAGCGGTTCAAATCGGCGCCGGCAGCGATGTGATGGGAATGTCCGCGGTGCGTGCTGGCGAACCAATCCCCTGGCTGCAGTGCAAAGGCTACGCCTACGGCGACAGCTTCCTGGCCGATGCCCGCGTGAATGCCCCCCTTAATGAGGCCCTGTTTGTAAAGCCGGCCGGCCGCCTCCTCAAAATGGCGGATTCGCCACATGCATGCGTACATCTTCAGCAGCGTGTCAGTATCCGGATACTCATCGCTCATGGTCCCATCCTGCACCCGGGGTCGGATAATTAGCGCACGAACCGGCGCCTGCCGGTTTCCTCGGCGAACGCGGCCTCTCCTTCAGCTAGCCTGGGAGGGACAAAATCACCGCGCGTCTCTCGTGGGCCACATCCAGGACGCGTTTCCAGCTCTTAATGAAGCTACGGCGGAAAAAAGCAACCGGCCCGAAGGCGTCATACTCTTCAACCTTGAGCCCGTCCTCAAGGTAACCTCGCGTGAAGTCAGGGAGCTTTTCCATCAGTTCATCGATCACTTTCTGCGGGACCGGGTTAAACAACCGGTACACAACCGGCGGGTTGGCCTCGATTAGCTTGTCGGCCGTCCCTGCCCAATTGATGGTGAGCACCACCTTGCCCCCCACCATCTCCGTGAAGTGATGCAAGCCGCGGGCGCCACCCCCTATGAAGGAGACGTGATAGCCGCGTTCTTGGATGATCTGGTAGACCTTGCGCGCGACGGCCAATCCGGCCTGCCAGAGGACATCGGGAGAGATGGGCACCTGTTCGCGCACAACGTAGTCCTTCAGATAGTCATCGTAAATGCCGGCAATATGCGATAGGTACATGACCGCATGCGCGCCGCTTCGTCGAGTTACCTGTTCATACAGCTCACATACGCTGACGGCTTGCGCAACCCCGAAGATCTCGGTGGCGTTGATCGGGAAGCCCTCCGCGATCAAGGTCTCCATGGCCTGCAGACCCGAGGCGGTACAAGGAACCTTGATGCAAACGTTGGAGGCGACCCTCCGGTTCAAGCGCGCCTCGCTGAGGATGACTTGGGGGTCATGCCCGCGGAGCGGGTCACCCTGAATGCTTACATATCCTTGCTGCCCAGGCTTGCCCGCATAGATCGGAAGGAATTGGGTGGTGATTCCCTCGACCAGCTTGCGCTGCAGGATACCCTCGGCCTCGCCATCGTCATGGGACTCCCTTACCGCCGCATCAAGCAGGCGAAGCGCGTAGGCCCCTTCGGTCGGATGGTCGATCATCTTCTGGCAATAGGAAGGATTGCAGGTGCAGCCGGTTGCGCCCGCCTCGATCGCAAGCCTGGCCTCCTCGCGCGTTGGATTGTTGACCCAGAACACGGTTGGGGTCTGCTCGGCGATACGCTGAAAGTACCCGTCATTCATGGCACACCTTCCTTGCTGAGAGGGTATCTCCCCTTGGGGAAAAGGATCGAGCTGCGCCTTCAGTCCAAAAACTCGGGCGAGACTTGCACATTCATGCCGATCTCATGCACCCAACCTGCACAGAACCCCCAGCGGCAGTCTTTCTACTCCGCGCCACGGAATCCGAGAATACAAGACCCCGTCATCCGCCCGGCGTACCCGCGGCTTTTGCGACGGCTCCCCAAGCCGAAAGGCAAGGGGAGCCGGGCCAGGGGCGAGAAATGAGACGACACCACATTTCCCTTTCTCACGTGAATGGCAACGGCATCCAAGAGGCACCAAACCGGGCCCGAGAAAACCCACTGGATCCTCGGCCAGAATCGCCGGTCGAGTCGGTCCCGAGGCAGGCACCCCGCCTGGAGAGACGAGGGTCTCCTCAGTACCTAGTCACGCGACGGCAGACCATGGAGCGAGAGCGCCTTGCCCTGGACGACTGGCCCAGGATCCATCGACCGGGGAAGATGGCCTCAGGATTGACGCGGGCCGGCGGACATCCAAGCGAACACCCTTCTCGGGTCAAGCGCAGACAGCTGACCTCTCTGCTCGCCCTTATCCAAGCACACCCAACACTCTCCAGAGGTCCTGTCCCCCCTCGTCAAGGAACCTCGCTCGTGAGATCCCCTTCTGCCTCACTCGGCCTGCGGCGGGAACCCCGCGCAAACCGGAAGGGGATCCGGGAAAGGCCGATCCTCCAGAGGCCTCGACAGTGCGCACAAGGCACTGGATCGGCAGCTCACAATGGTTCAAGCAATCCGAATTCGGCACGGGCTCGATCCTTGAAGGAACTCTCCTGTCCCCCCATCCACATCCTAGAGCGAGGCTCCCTGAGACGTTCTAGGATACTCGCAGTGCATCGCAACTCAAAGGAGCGGAAGTCCTGCCCACAGGGGGCCTGGGCGTCCCCTGGCGCGCGATCAAGCCACGTGCCTCACATAGCTCCTCGAGCGCCTTAGACTCCAAAGGCCGCCGGCCGGATGACGCTCAGCGTCTCGGCCGCATCGCCCCGTGCGATCAGCTCCCCCAAGCGCTCAAAACCCACCCGGTCAATTACCGCGTTGTAACTCTCCATGAATCGGATGGACTCAATCGTGGCCTTGCTCGGATCCTCGCGATACGGGAAGATGTCCAGCCCGTACCATCCGCCGTATCCCACACGGCGCAGCCAGTACATCAGCTCCATGGTTTCCAGAAAATGAATCGAGCCGACGATCATGTCGTCGTCCCAAGTCCGCCAGTTATCGTTCAGATGGGTGTGCAGGAGCAAGTTGTTTTCGGCGAGAAGGGCAATCGCGTCCGCCATCGTCTCGCGCGCCATCAGCGTGTGGCCCACGTCGATCACCACCCCCAGGTTCGGCCGGTTGACCTCTTTCAGCAGGAGGGTGGTCATAGGCGTGTTGCAGACATAGCAGAAGACCCGCGGCTCCCGCATCTTGTACTCCACCCCGATTTTCACGTCCTTGCGATGGTCCGCGCACTCGCGCAATGCCTCGACAATCGCACGTCGCCCAGCACTGTAGTCAGACTGGAAAGGATAGTCCCAGCCATCCTGGAGAAGCGAGAAGGTGATCTTGTCCCCTCCCATCTCGGCCGCCAGGTCCATGCAGGTCTTGGTGTGGGCAACGGCTTGGTTCCTGAGTTCTTTTCCCGCGGTCATCGCCCCTCGCTGCCATTTCGGGTCGCTGGAAATGTTGTTGTAGCAGCTGGCATATTTGAGGCCGGTCGTCTCCAGAGCCGCCTTCGCCTCCTTCCAATTCTTCTCGTTTAGGTCGTTGGGATAAGTGAACTCCACTCCCGAAAGGCCAGGGACTTTCGCTGCCATCTCAATAGCTTTGGAGGGCGACCATCCCGCCCGGTAGCCATCCAGCACGAACCGGTCGCCCAGCTTGCCCCACGTCCACAACCCATTGGAGTACTTGCGCTCGCTCATGGCACAGGCTCCTTCTTGCAATTAGTTAGAGTGAACTGCGGCTCAGGTCGATGACGCAACCAGCTTGTCCAACCTCAGGAGCAGCTCCGCCTCCCCGACCTCTCCGGCCACAAAGGCATCTTGCAGCCGACGCAGGGCTAAGACGGTGGAGTGTTCGTCCACTTCGACGTCTTCACAGCGGATGATTTCTCCCTTGGCAATCCGCCGCTTGACGGCCGCTCCCATGGCCAAGCCAATAGGCAGCGCGCCAAGCTCCTTGGCCGCTTGCGCCCGCTCAATCAACCCGTAGTGAGTGTGGCCGCCAATGCGTTCCAGGACTGTCCCCGGGTTGAGATCTTTCTTGGCGATGGTCAGCACCTCCGATACCAGCTTCGGCCCCGGCGCCATGGTGGGGGTGTGCTCTACGACCGCCCGGGCCGCTGAGAGCGGAATCTCCATGCTGCACAGATGAAACGGCCTGAGGAGCAGGTAATTTGGTCCTTTTCCCATGTCGCGCAGGATCAAGCATTGTCGCAGCCTGGGCCTCTCCGTGTTGAAAATCAGGAACACGCCGGGTTGCAGGTCCCCAATCACATATTCCACCACCCCGGTCTGCTCAAGGATCCCCCCCTCTTTCTTCGGCGCGAACACAGTCTTCATCTGCGCGATGTTAACCTTTGGCCCGTGCATTCCACGCACATCGGGCACCAGGCCTGTGGCATTGGAAAAACTGGCCATCTCGATCTGCGTCTTGGATCCGTCGATGAACTCGACCAGCATTTCCGGCGTGAGGCCTCTGCGGCCTGCTTCCTCAGCGACATCCTCCGGCATGGCCTCCTGGTTGAGCGGATTGTTCTTGCCCTTGCCAGCGGCAACAATGGTCAGGCCGAGGGTGGCGGCAAACTCATACAGTTCATAGAGAGCGGTGGGCTCATCCCCTGCCCCCACGGTGTAGACCACGCCGTGCCGGTGGGCATACCACTGCAGGATCGGACCGATAGTCACGTCGGTTTCAACATTCATAACCACCACGTGCTTCCCCTGATGGAGGGCGCGCAGCACCGCCCTGGCCCCCACCTCCGGGCTCCCGGTGGACTCGATTATGACCTCCACCTGAGGCGCATCCGTGACCAAGTGGAAATCGGCTGTGGCCACGGTCTTGGAACTGAGCAAGGCCCGGTTGGCCTCGTCAAGGGTCTTTGCCACGGCCACGGTTTCAGCGCGCTGGCCGGCGATCTCAAAAGCGGCTTGGGCGCGCGACAGGTCGATGTCAGCCGCGATGACGATCTCTTGGGTCGGCATGAGAGCCACCTGGCTGACGATGTCCGTCCCCATTTGGCCGGCGCCAATCAGGCCGACTTTGATAATGCGACCCATTCGATTCCATTCTTGTAGGTCGTTCAGCAAACTGGTCAACGGTCCGCCTCCGCCTAGGAATTAGGTGTAATCATCACTTTGACCTGGGAGCCGCTCCGGGCCGCCTCGAACGCCTCGACAATTTGCCCGAGGGGAAAGAGGGCGGTAATGATTTTGTCGGCGCGAATCTTGCCCCTCGCGATCAGGTCGAGCGCAAGTTCGTGAAACCGCGGGTGGTACGAAAACGCCCCCATTACGGTCAACTCGTTATAGTGGATAAGATTGCTGTTGAGGGGAGCCAGCGGATCGGCTGCGGGCAAGCCCCCAAAGAACACGACCCGGCCTCGCTTGCGCACGAGCTCGATCGCTTGGGCTTGCGCCGCTTTGGAGGGAGCTGCCACGATTACAACGTCTGCCCCTCGCCCCCCGGTGAACCCCCGGACTTCAGCTACCACGTCGGAATTGTCCGCCCTCAGGGCTCTTTCTGGCCCCAGGCCTTCCGCCACGGCCAAACGCTCAGCCAATAGTTCAACGACGACAGTCTTCGCCCCTCGCGCCCGGGCAACTTCGACGTGCAGGCAACCGATCGGCCCGGCTCCGAGGATGACGACTGTTTCCCCTGCTTCGACTCCGACGTTATGCTGACTGGCCAGGACGGAAGAAGCCGGTTCGGCCAGGGCCGCGGCAGGGCCCGAAAGGCCGGAGGGCGTGCGGTGGACGATCCCCCTTCGCAAGATCGCCTCCTCCAGCGGCATATATTCTGCAAACCCGCCGGGGTAGTGGGTTCCAATGACCTGCCAGTTCTCGCAGAGGTTGTACAGCGCCAGCCGGCAGTAAAAGCAGTTGCCGCAATGAACATCGGCAGCCACGGCAAGACGCTCGCCCACCTCGTAGTCCGTGACAGCGCCGCCCACTTCCGCGACGACGCCGGCGATCTCGTGGCCCAGTACCTGCGAGTCCCTGCGAATGCGCAGACCATGCTGAAAGGTGCGCAGATCCGACCCACAAACGCCGCAGGCCTCGACTTTGAGAATCAATCCGTCGGCGGGCAACCTGGGATAGGGTATCTCTTCGACCGCCAGCTGGCTCGGGCCCCGGAAAACCGCCGCCTTCATGACTTTCCTTCCTGCGAGGAACCCCGCAATCTCTGGCCCACCGCCCCTCCGGGGTGAGTCTCGCCGAACTCCTGCTCCCCGTAGTTCCGCAGCCGCAACATCACAACACACAGCGCATCGCCCAGCGCAGCGGTTGTCAGAGAACTCCCCGTGGCAATCATGCCGTAAGGGTCGACATCCGGGAGCGCCTTGCAACACAACACCACGTCGCTCAGTCGTCCCAGCGCCGAGTCGGCCTCCTGGGTCAACGCAATAACGCATGCCCCATGTTTCCTCGCCAGACTTGCAAGGAAGTTCACCTCGGCCGTCTCCCCGCCTTTGGAGATCGCGATGAGCACGTCCCTTTCGGTGACCGCTCCTCCCAGCCCGTGCTGGCTGTCTCCTGGATGGATGAATAGGGCCGGAGTCCCACAACAAGAAAGCAGGTGCGCAAGCCTCGCCGCTATCGGATTCGAGGTCCCTGCTCCGCAAACGAGGACGTGGCCGTTGCACTTTAACAAGCGAGTGGTCACCTCCACCAAGCGGTCGTCAATCTGGTCCAGCAGTCCCTCCACGCTCGCAGCCTCGCGCTGAATCGTCATTCGCGCCAGTTGCTTGATCTCCTCCGGTGAGGTCATGACGACTTGCCTTCTGCCTCCAGGGAAGCCGGGTCTCTGTCCAGCAGGCGCTGGGCGAGTGCATGATCCGTGATCAATACATTGACAAACCTGCCCGCCAGGGCCCCCCGGACCACGTCATCCTTGTTGGGGCCACCGGCGACCCCCACCACGACCGGCGTGCGCTTCAACTGATCCAGGGTGATCCCAATGACGCGTTCATCGAGTTCAGAGCGAATCGCGTTTCCCCGAATGTCAAAGTAGCGCAGCGCAATATCGCCCACCGCGCCGTTGCTGCGAAGGCCCTCGAGATCCTGCGGGCTCATGATCGTTCCGTCGCGCATCACGACTGAGTCGGGAGTGGGTGCTCCGATGCCGACGTAGGCAACGCGCATCTTGGGGAAAAGGTCAAACGCGGCCCGCGTGTGACTGTCCGAAAGAATTGCGCTCTTCACCCTGCGGCTGTCGACAATACCGGGCGCGTCGATCAGGGTCAGCTTGCTGCCCAAGAGATCGGCGAGCCTGCGGCAAAGCGACGTGACGTGAACATCCGCCTCCGGCGGCCCAAGGCCGCCGATCAGCTGCACCACGTGGGTCCCGCAGGTCGGGTTCAATTGCACCGCGGTCATCATCGCGTTGAGGGTATTCCCCCAGGAGATGCCAATTACGTCACCTTCGCGCACCGTGCGCTGCAGATGGTCAGCTGCCGCCGCTCCGAGTTCCTTCACTACCGACTCCTGCTGAGCCGGTGCCGTGACCTCCACAACGACGGCCTCGCGAAGACCAAATCTCCTCTCCAGCTCCTTCTCCAGGCGGGGATGGACTCCGGGAGCGGGAAGCACAGTGATTTGGACAAGACCGCTCCTTTCTGCTTCCTGAAGGAGACGGGAAACCTTGGGTCGCGAAAGAGACAGTTTCTCGGCGATCTCTAATTGCGTGAGGTGCTCTTCGAAGTAGAGCCTGGCAACCCTGCTAAGCAGCCTGACGTCTGTTGGTTCTCGTTTTCTGGCCATAGCCGCTTCGGAGGAGGAGGGCACACAGGGTGAACAGAATCCGCGTTTCTGGCTTTTGTTCACAATACATACTACTGCCGTTTCTGATCCCAGTCAATTCCACCCCCGGAAGACTGGGGACTCCTCGCCTCCTCCCTGCTGGAATCTGACGTTTTGACGAGGACCTGAACCGGGCTACCCTCCCCGAGCGCGCTTGAGTCGCACTTGTTCCGAAGTGCCCCGGCCCTCCCTCTGTGAGTTCCAAGGGCCCAGAGCCTCACTCCCTTGCGATTTCGCTTCAGTCTTGGCCCCCTCCACGCCATCGCCTCAAGCTTGGGCAAGACGTTGGATCGGAGCGCCAATCCTTCTCGGTGGGTGGGACTTTGGAAGCATGAAGGCCCCAGCAGAACCCGTAGTTGTTGACACCCCCAGGATAGGGGTGATAGCATCATCCCAGGAAATCGCGTCCACTATCGAACCTTGGCCCACTGCGGTGGGACCTGGCATGCGCTAAGGCTGGCGTGCGCGTGCGGAGCGGGACAGCCCATTCGGGAGATGAGACAAGTTCCGCAAATCGCGCCAAGAGCCAGAAGGAGGAACTCATGGACAAGATCAAGTGCGCGGCGATCCTCGGAGATTTCGGAAACCCCAGGGACCGATTCATGACCGTGGGATATCGCCCCGATGCCCCCTCCATCCTGGAGAGCATTCGCCTCGCCGGGCGAATGGAGGTTCTCAAGGGGATTGAGACCGCAGAGGGCGAAGGAAGTGAACTCAATTCAAGGAACAAGAAAGAGGTGAGCGCGGCGCTGAAGGAGCAAGGGCTTACCCTATGCGCGATCAGTCCAAACCTGTGGGGCGAGACCCAGTGGGGACGGGGAACTCTGAGTGCGAACGATCCAAAGGTTCGATCGGCGGCGACGGATCGAATCAAACACTCCATGGACTTGGCCGCTGAACTTGGGTGCGATTACATCGGGATCTGGCCGGGTCAAGACGGTTACGACTACTGCCTGGAGATCGACTACCGCCACGCCTACGATTGGTGGGTACAAGGCATGCAGAAGTGCGCAGATCACAACCCCGCCATGAGACTGGGGCTCGAGTACAAGCCCTATGAGCCGCGCACTCATTCTCTGCTCGACACCTGCGCGAAGACCCTCTTGATACTTAGTGACATCAACCGGGCGAGCGTTGGACTGACCCTGGATGTGGGCCACGCCCTTTTCGCTCACGAGAACCCGGGCGAGGTAGTCGCACTCGCCCAGCGGTCAGGCAAGCTATTCCACGTCCATCTTAATGATAATTATGGAGACTGGGACTGGGACCTAAACTTTGGCTCCGCCCATCTGTTCGAATGGATCGAACTCGTCTACTGGCTCCGACATACCAATTACCAGGGGTGGTATTCGGCTGACATTTTCCCTTATCGGACTCGCGGTGACGCGTCCGTGGAGGAAAGCCTGCTGTGGTTCCAAACGATCTGCACTCTTGAGGACCGGCTCGGCCAGGAAAAGCTCGATCAGATCATCCTTCAGGGTGATCCGCTCGCCACCTCTCGGTTCCTGCGCGAAAGGCTCTTCGGGAGCGACAGCTTGACAGCGCCAGACCGCCGGAAGAAAGCTGGCGCCTAAAGAGCCTCGCTAATTCCCGCCTGAGAGACCTCAGGTCTTGCCGAACCCATTGTCCCTGGCCCGGGCCTTTGTTGGCCGGGCGCCGCCTGACGCTGGCTACCCCGGCTGGCATGAATGCCACAAGCAGGCTGGACGAGATATCTTCGTGGCACGTGTGCAAGGACAGCCAGCCTCCCCTCGTCAGCGAGGATCTCTGCTCAGGGCCAACCGTGATTCCCCGAGGGGAGCACGGTTTGCCGCCAACGGCAGTGCAACCCGAAGGAGTTTCCCACCCCAGGCGCAGAGCGGCCCTTGCCTGTTTTCCCGACGGACAAGCGGACTTGCCCTTTTCGTTCTTCGTCAGCGCGCCTTCCCGGCCGCCAAGCTGAGGGGCTGAAGAGGGCGCATCGTCAGGCGCGACGAGGGTTGGCCTTACAGCTAGGCTGACCTCGTGCTGCGGGAAAGCGCTTCCTCAATCCTGGCCTCCACGTCTTTGACCTCCCGGGGGGAAAGGGCTCCGAACTCGACATTGCAGTGGAATTGGCCCTTGGGCGGGAGGACCTTGATGTTGCCCTTCCTTTTCTCCGCCAGGTATCCTTCCACCTCCGCGGTCGCGGGCTCAAATCCCAGGGCATCTTGATCGGCCGTACGGGAGATCCAGCGGATGCCATGGTCGAGTTGATCCGGCCGATGGCGAACGTAGTCCGCCGAGCCATCCGGGTGAACTTGCATGCAATGTGCCCAGCCCTGCGCATCAGCCAGGTAGCGGATGCCAAAGACTACCTCAGGGTCAAAGATCAACTCGGCCCGGAGGACATTGTGCTTTTCCGGATGGTGTTTCAGCTCCTCGATGAACTCCAGGTACCCGGCTCGAGGTTGGATGAATCCAGGGAGACTGGATCGGACGTGAATATGCTCTGGATCACACGGGGCGCTGTACACGAGACGGCCGTCGTCGACAGGCCTGAAGTTGATATGGGCCAAGTACATTAGCTCCATTGGGGAGTTCCTCAGGTTCGAGATGGTCATCGACATGGCCAGGAGGCTCGAGCCCCCATGGAGCCTGAGGCTGGGCCTTGCCGAATAGCAGCTTCCAAAGGCCACGATATGAACATACTCACCTCCCAACCCAATGTACTCACCGCGTTCATCCTCACCAATGGCAAGGAACGCTGTCGAATAAGGTGCGTTCGGCAACTCCCCATGCAGGGGATGGGTATCCTCTTTTGACGGCGAGCCCATGGCCGTTGCCCCGCAGTGGAGCAGAAGGCCGCCGAAGTTCTCCAGGAACTCGTGAACCGGACGGGGTTCTGTGAACAGAGACCTCATCGCCAAGTTCCGTCCCCCGAATTCGGCCGACCAAACCTGCTGACCTTGAAAAGGAAGCAGGATGACATTGCCGAGCTCATTCTTGAGCCGGACTCCACAGACACCACTCGAGAATAGGAAGCCGGACGCGGCGAGTCGGCCGTGCTGAACCAAAACTCGCTCCCCATCCCTGAAGGCGGAAGGGTCGAGGGAAATGATCGTTTCTGTCAGCGTCATCAGCGGCCTCCTGGTAACCGTGAATTGTCTCGGGCTTCTGCCGAAAGCAGTATCCGGACGATCCTCGCCTGCCAAGTTGGCGACCCATGCAACCATCGAACGAGCGGGGCAGATCTCGATGCTTTCGACACGGGAGCCGACCGCCCTTTGAGGCACTGGAAGGGGACGGGTCCGATCCAGAACCTCGACTGGGCCGGTCAGGGAAGATCTAGCCTTTTCCAGGAAGCTGGTTCGGGGCGACCAGGATCCTCCAGGGCGCCTCGAAGGTCCTCTCGGGGACCTTCCGGCGGGCGAATACTGGATACCAACAAGTTCCATGCAAGGCCACATGGCCATGCGTACTTTGCATCGCACGAACTTGAAATGATCCGAACAATTTCTTCCCTGCCCTTGACTTCCGAATCCGTGGCCTTCGGGTGACGAAGACACCTCCCTGAATGCAGGGGTTCTCCCGCCGGATACCCTCGCCGCGACTGGAAGCATACAGCGGGCCTAGGGGCAAAGTCAATGAACACTCCAAGCCCAAAGCGTATTTGGTGCAACGAATTTCGCTCAAGGGAGGGATGTTGAAGGAAGGCTATCCCCTACGATTTGGGTCGAGCGTGTGGATTTCGGGCCGAGAAGCCAACGGCTGTTTCGTTTCGATGCGGCGAGCAAGGATGGGTATCTGACCTGAGGGGGTTTTCCTGGGAATTCCCTGGAGAGCATCTGAGAGGGGTTCTAGAGCCCGGTGCGAGATGATACGACCCTTGGATCCTGATGGAAGTGAGGGAGATGGATATAATTGGCGTGGCACAGATTCGCCGCCTGGCTTGTGGCAACGTCTCGCAGACAGGAAACGGCAAGCGAATGATACTTCCTGAAAGGCAATTGGAATCTGGATGATCCGCATCGGGAGTCACGCCCCCCTCAGGGCGGAGGAATCCCAGCTCGAGTCCCACTTTTCTTGAGCCCTTTGAGCGCCGAAAGGACTAATCGCAATGCCCAGATATGGTGCACACGCCTTTGTTTGGATTGACGCCTGGACGACGGAGAAGGGCAACCAAGCGATTGAGTCAGCTGCAAAGGCGGGGTACGACTTTATCGAGATTCCCCTGCTGCGCCCGGCTGAGTTTGACGCGATAGCCCACAAGAAACAACTGGCTGCGGTGGGCCTCGACTGCACCGCCTCCCTGGTCCTTCCCGAATGGGCCCATATGCCCGAGCACCCGAAGGAGGCTAAGGAGTTTCTTTATGGTGCCCTGGATAAGATGGAGGCGTTGGGAGGGACTTATCTTTGCGGGTGCCTGGCCTACTCCTTGGGCAAGTTCACGGGCAAACCCCCGACCTCCGCCGAACGCCTGAGAGTTATCGAAACCCTGGGGCAAGTGGCACTCGAGGCAAGGAGGCGGGGAATCCGGCTCGGCTTGGAGGCGGTCAACCGATACGAATCGTACTTCTGCAACACTCTGGGCGACGCGCGCGATCTGATCCTCGCCATTGGCACCGGCAACCTCGACCTGCATGCAGATACCTATCATATGAATATCGAAGAAGAGGGTTATCGCGACCCGCTGATCACATGCGCCGACGTGCTGGGTTACATTCACATGAGCGAAAGCCACCGCGGCTTGATCGGAACCGGGACAGTCAATTGGCCGGAGGTATTTCAAGGTCTTTTCGAGGCAAAGTACAAAGGGCCCTTGACCATAGAGGCTTTCGCCGCCATTAATCCTGACCTGGCCGCCGCGACCAAGCTGTGGCGGCCGCCTCGGCACCCCTCGCAGGTGCTAGCCAGCGAGGGCTTGCGCTTCCTCCGCGAAAACGCAAGTCGCTTCAATCTCTAATCCCCGGCGGCCAACCAAGGAGATTGGAATCATCGACTGGTGCCGCTGGTCGCAAGTGTGCGGAGAAGAGGGCTACTCAATGACCAAGGCACTTTCATTTTTCCCGTCCTTGCCGTGTTGTCTTCACTCCGGTTTTGGGAACAACTCTTGCCGTGCCCACCGGCTGCGGATCTTCCTCTAGTTATCGCGATCGAAGCGTGATGGGAGGCTTTGGCATGGGGGCACCCTTCTGGCGCGTGGCTCTTTGTGCTCCTCTTAAGTGGCGTGGTCTGCGTTGGGGAAGCACTATGGCGAGGCAACCAGACTTTTTCAATCGCCCTTCGAAACCCCCGACATACTCAAGCAAAACTACGCCAGCAGCGAAATCATCACGGAACCATGCTGGGTGTGCGAGCCCCACAAGGCCCACCCCAGAAAACATCCGAAAAACCGCATCTCAGCGGGCTTTCTTGTTGTCAAAGTGTGATCCTGTGCCAAAGGGCCCTTTGATCATCTTCGATTGTGCCCCCGACCTCGTCCATCCAGCCGTGATATGGGACTAAACCTGTCGTCCTCCCGTTTCAACTCTTCGGCACTGAACATGGCATAAAACTGCTTGGTCACGCCAATTCCAGAATGTCCAAGGATCTGCGACACTGTTCCAATGTCTCCACCGTTCAGAATGAATTCCCTCGCAACCGCATGTCGGAATGCGTTCGGGTTGACCTTCCCCTTCACCCCTGCCCGTCTCCCCAATCGCCTCAGCATCTGACTAACCGGGGAACCAGTCTGTCATCGCCCGGCCCTCACGAACTAAAGTGAGAAAACAATTACATCCGGGAAACGGTCGGGCCCCTAGCCAGGCACGAACAGCATGTGACGGCTCTTCTGCAAATAGCACAGGCCGAGCTTTGTCCCTTTTCTCGACCACTTGCACCTTGCCACCTTTCAGGTCCACCTGCCCGAGGCTCAGCTCAGATAAGCCCCCACCCTGCACCCTCTATCGAGGAGAAGCAAAACAAGGGCTCTGTCCCTCTTGCGAATTGGGGAGAACCCACACGCCTCGAGCATTGCTCGTGCCCCACGATGTATGCCCGCACGTCATCCAGCACGATCTCACTCATATCTTTCGACCCATGCATTCTGAGGAACCCTGCAAGCCGGTGACGATACCAAAGGACGGTCGAGGCCCTATGCTCCATCCGCCTCCAGTGTCACAAACAACCTTTCCGCAACCTCGCTTACCTCATCCCGCTCTTCCGCCCTCGCCACCCAGGGCACTCGCCCCGGCTCACAGCGGGTGAGCCTCGCGCGGGGGTCGCTCGTGCGTCCCATAATCACATCGGATAGACTTTCCCGCTGGTAATGCGTCATGATCCGGGTGATGCTTCGGCATGTCCTTCCATTCATCCGCATCCAACACCGCGCCCAATGCGAAAAGGAATAACCTCGATGCCTTCTCAAGTTCAACACTGCTAGACGCCACGCACCCAAGAAGGGTGAATCCATGCTGAAGAGTGAACTGTCCTGGCATAACGATTTGGACAAGCCCTTGCGCGAGGGTGAACCTTAGTCCTTCGGGTTCGTCAGTCTCCAAATCCTCGAGGTCGGCGCACCCGTGTTTTGTCGGCTTGGCTCGTCCCCAACCAATTCTGCCAGAGGAATTGGTTTCACACGACCCGAAGACTCAGGGCTCCCACAATACCTCCGCCAAATCCAGCTCTCTTGACATGCACACCCGGCCGAGGTACGATATTACTAACTTAGTATCCTTGGAGGTAGAATGGCCAATTTGGTGGCGCTGACACGGGTGACCCGCAATGGCCAGATCACACTTCCGGCGGCCGTCCGCAGAGCAGCAGGCGTTCAGGAGGGAGATCTGATCGCCGTTACCGTCAAACACGAGACCATCATTCTGACCCCGAAGAAGTTGGTGGACAAAAGTCAGGCCTACTTTTGGGGTGAGGCATGGCAACAGGGCGAGCAGGAGGCGAGCGAAGACATCGCCGAAGGCCGGGTAAGCGGCTTCAGCGATGTTGAGGAACTCATGGCAGCTCTTGATACGGGCAAGGCCTGATGCGGCTGCTGGTCACCGCCCACTTTCGGCGGGCATATGCTGCGCTTTCGTTGGAGGACCAGAAGAAGGTGCAGAAAGCCTTGCGAACTATGACCGAGGATCTGCACCACCCAGGACTGCGCGTGAAGCGCATTCAGGGCACCCAGCGCATCTGGGAGGCACGTGCCGGTCGGTCGTTGCGAATTACCTTCGAGGCTGAGGGGGATGCCATTGTGCTTCGCAACGTAGGCAGGCATGACCAAGCCCTGGGAGGCTTGTAGGCGCGGCGATTGACCTGTCCTGGCTAAGAACATCATCCCCACGACAATTGTCATGGCCGGTGGAGTATCGACCATGGTATTAATCATCTGGGTCTCCTGCGCTATCTGCCTCGCCATGGGGCTGACGAAACTTGATGCCTGTGTCGGCTAGTCCAGGAAGCTCCTTCGGGCCGTGGATGGACAAAAATCAACCTCGACCCAGGACAGCTGCATACTTGGCGTATGCGCCAGGATGGGACCCCCGTGGAACTGCTGTCCCTCGGGAGGGGCTAACGAGGCCACGCAGGAGCCGACCTCGCAAGTTCGTTGAGGAACATCAAGACGCGTTCACGCACCTCGTCCCGAACTTGGCGGAAGCCCTTTGGGCGCACAGGTTCGTCGCCCTGCAACTGTGCCCTGCCTGCGAGCTTGTTCTGGAATGGGTGGGCGTATCCCGGGAACGCTGTACGCGATGAGGCAAGATGAGTGTCCATTTGGGCTTCATGGGCAGCTCCTTGCCGAGGTGTTGTTTTGCAACAGTTGGAACATTTGCAATCAATGGGGATCACATTTTCGGAAGAGGGTAGTCCGAAAATGAAAACGCGGCTCGTCGCAGCTCTGCTGGTCTTGGTCCTGGCCGGCTTGGCTTGTGGCGGGTCCGCTCCGCCTGGTCCCATCCCGACCCTCTCCCGGTCTCCGTTCGAATCCGGCCAGACCGCCTACGGGTTTTTCCCCACTCCGCCCGAGCTCAGCACGCAGAGCGTCCTGGACACCTACAAGGCTATCGCCCAACACGCCGACGTCGTCCTGCTCCAGGAAGCTATTCCGTGGAGTGATTTCTCCCAGGGTTCCCAGACGAGCTCCAAGGCCATGACGGACATAGAGAATCAGTACAGGCTCGCTCACCAGAACGGCCTGGAGGTCATCTTCGTAGTCGACCCACTGAACGGACTCGATCGCCGCGAGTTTGCCGGCCTACCCTCCGGATGGAAGGCCAGCTTTGCCAACCCTCAGGTCCGTTCCGCTTTCACGAACTTCACCCTTCGGATCGTCCGCGAATTCCGCCCGCACTACCTGGGACTGGGCTCGGAGATCAACACCTACCAGGATACCCATCCTGAGGACTACCCGAACTACCTTAGCCTGTATCGCTCCGTCTATGATCTCGTCAAGGCACAATCACCGGACACCCAGGTATTTGTAACGTTCCAGTGGGAAGAACTGAACAACCTGATCCAAGCCCTCGCCGCGGGAAGGAAACCCTATCAGACAAACTGGAACCAGATCGAGGCCTTTGAACCCAAACTCGACGTTTGGGCCATATCCACGTATCCATGGGTGGGCTTGCCCGGCGCGGGAGTCATTCCGGCGGATTACTATGCCCCCCTTCTGGGGCGGACAGCGAAGCCGCTGGCGGTAGCCGAGGGCGGGATTCCCACTCAAGACAACGGGGTCGTCAAAGGCTCCACGCAATATCAGGTGGAGTACCTCAACGCGATCCATACTCAGATAGGAAGTCGCCTGGCGTTCTGGATCTACCTCCTCTTCAGTGACTTCAATCTCGCATCATACGCCCCAGCCCTGATCTTGCAGGGTCACGCCGGCGACATTGGCACCCTCGGCTGGTTTGACGCGCTGGGTTTGGCAAAATCTGACCGCACCCCCAAACCTGCCCTGGCGGTGTGGGACCAATTTCGTGAAAATCGTTGATCGACGGAGGAGAATCCGCCCTTGCAGGGAACAGCGACCCCTGCCCTGGGAAGTACTTCTTTGGACGAGGGGCTAGCTTGTCGAACTGTGCGACGATGCCTGCCCGGCCCCAGGGGGCCGAGAGGCCGGGCCAGTCGGCGCAACATTGTCTGGCCAGCCCTGAGGCGTAGGCGAAGCAATGGTGGAGGCGGCGATGACGACCGCTGGGCAATCCCTGCCAGCAATCGGAGCGCCATGGAGCACTTTGTCCCCAAAGAAAGTCACATAGTGCCCAGGCTGAACGGCAGTCTGTGGCAGGAAAAGCAGTTTTATGGTGGTCGGCCTTGGCGTTTTGCGTCTTCCCACGAAGATAGAATCTCCCCATTCCGCGAATGGCTAATCCGGCTACCACCCTCAAATCACGCCAGCGCGACAGCAACACCCCCCGTTCCAGGTCCGCAACACAAGAAACACACCACAGCACGCATCACAGGCCAGCTTCAACGGGTGTCCTGGCCTAGAACCTCATGCGTCCAACAACTTTCATGGCCGGTTGAGTGTTGACCATGCTTGCAACGATCCTTGTAGTCTTCGCGATGCACCTCGTCACCGAGTTTGACCCCGGATTCTTGCTTGTCTGCAGAGAACCGACTTTCTAGATTTGAAGTGTCCAGTTCAAGAGTTCTTGTGACGCAGGTCAGCGAATGCAGGTGAGCGAATGCTTGACTTGCAGGCATTCCCGTACTAGTATGAAGTCGAAGCGCTTCGACTATCCGCTTCGACTATCCGCTTCGACAAGAGAGCCAGCAGATAATAGCTCTCGATTGAATGAGGTTTTCTTTGCCAACAATGCTTGATGTGGCCAAGCGCGCCAACGTTGCTCTCAGCACGGTATCCTATGCTTTGAACGGCACGCGCCCTATTTCCGATGAAACTCGGCAACGCATCTTCGCAGCGATGAAAGAGCTGGGATACAGACCACATGCACTCGCTCGCGGGCTGGCCAGCAAGCGGAGTCGAATTATTGCTCTCCTCTTTCCCGCTTCAGAACGTGGCCTTGGTAATACAGAGCTTGAGTTTGTTACAAGCGCGGCAGACGCTGCCAGAGAGAACGACTACAACATGATGTTGTGGCCGTCAGAAATGCATGATCCAAATGAACTACGACAGTTTACACAGCAAGGGTTAGTAGACGGCGTGATCGTCATGGAAGTGCGCTTGAATGATGAGCGTATAGATTTATTGCGCGAGATTGCTTTCCCCTTCAGTATGATCGGAAGATGTGCCGACACAAATGGCATCGGATATGCCGACATTGATTTTGAGCGGACGACACAAGAGGTAGTCACCTTCTTGGCGGGATTGGGACACAAGAACATAGCTTTTCTAAATCAATCTCAATCAGCTTTTGATGCGGGCTATGGCCCGGTCGTTCGTACCCAAGCCGAATTCACGAAGGCCATGCAGGCTTCCAAATTGGAAGGGATCGCGCGGTTCTGTCGGTCAGCGCCACAGGCTGGGTATGAGACCTGCAATGAATTACTAATTGAGCGTCCGGAGTTAACCGCGCTCATCACAATGAATGAGCGTGCTATTCCGGGCATCATGCGCGCCATTGCCGAGCGAGATTGGCGCATTCCCGATGATTTTTCCTTGGTTGTTATCGTTTCTTCAGCGCGAGTGGCCGAGTTGATGACCCCCCCTTTGACCACCTCCGATACACCGGCCGCTGAGTTGGGACGCCTGGGCGTTGAGTTACTAATCCAGCAACTGGAAGCAGAAGATCAAGCGACTCTCCAGAAGCTCGTGCCGTGTCGCCTCACGGTGCGCGGCAGTACCGGCCCATGTCTTCGAAACTCCGACCAATCGAAAAGGATGCCCCATAGGATTGAGGCAGTGTGAACTCCCTGAAAGCCAGGTCTCTGTTTCCCTTTATGTCTCTTGGCTTTTCTTAGAAAGGAGTTTTCTCGGAGAAAAATAGGCAAAGGAGATACTGTCTACGGCCAAGTCAGCCAGTATCTCCTCCGGCAGCAAAGCACTCTGACCAATCCGGCGTGATCTTTCGCCGGCTTGATCGAGTGGCTCCGCCTTTTCAATTGTACCCGACATCACATAACTTGCTAAATCCTCGCCCAGCAGGGTCGCTTGCAGGCAATAATCGTGGAAGTCCTGGTTGTTCCTGGTCGCTTTGTTTTTCTCAAGAACCCGTAAACAATTCCTCGAGAACGCGTCCTATCGGAAGGAGGTGAATGATCCTGCAACCATAAAGTCTGCGACTTCAACTTCATGTCCAAAGTAACAAAGTTTGGCCGCCTTTTCTCGACCAACCAAATCGGGGAGAATGAGATGGCTACAAAAATGTTCAAACTGTTGTCCCTTGTAGTGGCGACTGCCATGATATTGGGAATGGCTGCTTGCCAAGCGGCTACACCAACGGCTGCAGCGCAACCAACGGCTGTGAGCGTGCAACCAGCAACGCAAGTACCAGCGGCCACAGAAGCCCCCACCGCCACACCACAGCCGCGCGTGTTCGATTTGTGGTACTACGAACCGCCCACGGGTGCATTGGGCAAAGCTTGGGCAGCAGCTCAGACGCAATTCCTGGCGACGCACCCGGGAGTCACGATCCATTTTGAACTGCATACCTTCGAGCAGCTTCAAGCCACTGCCCAAATGATCCTGAACTCGCCCAGCGCACCGGATCTCATTGAAATCAACAAAGGTGCGGGCAACGCCGGCACTCTTGCGGTTGACGGCTTGCTGACAGACATGACAGCTGAGGCTCAAACGCGCGGTTGGAACAAGGTTCTTCCCCCCAGCATCCAGACTACCTGCCTTTATGATCCCACAACCGGCATCATGGGCAGCGGCAACCTTTATGGGGTGACTGATTACGGCGAGTTCGTCATGATGTACTACAATCAAGACATGTTCGACAAGTATGGAATAAAGGTGCCCACCACAGTAGATGAGCTCTACGCGGCGGCTGACGCATTCGTTGCAAAAGGCATTACCCCCTTTGACACAGCTGGCGCCGAGTATCCCGCTCAACAAATCTTCTATATGTTGGCCCTCAGCCATGCCGACCGGCAGTTCGTCACCAACTACCAGCTCCTCAAAGGCATCGATTTCCATGGGCCGGAGTTCACCTTCGCAGCCAACGAGTTTGCCACGTGGGTCCAGAAGGGTTATATCAGCAAGAGTTCCGCCAATCTCAAGGCCCAGGATATGGAAAATGCCTTCGAAGCCGGCAAATACCCAATGATGCAGTCCGGCAGTTGGCTGTTTGGTGATTTGCAATCCGCCAATCTACCCTTCAAGTGGAACGTGGAACTCTGGCCAGGCAATGCGATCAGCGAAGGCTCCGGCGGCAACCTTTGGGCTGTACCTGCTGGTTCAAAGAACAAGGATCTGGCATACGATTTCATCGACATTACCCTGAGCAAGCCAATTCAGACCCTGATGGGTAATGACGGCGGTATCCCGATTAATGCCGACACCTCTCAGATCACCAATCCCCAGGTACAAAGACTCAATCAGCTCTTCGCACAGCTGGTTGCAACTGATGGGATCGGCTACTATCCCGATTGGCCTGTCGCGGGGTACTACCAAGATCTAGTCCAAGCCACCCAGGAACTGATCAACGGAACGAAGACTCCGTCCCAGTTCCTTGACGAGATTGCGGCCCCCTACAACGCAGCAATAAAAAAGTGAAACGCCGCGGCTCGTAAACGAAAACCCAAGGCAGTGCTCTTAGTCAAGAGCACTGCCTTGGTAAAGGAGAGAGTAAGGACAGTATGAAACACAAGACATCATCCATCGGTAAGGGATATGGCGTATTCTTGATCCCTGGGATTATCGCATTCCTGATCATCATAATTATTCCATTCCTGATCAATATTGGGATCAGCTTTACCAAGTGGTCAGGTGTACGCCAACCCGTCTGGATCGGTCTGAGCAACTATCAGAGATTGATAGGCGATTCCGTCTTTTGGCTCTCGTTTAGGAACGACCTGATTTTGCTCGTTGCCATGACCGTTGTCCCCGTCATTGTAGGGCTGTTGCTGGCAACATTTCTTTTTGATTACATCACAAATAACTTCGGCCAGCAGGTCTCGAGCTTCTTCCGGGCCGGATTCTACTTGCCCCAGGTCCTACCTTCGGCGGTAATTGGCATCGTGTGGGCGTGGATTCTGGAGCCAGATTGGGGCGTTGTGAACTATGTACTTCGATCCCTGGGGCTCTCTGCCTTGACACGGAACTGGTTGGGGGATCCTTCCACTGCCTTGCTGGCGGTAATGGTAGTTACGGTCTGGTTCCAGATTGGTTATCCGGTCGTAATCTTCATGGCAGCCTTGCAGAGGGTTGAACCCGAACTATTGGAGGCAGCCTCCATGGATGGAGCATCATGGTTCCAGAAATTCTATTACATCACGATCCACCTAATCCGGCCCGAAATACTAGTGGTGATTCTGACGACCACGATCTACACCCTTAAGATATTCGGCCAGGTTTGGGTCCTGACCGGAGGCGGGCCGGGCAACGCCACCTCAGTTCCATCCTACTATGCCTACAAGAATTTCTTCGAAACGCAACAGGTAGGTTATGGATCTACTGTTTCGTTGGCAATGGCTGTCATTATCATTCTTCTTACCTTTCTCTTCATCAACCTACAGACGCGACAAGAAACTGCGGAGGCCGCCTGATGGCCGCCAAACAATATCGATTCAGTCGCGCAGCAGTGAAATGGATTACCTTGATCGCCCTGGCGATATTTCTGCTGCTCGTGCTGATGCCATTCATTTTGGTTACGATTAACGCCGTGAAAACTGAAGCCGAGTTTGCGCAATACGGCCCACTGAGCCTGCCTCACGGTCTACACTTCACAAGCCTCGAAGGTTTCTGGGTCCGAGTGGATTTTTCACAAGTATTGAAGAATAGCACCGTCATCAGCATGTGCGTGGCGGTATTCGCCGTTGTATTGTCTCTGTTAAATGCATTCGCCCTGGGGTTCGGAAAGATAAGAGGAAGAATATGGATCCTCGTGTTCTTTCTAATGGCGAACTTTCTGCCCCAAGAAGCACTCGCCTATCCTCTTTACTATTTTGCAAAGTTCTTTCACGTTTATGATACAGACTTGGCTGTCATTTTGGTCTTTACGGTGATTCAGGGCGCTTTCGGTACATACCTGTTGTCCTCCGTGCTCAGCACATTCCCTCGCGAAATAGTCGAAGCGGCCATGGTGGACGGCTGCAGTAAATTGAGGCTCCTGGTCAATATTGTCGCTCCGCTTAGTATGCCGACACTCTCAGTGTTGTTTGTGTTCTTCTTCATCTGGACATGGAATGAATTCTTTCTGCCCTTAATTCTCCTGCCGTCGAATGCAGGCCAAACGGTTCCGCTGGCCCTGGCCATCAATCAGGGACAATACGGGATGAATGTCACCGCCCAAAGCGCATCAGGACTGCTTGGCATCCTTCCATGCGTAATCTTCTTCCTGATTTTCCAGCGGACCCTCACAAAAGGAATTACGGCCGGAGGCATCAAATAGTGTTTCCACTCCCCTTTCGGGAGCGGTATCCCTGGTCTTTCATTCGAGCGAGGCTTTCAAGCCGACAAATGGCCACCTCGTGATACTGCTGGACTGGTTCAACCTTGGCCCGGGTTTAGCAGCATAGAAAGGCTTGCCGTACAGGAGCACCTTCTGAATTCGGTCGACGCCGGCCTTTGGGTAAGACCCAACGCTTCCTATTATGCTGACCTCGCGCCCTGAGAAATCCAGAGGGGTGACGATTGAAACCTGCAATCGCAGGTGGTCAGTTGGTAACGTGCTCGAAAACCACTACCGTCCAAGAGAAGTCTGTCTTCAGTACCTTTGCAAGTCTATTCAGAAAGGAGGTGGCGGTCTCCTCGAGCTGCTTCAGCAAGCGGTTTCCGCCAAAAATAATCCATGAAGTTCACAGACGGCTACTGGTCCATCCTCAAAGATATACAGGCGTTTCATCCGGCGCAGGTATACGATGTCGACGTCGCCGATGATTCCTTCACGGTCTATGCACCCACGAGTCGCATAACAAACCGGGGCGATACACACGACGGGACATTGCTGGCTGTCCGGTTTTCTTCACCGATGGCGGATGTCATTTGCGTGAAGCTCACCCACTTTTCCGGCACACAACCCATGTTGCCACGCTTTGACTTGGTTGAGCATGCTCCGCCGTCTGTTGCCATTCAACATGATGTTGACGCGACGATCCTAAAGAGCGGGCGGCTGTCCGTCCGCGTTCCTCATGCAGGTCCCTGGCGTGTTGAATATGTGGCTGACAACAAGATCATCACGATGAGTGGGCCTCGGGGTATGGGCATCATCGACACCGATGGTAATGGCCACTATATGCACGAGCAGCTTTCTCTTGGGGTGGGAGAATATGTCTACGGTCTTGGCGAGCACTTTACTGCCTTCATCAAGAACGGCCAAGCGGTGGATATCTGGAACCAGGATGGCGGTACCGGCAGCGAGCAAGCCTATAAAAACGTCCCCTTTTACATGACGAATCGAGGCTACGGAGTCTTCGTTAACCACCCTGAACTTGTCTCGTTTGAGGTGGCCTCCGAAAAAGTCTCACGGGTTCAATTCAGTGTCGCTGGCCAGTCCCTTGAGTATTTTGTGATTTTTGGACCTACACCCAAGGAGGTCCTCGAAAAATACACTTCTTTGACTGGACGGCCAGCATTGCCCCCTCCGTGGTCGTTTGGGTTGTGGCTCACCACATCCTTTACCACTTCGTATGATGAAGCTACCGTGATGAGCTTTATCCAGGGTATGGCAGACCGTGACTTACCACTGCATGTGTTTCATTTTGATTGTTTTTGGATGAAAGAGTACCACTGGTGCAACTTCGAATGGGATGAGCGCAGGTTTCCCCAGCCGGAGGAGATGCTCAGGCGGCTTAAGGATCGTGGCTTGCACATCTGCTTGTGGATCAACCCTTACATCGCCCAGCGCTCCCCTCTTTTTGCCCAAGGCACGCAAAATGGATACCTTCTAAAGAGACCGAATGGTGACATTTGGCAAACAGATAAATGGCAACCAGGGATGGGAATCGTGGATTTTACAAACCCCGCCGCCCGGCAATGGTACGGCGACAAACTACGTGCACTGATTACCATGGGGGCGGATTGCTTCAAATCCGATTTTGGAGAGCGTATTCCTACCGATGTTGCGTACTGGGACGGCTCTGACCCCGCGAAAATGCACAACTACTACAGTTATCTGTATACCAAAACGGCCTTTGAGGTATTGCAGGAACAGCGCGGCGATGGCGAGGCAGTCCTCTTTGCGCGATCGGCTACGGCTGGTGGCCAGCGCTTCCCTGTCCATTGGGGCGGAGATTGCGAGTCGACCTTCGAGTCGATGGCGGAAAGCTTGCGAGCAGGATTATCACTTGGCCTGTCCGGTTTTGGATTCTGGAGCCACGATATTGGAGGGTTTCAGGGTACCCCGTCCCCTGCCGTATATAAGCGCTGGATCGCCTTCGGTCTACTTTCTTCCCATAGCCGTCTCCACGGCAATGAATCTTACCGTGTCCCTTGGTTGTTTGACGAGGAAGCCGTCGACGTGCTACGGAAGTTTACTAAACTCAAGAGTCGGCTCATGCCCTATTTATTTGCCTGCGCGCTCGAGGCCAGAGATAAGGGCACTCCACTCATGCGGGCCATGATGCTGGAGTTCCCAGATGATCCAACATGCAATTATCTTGATCGTCAATACATGTTGGGTGAGTCCCTTCTTGTTGCACCGGTCTTTTCGGACGATAACACCGTCTCATATTATCTTCCAACAGGACGGTGGACGAATTTCTTTACCGGCAAAATCATCACCGGACCAAGCTGGGTGTGCGAGACCCATGATTTCATGAGTCTTCCATTGATGGTGCGGCCAAATTCCGTCATTGCCATCGGTAGCCAAGAGGATCGACCCGACTATGACTACGCTGATGGCGTCACGTTACAAGTGTACGAATTGGAGGAGGGGAAGGATGTGTCATTGGTTATCCCTTCCACAAAAGGTGACATGGACACGAGATTCGAGCTGACGCGTGAAGGCGGAACATTGACCGTGGCACGGCAAGGGGCATTCAAACCATGGAAACTCTTGCTGGTAGGGATCGAAACGGTCAAGTCTGTAGATGGTGGCACGGAAGAAAGCACGCCAATCGGCACGCTTCTGACACCGACAAGTAAGGCGAATCGCCTGACGATTTCGCTGGGTTCTTCTCGATAGACCGATCTTCTTTCTATTTCGAGCGACCGCTGGTCAACCGATGGCGAAGGGATAGGCCCCCTCCGCCACATGATTTCTGCGGCCCGCCAAGGAGTCTTCGATGTCTGATCTATACACGCCAAAGCCGGAACACAAATTCACTTTCGGCTTGTGGACGGTTGGCAATACTGGCCGCGACCCGTTCGGGGGTCCGGTGCGCGACGCAAAAACGCCTGTAGAAATTGTCCACTTGCTGGCGGAAGTGGGTGCCTACGGCGTGAACTTCCACGATAATGACTTGGTTCCGATCGATGCCACCTCGGCTGAACGGGACCGCATCGTCCGGGACTTCAAGGTGGCGCTTGAGCAAACCGGTCTGATCGTCCCGATGGCCACGACCAACCTGTTCAGCGACCCGGCATTCAAGGATGGCGCCTTCACCTCCAATGATCCAAGAGTGCGAGCTTATGCCCTGCAAAAGACCATGAACGCCATTGATCTGGGCGTGGAACTGGGCGCAAGAGTCTACGTCTTCTGGGGAGGACGCGAGGGCGCAGAGACCGACGCCAGCAAGAACCCGGTGGAAGCCATCAAGCGTACGCGCGAAGCGATTAATTTCCTTTGTGATTACGTCCTAGACAAGGAATACCATCTTAAGTTTGCCCTCGAAGCGAAGCCCAACGAACCCCGTGCCGATATCTACAATCCGACGACGGGACACATGCTGGCCTTTATTGCCACCCTCGACCACCCCGAAATGGTTGGTGTCAACCCCGAAGTGGCACATGAGCATATGGCGGGCATCAATTTCTTGCACGGTGTGGCGCAAGCCTGGGAAGCCGGCAAACTCTTCCACATTGATCTGAACGACCAGTACCCCGGCCGATACGACCAGGACCTGCGCTTCGGCTCGCGCGACCTGAAGGCGGCTTTCTTCCTGGTCAAGTTCCTGGAAGATGTGGGGTATCCCGGCAGTCGCCACTTTGACGCGCATGCCTACCGCACTGAGGATTATGAGGGCGTCAAGGATTTTGCCCGAGGCTGCATGCGCACTTATCTAGTCCTGAAAGAGAAGGCCGCGCAGTTCAACGCCGATAAGGAAATCCAGGCCTTGCTGGCGGAGATCAACACCGATGATGGAACTATGGCTCCCTACCTTGGCAAATACACGCTCAAAAAATCAGCCAGTCTCAAGGCTCACACCTTTGACCGTCTTTCCCTGGGCCAGCGTGGCATGAAGTATGAACGTCTTGACCAACTGACCATTGACTTACTACTGGGCTTGCGGTAGCAAGACCACCTTCACACTGCTACCATCTCCTCATCAGTAGGGCGGCGCATCCTCTACCGTGATATGCACCACCCCACTGACTTTGCCTCCCAGGAGTCCTTATGTCCAGTCCCACCTTCCTTCTCGGCGTCGACGTTTCCACCACAGCCACCAAAGCCCTTCTGTTGGACGAAAGGGGTACGGTCGTGGCCATGGCCTCTAGCCCCCATGCCCTGTCCACGCCGCGCCCGCTGTGGTCAGAACAAGACCCCGAGGAGTGGTGGCAAGCGGCTTCAGCCAGTATTCGCTCGGTGTTGCTACAGGCAGGCCTTGGGGGCGAAGCGGTGGCAGCGGTGGGGCTGACGGGCCAGATGCATGGTCTTGTGCTATTGGATGATTCCGGGCAAGTGTTGCGTCCCGCCATCCTGTGGAACGATCAGCGCACCGGCAAACAGTGCGACGAAATCCGAAAGCGGCTGGGTAAAGACCACCTGATCCAAATTACCGGAAACGACGCGCTGCCAGGCTTCACGGCACCCAAAGTCCTGTGGGTGCAACAAAATGAGCCGGAAGTCTACGCCAAAACAAGACACATTCTGCTCCCCAAAGACTACGTCCGCTACCGGCTTACGGGCGGATTTGCGATGGACAAAGCGGATGGCTCGGGGACGATTCTCTTCGACTTGAAGACTCGCAATTGGTCGCCGGAAGTGGTCGCCGCCCTTGATATTCCAGCTGAATGGCTACCACCCACTTTTGAAGGCCCCGAATTCACCGGGCAGATCGTACCCGAAGCGGCCGCGCAGACCGGGCTAAAGCGCGGTACGCCCGTCGCAGCGGGGGGCGGAGATCAGGCGGCCCAGGCGGTCGGGGTTGGTGCCGTGGAGCCCGGCGTAGTCGCGCTGACAGTTGGAACGTCCGGGGTAGTCTTTGCACCCACTTCATCAGCACTCATTGAACCCGAAGGCCGGCTGCACGCTTTCTGCCACGCTGTACCTGGCATGTGGCATTTGATGGGCGTGATGCTCTCAGCAGCAGGTAGTCTTCAATGGTATCGTGACACACTTGCTCCCGGAGTCAGTTTTGACGATTTATTGAATGAATCCCAATCTGTTCCGGCAGGGAGCGAAGGTTTGCTGTTCCTCCCCTACCTGAGCGGCGAGCGGACCCCATATCCTGATCCGCTGGCGCGCGCCGCGTGGATCGGACTCACTCTCCGCCATGGACGCGGACACATGACCCGGGCCGTCCTGGAAGGTGTGGCATTCGGCCTAAAGGATAGTTTTCGACTGATTCAGAACGCTGGGCTTGGCGAAATCCGGCAGGTGCGCGCCTCGGGTGGCGGGACCAGGAGCACATTGTGGCGCCAGATCCTCGCCTCCGTGCTCGAAGCTGAACTCGTGACAGTTAACAGCGCTGAGGGTGCCGCCTTTGGCGCGGCGTTGCTGGCAGGCGTGGGGGCAGGGTTTTGGAGTGATGTGCGTTCGGCATGCACCGCAGTCGTTAGAATCACTAGAGCCACCCGCCCCGATCTTGCTCAATCGAACGCTTATCATGAAGCGTATGCGCTTTACCGCGCCCTTTACCCAGCACTTAAGCCGAGTTTCGAACAAATGCTTTGACCCTCTCTCCCTTCATCAAAATAGAGGATCTCAACCATCTTTCCACGTTAGCGGTAGCTGACAAGCTTGGAAATGAAATCACCAGAGGTCTGAAAGCTGTCCCCTCTGACAGGGATTCCTTCCCTAACCAACATGGAAAAGCCAAGAGAATTCACCCTATCCCGCCAAGAAACCTTGTCCCCCCGACAAACGTCGCAGAGGTTGGTCCTGATATCGCGGAGTTGATTGCTTGCGAAACCCAACGGCTGTCGTGCAAGCTCATCATGATCCCTTCAGAATCGGATGCGGCCGACTCGGCGCTGCAAGCGCAGGGGAGCGTCTTTCAGAATATCTACGCCGAAGGCTGCCCTGACCTCCGTCCTGGGCGAAAACCCCATCCGCCCGACAAGAATCGATTGGACCTCTACTATCATCCCCTGATGGGTTTTGATTGCCCGTCGAGGGCGCGTTCTGCATGCCTTCCCTAGTCCACCGGCTTATCCAACGCATCCGCTCCCCATGGCCTCTCTGGAACTGGCTTGCCTCCATCTCCCCGGGCCTTCTCGCCATTCCGTCCTACTTGGCTCTTCCCTCGACCTCACTCGCAACAAGGCCCAACTCGTTGCCGAGAACGCCCTCCGCCGCCGCAACTCGTCACCCTCGACCGTCAAGTTGGTAAGCCACGCTTCACCCCGACCGATCGCTTTTGGCCCGTCCTACTCGCCAGCAGCGGGATGCAGTTGGAAGGAGGGTCTCCTCATCCTAAAGCCAGATACGCTTCTGCGCAGGCATCGGCAAGACTTTAGGTTGCTCTGGTGGTTCAAGGCCCCCAACCAAGGGGGCGCTCCAGGGGAGCCCACCAAACCATCGCTTTGATCCAGCAGATGGCCTGGGAGAACAGCCTATGGGGAGCGGAACCCCGGAGGCGGATTCTCCCGGAGGGATCCCGGGACGGGGGAACGTATCCGCGGCGAACTCCGGAAACTCGGCATCCGGGTTGCCGAGGCCACAATCCAGAAGTACCCTGGCCCACCGGTCCAGGGCAGGCGCCCGCCAGGCACGCTCCCACCCCGCCCAGGGCCAGAATTGGTCAACCTTTCCCAAGAATCACGCCCAGATCGTCTGGACCTGTGACTTTCTCCCGGTGGTCGACCTGTTCCTTCGGCAGATTTGCGCCTTCTTCATCATCGAACTCGCTTCGCGGCGAGTCTTTCATCTCGCCCTCTGCTCCCCCCCGACCGACGACTGGGTCGCACAGCAACTTCGGGAGGCAACGCCTTATGGCCTTATCCACGCTTCCTGATCGGCGACTGGCACAGCAAATACATCGACCATTTCTCACAAGTCTCCAGGTTCCGCTTCATTGAAGTCCCCTGGCCTGGCGGCCTTAGGGCAGGCTGAAGAAGCCTTATCGCGCTCCATAGGCCTACGCGGTCTGCGAACGCTTCCTCGGGTATGAAAAGAGAATCGCCCGGTCCCATCGTGGTTGTCGGGGACAGGCAACTTCATCGGCTGATCAAGTGATACGTCCAATACTTCCATTGAGCACGGCCCCACCGGGAAATTGGGCAGAGGATTCCTGGGGGGGTCGTGCCCCAGCCGAGCTCCCCGAGGCGGCGAGGGCCCATCACGGTTGCAGTCCTCAATGGATTGCACCACGACTATAGGCAGGATGTGTCAGCCGGAAGCGCCTGAACATCTCAGAGGGGTTTTCGCCCAGCACACCCTCTGCGTCTCTGGGTCAACCTCTTCCAACCCTCCAGGAAGCTGTTGCCCAAGGAACCCCGGGTGCGGCCCCGGCACCCGCCTCCGGGGTCCGTTCCGAGGGAGCGCTAGGGATCAGAGGTTCGCCAAGTCCGCTCTCCCGTCAGGACACCCTACCCGGTCGTACCCCGGAACTGCGTCGGGGGTCACTGAAGTCCTCAGACGTGTTCGCCCAGCCCCTATGCGTCCTCCGTCCGATCTCTTCCGCTGCCTCAACTCGGTCTGCCTCAAGCGGGACTTGGACCGGCACCTAGGCGTTGGTGACAATCCCGGATGAGCGACCACGCTTCCCCGCGGGGCAAAGCGGATTCGTCGGTCATCCGCTGCTCACGCATTCGGTCGCCCCATCATATAATGCGGCTACCAAACAAAAAGAGAGGAGGCGCTCCATGGCTGGTGTCACGTATGATCACGTCACCAAGCGGTTTGACAAGGTCGTCGCGGTGAACGATTTGTCCCTTCAGGTTGAGGACCGCGAGTTTCTGGTCCTGGTCGGCCCCTCGGGATGCGGGAAAACCACCGCCCTGCGCTGCCTGGCAGGTTTGGAGGAGATTGATGAGGGAACCCTTCGGATCGGAGACCGCGTGGTGAACGACATCCCCCCCAAGGACCGGAACATCGCGATGGTGTTCCAGTCCTATGCCCTGTATCCGCACATGTCGGTCTACGACAACATGGCCTTCGGCCTGAAGCTGAGGAAGGTCCCCAAAGCGGACATCAACCGCCGGGTCAAGGAAGCGGCCGAGATCCTCGGCCTGACCGACCTTCTCAACCGCAAGCCCAAGCAACTTTCTGGCGGTCAGAGGCAGCGCGTGGCCGTGGGGCGCGCCATCGTCCGCCAGCCGCTCGCCTTCCTATTGGATGAACCTCTTTCCAACCTGGATGCCAAACTGCGCGTGGAGACGCGGGCGGCTCTGTCGAAGCTGCACGAGCAACTGAAGACGACCTTCATCTATGTGACCCACGACCAGGTGGAGGCCATGACCATGGCCACGCGCATCGCGGTGCTACGGGACGGCATCCTTCTGCAGCTCGATACGCCGCAGAATGTCTACGAACGTCCCGACAACATTTTTGTTGCCGGGTTCATTGGGTCTCCCGCCATGAATTTCTTCGACTGCAGGCTCCAGCGTGCCGACGGAAAGATCCTCCTGGATTGCGGAGGGTTTGTGGTCCCGATGGCTGCGGAGGCACTTGCCCGCTTTGAAAAATCCATCGGCCGGGACTTGGTCTTTGGCATACGACCCGAGCACGTGCATGATCCCCAGTTCACCCCGCGAGATATCGTCGCGGCCCCGGTCGAGGCGCAGGTCGAGGTCACCGAGCTCATGGGGAACGAGACGTATTTGCACTCACTGGCCTCGGGTCACCCCTTTATCGCCCGGGTGGATCCCCGCACGAACGCCAAGGTGGGGCAGAGCATTCGCTTGAGCTTCGACATGCGCCACGCCCACCTTTTCGACCGGGAGACGCAACTGGCGATTCGTTAGCCTCCGGATGGACCGTGCGGAATGCCTCGCGCACGTGCACTCGTTGCCTTCGCTTGGCGCCGCCCCAGGTATCCACTTGGGGCAGCTCCATGCCAGCCCAGCGACAAGGACAGAGCCCACGGAGGAACTTTAGCTGATGCAAGAGCTCCCGATCGAATCTTCCTTCCGGATCACTCGGTGGGCCCACGACGGCCTAGGGGGAGTCCTCCCCAGCCCCGGGGGGCTGACCCAACTGGAAGCCCATCCTAGCCAAGAAGCTATTCTGTTGGGCAATTGACCTGAACGGTCACCTGCTAACAACATGGCGGCGCACTTGACATTGGACGGACCCCAGAGGTAGTGTTGCGACCAGACTCAGGCGCGAACCTTGCCAGACACACACGTGGCGAACCATAAGGGACACCCTCGAACGAGTGGAACTGAGGTCTGAGGCCCTCTTTACAGGACGAGGGCTCATAACCCGGGATCTGGCGGTTTGAGACTTCATGCTCCCAGGCCCCGACGTCAAGCAGAGTGCCTAGAGTGTACTGTTTCGTATTAGTGTTGACAGTAAGAGAGGGCCATGTGACGTATCCTTCTCGTTGCTCACAACAGACGAGGAGGAGCGGACATGACCCTCGAAGACAGTGTATACGAATTGCGCAG
>Ga0187865_1000950_pt1 | contig 36550 bp, 35 predicted proteins | sample June2016WEW_11_1_2_FD_132989 | JGI IMG/M metagenome (GOLD analysis project Ga0187865, IMG submission 132989) | Peatland microbial communities from SPRUCE experiment site at the Marcell Experimental Forest, Minnesota, USA - June2016WEW_11_100 | ecosystem: Environmental > Terrestrial > Soil >...
CGGATATGGTTCCAGGTTGTCTCCACGGGGAAGAAGTCGGCGAAGAGGAGCATCCGGCTGTAGTCGTCGATCGAGGTGATCAGAGTCCATTTCTCCTGGGCGTATGGCGACCAAAGGTGGAGCCAGGCATCATGCTGGATGAGAGCACCGATGGCGGTGGTCACTACTTCCCGCGTGTGGGAAAGCGGCTTGCCGCACCGCGGCAGATAGCACTCCAGGGCCTTGGCACGGCGGATGATGGTGGCGACTGAGACCGACACGCGGGTCTTTCTCAGGCGATCCCGGAGGACGATGTAGTTGTAGCTCGAGATCGGCAGGCCCGGATCCTCAGCGAGTTTCTTCTCCCGCAAAAGGTCGCGCTGGATGAGGGATTCGGTCGACGAAGAGAGCCCGGGCGGGACAGAGCGGCCATAGGATGTCGTGAAACCTTCCGGATCCCGTCGATACTCCTGGAGCAGTTCGGGAAAAAAACGGCTGAGGCCACTCCCATCATCTCCTGGACATCAGTACGCATCAAATCGCCCTGCATGTAGGCCCGAAAGAGAAACCCGGCCTGCTCGCTCGTAAATCGCTTGCCCGCCCTGGGCGCTTGGCCAGGGTGGATCTGACCCATGGCATCTTCGTGTATTCCCAGAAGGCTACCAAATGGATCGGCTATTGAGCTTAATTCAGTCCACTTTTCGGGTTTACGGAGTCCGCTTTTGAAAGTTAGATAACAAACCCACCCAGTGGCTTGACAAACAAAGAATGAGGCTTAGAGTAGATGGGTAGCGGCCAAGTGGCCAGGCCAAAATTCGGCTCCCTGAATGAGGGTGTCGACGATTATCGCTGGGAAACTAGCCGAGAGATAATGCTGGAGCGAGACCGGACAAGGGGGAGGAGGTGGCTTCTGCTCCTCTATGTCCGACCGCTTTGAAAGGGGAGTAAAGGGCATGAATCAGGGGCCTCTAGCACCTTTTGCCGAACGCGTAGAACTCATGGAGGTGGCGCTCGGCCGAATACCGAGCGACCTAGTCATAATTGGTGGAACGATTGTCGACGTCAACACAGGGGTGCTGCGCAAGGCAGACATTGCAGTTAAGGGTAATCGAATAGCCTTGGTCGGAGAGGTAGAGCACGCAATTGGAGAGTCGACCCGAAGGGTAGATGCCGCAGGGTTGGTGATTGCCCCTGGACTGATTGACGCCCACATGCACGTCGAAACTTCATTAGTGACAGCCCAATCACTTGCTCAGGAAGTGCTTCCCAGAGGCAATACGACTCTTGTAGCGGAACCTCATGACTGGGCAGACGTGTTCGGCCTGCGCGGCATGGAACTACTGCGGGAGCAGGCTCGACACCTGCCCCTGCGGTTCTTCATGTGGGCTCCTAACCGGGTCCCTCTCACCGGCCCAGAACTTGGTTCCACGCCCCATACCATGGGTCCATCGGAGATCGAAACCATGATTGGCTGGCCGGAGGTGATTGGACTGGGAAAGATCATGCCCGTTCCAGTGTTTACTCGAGATCCCCAGCAGATGGCCAAGCTCTCAATCGCGCTGGGAACTAGAAAGTCGCTTGGGGCGCGGTCGGACTTCTGGCACAAGGAACAGATCCAGGCGTTGGCGGCGATCGGCCTCACGGACGACTATGCCGCCAGGACAGCAGACACGATGCTGGAGAGGCTCCAAGTGGGGATGAAGGCTATTGTAAGCGAGGGGAGCACCGTCCCGCTCGTTCGGGAGCTGGCCAAGCTCCTTCGGGAGGCGCGCATAGATTCACGGCACTGTCTGCTATGCACATACGATCGTTTTCCTGGTGATATCCGCGAGAAAGGATTCGTTGACTATGCCGTCCGGGTTCTAATCGAAGAGGGAGTGCCTCCTGCAACAGCAATTCAGATGGCAACGATCAACACTGCCGAACATTTTGGACTTGCGCGGGATCTGGGGAGCATCACTCCGGGGCGATTCGCCGATTTGGTACTGATTGAGGATGTCGCCACCTTCAAAGCAAACTCAGTGTATGTGGGGGGCGAGCTTGTGGCAAGGAATGGCAAAGTCGTTCACGCCCCCTCCCCCTATGTCTATCCCACCTGGACCCGGAATACCGTCACGCTGCCTCCTGGTTTCGGACCTGAGACTCTGCGCTATGCAGCGCCTTTCAACGAGGGAACGGTCACGGTCCGGGCCATTGGGCTAGTCCCCCAACAGATTTCCCATGACCTTACCGAGGAGGTGTTTGTCGAGCTGCCGGTGCGCCACGGAGAGATCTTTGCCGATCCAACCCGGGACTTGCTCAAGCTGGTGGCCATCGACCGTTTTGCACTCTCGGGAAGGATAGGACGCGGAATCATTCGAGGTGTCGGCTTTCGCCGCGGGGCCATAGCCGGGACTTTGGCCCATGACTACTACTGCATTATGGCAGCCGGCGTAAGTGATGAGGACATAGCCTTTGCTGTCAAGCGGTTGGCGGAAATCGGAGGCGGCTTTGTGGTGGCTGCAGAGGGCCGGGTTTTGGCTGAGCTGCAGCTGGAGATAGGCGGCCTCGTCACCGAGCGAAGCATCGATCAAGTAGCCGATGAGTGCCTAAAGTTGGATGAGGCGGCCCGGGGGCTGGGGTACTGCCTAGGGCTTCCAGAGGGTTTGCATATGGCGCTAAGCTTTCTGAGCCTTCCGCCCGCCAAGAACAAGAAGCTGCGCATTTCGGACATGGGATATCTCGGTCTAATCGAGGAGGAAGGGGTAGAAAGAGTCGGGGCTGTGCCCTTGGTGGTCGAACGCCAAAGCCCTTGAGCACTGCGCAGGAGAGGCGAAGGACGCGGACGTCGGTGGATCGTATCCTCGAACTTGCGTCAAGCCGGGTGAGGGCGACGCGGCAGACGCAGAGACGCCAGATGGCGGACACGAGAAGAGGATGCCTGCATCGGTGGCAGAGAGTGTCCAAGCAATGACGCGCCTCGATCGTAAAGAACTCTCCGGAAGGAGGTGAGCGGAAAGCAAATCGCGGCTCAATTGAGAAGTCCCAGAAAGGCCGTGGAGTTGCCGTCTCTTGATGAATCAGAACACGTGGAGGAAGAAGATGAATGCCAACGGATTCCTAGGGCGAATGAAGATCCCTGTTCTCATGCTCGTTGTCTCCCTCTTTACGACAATGTGTGCTCCAATACCGACCCAGACACCAGGACCCACACAGCCAGAGGCCGCAACTTCTGTGCCATTGGCTCAAATCACTCAGCCAGCAACACAGGCGGCAACACAGGTATCCCGGCCGATATTGAGAATTGCAACCGAAACTGGGTTGGATGCACTTGATCCGGAAAACAATCAAACGACACTCGACAACGAATACGGAAGCGCGATCTATGAGGAACTCGTCGGGAGAGATGCCCAATACAACCTCGCACCTGGCCTTGCCCTGTCCTGGAAACAAGTAGATACTGACACCTGGGAGCTGAAGCTGAGGCAGGGGGTGAAGTTCCAAGATGGCACGCCTTTCAACGCCGAAGCGGTTAAGTACAACATCGAACGAACCATCAACCCGAAGCTGGCCAGTCGCTCCGGATTGTTCACGCCATACCTTGCTGGTGCTGTGGTCGTTGACGAATACACCGTCCAGATAAAGACGGTCGGCAATTGCCCCTTCCTGCCGTATGTTCTTGCTTCCGGCTTTTTGGGTATGGTGAGCCCCACGGCCGCGGAGAAGTATGGCAGCGCCTTCTCTAGGAATCCAGTCGGGACTGGACCGTTCAAGTTCGTCAAATGGGTTGAGAACCAGTACGTTGAGATGACGGCCAACGATGACTATTGGGGAGGTGCCCCCAAGCTCGGCGGGCTCTATTGGAAAATCATTCCAGACCAAAGCTCCCGAGCGCTCGCTCTGGAGTCCGGAGATGTAGACCTGATTTCCAATCCGCCGCCCGAAATGTTCCTCCAGTTCAAGAGTGATCCGAAGTACCAGGTGACCCAGTCAGAAACCAACATCATGGTCGCGCTTTGGCTTAACCCCGAGGTCCCGAACCTAACGGATTTGAGGGTCCGCCAAGCGATCCTGTACTCGATTGACCAACAATCGATCCTCACCAACCTTGTCAAGGGCTTGGCCGCACCGGCTTACCAGCCGCTCGGCGCAGTTGTGTTCGGAATGTTGCCTCCGGACAAGGTCCCCAAGGGCGGTTTCTACGCCTATGATCCCACTAAGAGCCGACAGCTACTTGCGGAAGCCGGCTGGACGGCCACCAACAGCAACGGTCTATTGGAGAAAGATGGCAAGACCCTGACAGTCACGCTTTCGAGCCCCAGCGGCCGATACTTGGAAGACGAGCAGATCGTAGGGGCCTCCGCAGCCTACATGAGAGCGGTTGGGATCGATGCGAAAGTTCAAGTACTTGACGATTCCACCTTGTTTAGCGAGATTGTCGAACACAAGCTCGACATGTTCATGTGCAGCTGGGGATGGGAAGTCGGATACCCGGAGCCGTCTTTCTATCTTGTCTACCACAGCGAAGCACCCGGAGGTCAGGCAGCATGGGCTCAGTGGAAGAACCCAGAGGCTGACAAGTTGATCGAACAGAGCCTCGTTGCTCCGGATCCGGCTGTTAGGAGCAACCTCTACCAGGAGATTTCGTTGATGATTATGAATGCTGCCATCCAGGAACCGATCTATTACCAAGAGAATCTCTGGGCGGGAGTAAGCGCTATACATGGGTTCGTGGTCCAGCCCAGTGGGGACCCTGCTTTTTGGACGGGGGTAACATTGGGAGGGTCCTGAGCCAGCCGGCGATTGTTAGGTTGGATCTTGGCGACAAAGCTGGGTCGCTCAGGAAACGACCGGGCTAGTGCATTGATGGAATTCCTAGTGTTCGGGGCGTTCAGGACAGAGAGCGAGCATGATGTCTCGAAGGATGTAAGGATCGATGCGAAAGCGTGAGAACATTCAGGGGAACGCTGGAATTCGGATCGGGATCTTTTTCCTGAAGAAAGCTTTGACGTCGCTCGCTCTCTTCCTGCTCATTTCGATATTTGTGTTTGTGGCCTTTAGCATCGTGCCCGGGGACCCATCGCAGCAGATCCTGGCGGACGGATGGACCCCAGCGGGCGGCGCAGCATTGGACAAACAGTTGGGGCTGGATGATCCCATTCCCGTGCGGTATGTGCGCTTTGTCTGGAAGGCCATGCATGGCGACCTGGGCATTTCATACAAGACTCGCCTCCCTGTCTTCTCCACGGTAGTTACGGCTCTGAAGAATTCCGCGCAATTGGCGGCGGTCGCTGTTCTTATCGTACTGTTGCTGGCCGTTCCCGTCGGTACACTGGCCGGGATCAGGAGAAATTCTGGCTTTGACGCCACAGCCAGGACTGTTGCTGTTCTCCTTTCGTCGATTCCCACTTTCGTGCTGGGGATCGTGTTCATCTACATCTTTGCGGCAAATCTGCACATTCTACCGAGTGAGGGAATGGGAAGCTTGCGAAACCTCGTGTTGCCAGCCCTCACACTTTCGTTGTTTTCATTTGCCGGTTTGCTGAGGATGACCCGAGCGAGTGTGCTTGAGATCCTCCCCCAGGACTACGTGAGAGCGGCAAGAGCGAGGGGCATCGCCTTCACCAAGATCATCATTAAGTACGTGCTTAGGAACGCGGCCATTCCTTTGGTGACACTCGGAGGCCTCTATGCGGCGGAGATGATCGGGACGGCTGTCATCACTGAGTACATTTTCGCGTGGCCAGGCCTTGGCACCACGGCCATTACAGCCATCCAGTCGAGAGACATCCCCATGATACAAGGGAGCATACTCACGATCGCGGCGATCTACATAGTTGTCAACAGCATCCTGGATATCTCATACGGCATAATCGACCCAAGGTTGCGGTCAGGGGACGGCTCGTCATGACCTCCGTTAGCAAAGCAGGGACGACAATTGGTTGTGAGAAGGGTCGCGACAGGAACGAGCGTTGACATTGTGGCCCGCCCGCCGCGGTGGCCCCACATTTGCGAATAGGAAGCTCGAGGACACTAGGACCATGCATGTGCAAGTTCGCCAACCTCCCGGTGACTATAGTGAATTGCCGTCTCCCCACCGGCTAGCCAGTGGTATCCTGATGCTGAGCCAGTTCAGTCCATTGACGCTGCTCTCAGCGGCAGTGGTAGCGGTGATTGTCCTCGTTGCCATCGCGGCTCCTTTCCTGCCCCTGAGCGATCCCGTCGCTCAGAACCTTTCGCTATACCTCCAGCCTCCCAGCCCTCAGCATTTGTTGGGTACCGACGAATTCGGAAGGGATGTCTTGAGCCGGGTTGTGTGGGGAGCCAGGCTCTCCTTGTTGGCCGGCACTGTTCCTGTCTTGCTTGCCTTCGTCACAGGAATCATCCTGGGGCTCGTGTCGGCCTACTACGGCGGGATTCTCGACGAGATGTTGATGAGGGCCGTCGACTTCTTGTTCTCCTTGCCCTACTTCTTGATCGCGCTAATCGTGGTGTCTTTGTTGGGCCCGGGGTTGTTTCACGCTATGCTGGCCGTTGCCATTGGCCTCTTGCCGTCCTTTACCAGGCTTTCTCGCGCTTCTGCCCTGTCTATCAAGGGGTTGCCGTATGTCCGTGCGGCAGAAGCGTTGGGCCTAAGCAAGCCGCGTATCATGTTCTTGCACATCCTTCCGAACTACATTACGTCGATGCTGGTCTTCTCGACTGTGAAGATAGGGGAGTCAATACTTTCGATGGCATCCCTCAGCTTCCTTGGGCTAGGTGCTCAGCCCCCGGCAGCGGAGTGGGGGCTGATGCTGAATGATTCGAAAGACCTCATCTTGACGGCACCATATGTTCTCTGGGGGCCAAGCATCGCCCTCTCGCTGACCGTCCTCTCGTTCAATATGCTGGCTGACGGCGTAAGGGACAGGCTAGATCCCAGATACCGGTTTTGATACCTGCTGAAGAACCGCCTCGATCAGTCAGGCGCAGACGGGCTGTGAGGCATCGGGCAAGGGAAATAGGGATACTTGCTTATTGAGAATCGTATAACATAATGACTTTTGTCGGATTTTGTGGTATTGCGGGGGCATGGGAAACCCACGAGGAGTCAAGCGAGACTTTGAGGCACTGGAGCAATGGCGCCTGGAAGCCACTCGTACTGCTCCGCAAGGGGCTGAGCCGAGCGGAAGTCGCCCCGCAAGTCGGCGTTCGACGCCAGTCGGTGAGCCATTGGGCCAAACAGTTAGCTGAGGCAGGCCAGTCTGAAGAAAACGAGGCGGGCAGGACGTAATCCACGTCTGAGCCGAATGGATTTGTGGCGGGTGGAACGCGTGCTCAAGCGCGGGCCCGAGGCGCTGGGGTACGTGAATGGGGTGTGGACCCTGCGCCGAGTGGCCAGCTGATCCAGGAGAAATGCGGGGTGCAATACCATCCGGGTCATGTCTGCCGCATCCTGCGGCAGCTGGGGTGGACACAGAAGCCAACCGGACGAGCACTGGAGCGAGATGAGCAGGCCATCGGGCGGCCGGAAAGAGAAGCCGCTGGCTGGGTTCTAAGGAAATGCGGCGCGCCAAGGGAAAACCATAGTCTTTATCGACGAGAGTGGACTGAGCGGGCGGCCGCAACGAGTACGGACCTGGGCGCCGTGGGGACAGACTCCGGTCTTGCAGTATCATTTCACCTGGAAGAGGCTCTCAGCCATCGCGAGATCATCTTGCGGACCTTCTACTTCCGCCGCTATCTGGGACCAGTACATGGCCAGCAGTTGGTCGACTCTTTGGGGTGCGTCTCGCGCCACGTGAGGGGAAAGCTGCTGATGGTGTGGGACGGGCTTTCCTGCCACCGCAGTCGTTCGGTCAGAGAGTACCTGGAGGGCACAAGCTGCGCGGATCGCCATCGAGTGGCTTGTGCCCGCCTACACCCCAGAACTGAACCCGGTCGAGTTCCTCTGGGGCCACCAGAAGAACCATGAACTGCCAAACCTCTGTCCCAGAGACTACTTCGCTCTCAGCTATCACGCCCGGGCGGCTCTACGCCGCATCCGCCGCCGACCCACTCTGGGCCCGGCTTTCTGGAAACAGGCCCGCCAGCTCAACTGATGTGAGCATATTATGCGACATTCAGTAGGCAGAAACCGTCCCAACGGCCCGCAAACCACAAGATGGAACTGGACCTGACAAATGGCACTTCAGATTAAAGCCCTAAGTGTGGAATTCGCGCTCAACGGGCGGACGAACCTGGCCGTGGACAACGTCAGCCTTAACGTCACAGCAGGCAGGGTTCTAGGTGTCGTCGGAGAGTCCGGCGCAGGCAAGTCCACTCTGGCGTTTGCGATCCTTGGCCTCATTGACCCCCCCGGCCGGATCGTTGGCGGAGAGATCTGGTTCAAGGGGAGGGACCTGCTGCAGCTTGGCGAGTCGGGCATGCGCTCCGTGAGAGGCCGCCAGATATCGATCGTCTTTCAAAATCCAGCCACGGCACTGAATCCCACAATGACGCTGGGAGATCACATCATCGAAACGATTCAGGAATATACGAGCACCAACCGGGGCGAGGCTCGGCGCAAGGCCATCGACATCCTGAAGAATGTGGACCTCGGCGACCAGGAAGACCTACTTAGGAAGTACCCACATCAGATCAGTGGAGGCATGAAACAGCGAGTGATGATCGCGCTCGCTATGTCCCATGAGCCGGCCATCTTGATTGCGGATGAGCCAACAAGTGCGCTTGATGTGGTCAACCAGGCCCAGATCCTGAGGCTGCTTCGCGACCTCAATCATCAATTCAAGACGACGATCGTAATCATCACGCACAACCTCGCCGTTGTGGCCGAGGCGTGTGACGATGTGGCATGTTTGTATGCCGGCAGAGTTATGGAATCCGGAGACGTGAGAACCGTATTCGGCGCACCCGCACACCCATACACTCAAGCGCTACTGAAAGCAGTCCCCGACATTGAGGAGACGTCACTCCCAGAACCCATCCCGGGAGAACTGACGATTCGGGATCGGCCTGAAAGGGGGTGCGTCTTTCACACAAGGTGCAGCTCAGTAATGGATATCTGTAGGCTAGAAGATCCGCCGCTTCTCCTGGGTCGAGGGGGCCAAAAGGTGTACTGTTACCTTTACGCAGATGCAAACGCCGATGAACGAAATTCTGGTTAAGGTTGAGGGGCTTACTAAGCTGTTTCATTCCCGCCCATCGATCCTGTCTCCTCTGAGAAGCACAATAGCGGTGGACAGAGTAAGTTTGGAGATCCCTCAGAGGAGTGTACTAGGCCTCGTGGGAGAGTCCGGCTGCGGGAAAAGCACCCTTGGGTACCTCCTCTTGAGGTTGATAGAACCCACAGCAGGGAGCATTTTCTTTGGGGGGAGGGATATCTCCAGCCTCGGAAAGAGCGACCTTCGCAAGCTGAGGCCCCGAATGCAGGTGGTCTTTCAAGACCCGGACTCGTCTCTCAACCCACGCAGGACGGTCCAGCAGACACTAGTTGAACCACTCCTCGCTCACCATCTCTGCGAAAGGAGTGAAGCTCTCGAGGAAGCTACCCGAATGCTGTATAGGGTAGGGCTTGACAAGGCACTTCTGCGGAGGTACCCGCACGAACTTAGCGGCGGCCAGCGTCAGCGCGTCGCGATCGCCCGCGCATTGACCACTAGTCCCCAGTTTGTGGTGTTTGATGAACCGACCTCCGCCCTGGACGTCTCTATGCAGGCTAGGATCCTGCAGCTGATTGGCAGTCTTAGGCAGGACGAAAGCCTTAGCTTCCTTTTCATCTCGCATGATCTCGGTGTTGCGAAACATGTATCCGATCGGATTGCGGTAATGTACGCGGGGCAGATCGTTGAAACCGCGGCGGCAAATGAAATCTTCCGGGAACCTTTGCACCCCTACACCAAGCTACTCGTTTCCTCGTTGCCAAGACTAGATCCTCAGAGACACGCGCTGACCAGACTTCCGCCCGCGATCGGGGAACCCCCTAGTCGTCTGCAGAGGACACCTGGCTGTCCCTTTGCCCCGAGATGCCAATTCGCGGTTGAAGAATGCGGGCTGGTCGACCCGGGCCTAAAGGATGTGGCTGCGGGCCATTCTGTAGCGTGTCATCTCTACCCCAGCTAGAGTCTCTTGACTTTTTAGAGTGGAATCGCACGGTCAACTACGCGATCCGCCGTTTTCGATGCCTTCATTCAGAGGGGACCGGTCAGTGTGCTGTTTTGTCGCGGGAGAGGCAGGGGCCCATCGCCAGCCTTACTCGGAATCCAGAAACCCGGCCGCAGATGCACCGCAACATGCAATAGGCAGCCGCCAGACTTCCAGGAAAGCAGATCGTGTGTGGATACTTGGAACTCGTGTTTGAGCCGAAATGTGGCTAGGACTCTCCGACCTCGTAGGCCCTCAAGCCTTCGACATTGAGCGATTGGTGGACTGATGGGATGGGGGCGTCTTGGACGACCCGACTGTGATATTCAGTCCCGAATGCAAGCTCTTGCCAGCAAGAGCTTGATAGCCTATTGTCCTACTGTCACTCGCACCCTGGTTCTCTATGGGGAACCCTTGACGTCCCGCCAGGAACCGCGGACAGCGGCAAGTGATGACTACGGTGACGAGTTGTGTCAGCAATGGTTGAATAACAGGCCAAGACCACGGACCGAAAACCAGGGCACCTGGGACAGCTATCATCGGCCTCCAGTCGAAGAGCGTGGACGGGGCTCGGGGAAAGTAGAGTGTCTGACTCGACAGAGCGTATGGCCGGTGAAAAGGTGTCGATGAAGATCCACCCTGAGCTTATCGATATTGATTATTGCAGTACGCCCATCGATGGCCAGATCAACACCTACCAGGTAGGCTTATCCGATACGATCTATGAGGTTGGGCTCGTCAAGTATTTTGTTTGCTGCGAGGGTGAGAATTTGCAGATCCACGATGGCACAACTCGTGTCTTGACTGAGTCAAAAACCCTCAAGATTACTTTGGATCCAAAGCTGCTATGGATTGTTCCGCGAACCTCTTTGGCCGCTGGGGAAAACCAGCCATAGATACTCCCACCCCTCCTTACAGGACAGCACTCGCACTGGAACCCGGAAAACCGGATACTCCTCCAATTCCCGGAGTAGAGTACCGGCCATGGTACCGGTGGGCAATCTACGTTGTAGCCAATTTGGCATTTGCCATCGGCGTAACGTTGGCCGGCCTGGGCGTCATAGTTCCGGACTTGATGAGAGATCTATCCATCCAGGCACGCCAGGTGGGTTTTCTAATCTCGGTATATTCCTGTGTGTACGCAGCCATGCAAATCCCCGGTGGAATCCTTGCAGATCGGATAGGTCCACGGAAGGTGATCAGCTCTTCTATCTTTATTGGGGCAATAGGTGTGTTAATCTTCAGTCAAGCACCGAATTTCGCTATCAGTATTGTCGGACGTGTTTTCACAGCCTTGGGGGTCAGTGTACTCTATGTCAATCAGATCAAAGTATTACGGGGCTGGTTTGCTCCAGAGGAATTTGCTACCGCGCTAGGCGTAGCCTCATCCATCAATGCCGCCGGCTCAATCCTGGCAACACTTGGAACAGCAGCCTCTGTTACCAAGTTTGGATGGCGATCCTCTTTTGCTTTCATTGGATTTCTGGATATCCTGGTAGGCTTGGCATGCTGGGTAATCATTCGAAACGAGAATCCTAATTGGGCAAGAAAACGTGAGATAAGCTCTGAAAAGAGGCCAAGCATCCTTCTTGCGCTTAAGACTTGTTTTGGCAACTCACAGTTCATACTACTGTTCTTTGTCGCCTTATTTTCTTATGGAGGATTGACGGGGGTATTTGTGGCCTGGGGGATGTCTTTTCTGATGCAAGGATATCACTTGTATCGAATGACTGCTGCTCTCCTTATGACAGGAACTTCCATTTTCTCTCTGCTGAGCGCTCCATTTTGGGGTCGCCTTTCCGATAAATGGCTTCATGCCCGCAAACCAGTTTTGATTATGGGATTGACAGGCAGCGTTCTGGCGATCACGCCTCTGGCTGCTCTCGCGAATCATCTAACGATCATCCTTCTTGGGATAACTCTCTCAATCATGGGCCTTTTCACAAGCACTTTTGTGTTGAGTTATGCCATGGCCAACGAGCTCGTTCCAATCGGTATTGCTGGTATTGCATCGGCTGGGCTAAATATGGGCCCTTACATCGGTCAGGGTATCTATCAATTCATATCGGGTTTGATATTAGGGAATCCGGCGAGTATTGCTGCTGATGGCACTCCAATCTACTCCATTCAGGCTTATCAGATGATCTTTTGGCCGAGTGTCATCTCCGGGATTATTGCGATATTTCTTAGTCTGAGGGTGAGAGAAACAATACGCCGGTCGAAGAATCTGGATATGGTGTCCTAGCAGAGAACCCCATCCGTCCGACAATAGACCCCGATCGGACCTGAACTATCATTCACTGATAGGTTTTGATCGTCCGTCGGGGGCCTCTTCTGCATGTATTCCTTCGTCAACCGGTTTATCCGACACAAGCACTTCGCATTGGCATCTCTGGAACTGGCTTCCCTCTATCTCCCCCGGGCCTTCTCGCTATTCTGTCCTTCTTGGCTCTGCCCTCGACATCACTCGCACTAATGCCCAACTCGCCGCTGAGAACACCCTCCTCCGCCAGCAACTCGTTATCCTCCACCGTCAAGTTGGCGAGCCACGGTTCACCCCAACCAATAGCCTTTGGATCGTTCTACTCGCCTGCAGGGTCCGCGGTTAGAAGGAGGCCCTCCTCATCCTCAATCCGGATACGCTCCTACGCTGGCATCGCCAAGGTGCATTTTCCGGCCTAATCCGGCCACCCGTTCCGGACTTATCCGGCCGGTGATTCCGGAGTTATCCGGCCGGGTAACAGACCTTCCCCAACCCCATCGTCGGCTATTTCAAATCGTGGCATGTAGTCTCCCATTGAGGAGACAAGCATGACACGACAAAGGATAGCCATGCGCAATCTGAAGGAAATCTTTCGTCTCAAGCAGAATGGTTTTTCAAACCGCGCCATCCACCGCAGCACCGGCGTGGCGCGGTCGACCATCTCCGAATATCTGGATCGCGCGCGCCAGGCTGGGTTGACGGTTGCGCAAGCCTTCGCCCTCCCCCAAGACGAGTTGGAGCAGATTCTCTTTCCGCAAGAAGCCATACCCTCCGACTCAGATCGACCCCTTCCTGACTGGGAGAAAGTCCATGAGGAATTGCATCGTCCAGGGGTCACTCGGCAGATTCTGTGGGAGGAATATCGCGAGCAACAGCCGACCGGTCTGGGCTACTCCCAGTTTTGCGAGCGGTACAAGCATTGGAGGAAGTGGCACAAGATCACGGCGCACATCCCCCATGCGGCCGGTGAACGGATGGAAGTAGATTACGCCGGTCCCAAGGTGAAGATCGTCGACCCGCAGACGGGCGAAATCCACGAAGAAAGTGTCTTCGTAGCTGTCCTGCCGGCCAGCGATTTCATCTTCACCGAATTGCATCCAGAACAATCTCTGCCGCATTGGATTGGCGGCCACACCCGCGCGTTGGAAGCCTTTGGCGGCGTGCCTCGCATCGCGTGTCCGGACAACCTCAGGGCGGGTGTGAAGAGCCCCTGCCGGTACGAACCCGAGATCAACCCCACCTACCAAGCCTGGGCCATGCACTATGGGATTGCCGTTCTTCCGGCCCGGGTGCGTTCCCCGGACGACAAACCCAGCGTGGAAAACGGCGTGCTATTCGTGGAACGACAGGTGTTGGCCCGCCTGCGCCGGCGAACCCTCTACGGCCGGACGGAAGCCATCACGGCGCTCCGCGAGCTGACCGAGGCCGCCAACAATCGGCCACGTACCGACTGGCCCGGGAAGGTGTCTCGTCGTGATCTCCTGGAAAAGTTGGAGCGTCCAGACTTGCGCCCACTACCAGAACACCCCTTTGAATACGCGGAGTTGGTGAAAGCGCGCGTGGCACCCAACTACCACGTGGCGCACCAGTACCAGCACTACAGCGTTCCGTGGAAGCTGGTTGGTCAGAGGGTGGAATTGCGGGTTTCCGAACATTTTGTCGAGGTTTTTCACCGCGGAGAGCGGGTGGCCGCACACCCGCGGCGAACTGGGCTACCGGGATACTCCACGCTCCCGGAACATATGCCCGAGAACCATCGGGCCTTCCTGGAGGGAACCTTGGAGCGGTTGCTCGATCGAGGCAAAGTCCTTGGCCCATCGATATCCCGGTACATGGAAGAGCTGGTGGCCTCTCGCACCTTCCCGGAGCAGGCTTACGGGGCATGCCAGGGAGTGCTGAGCTTGGCTCGCCGTTATTCGCCGGCGCAGGTCGAAGCGGTCTGTGCGCGCTTGTTGCGATGGAACCAGATTGGCTACCGCTTCCTGCGCGCAGAGTTGAAGAAAGATCATGGGGCTCTGAGGGAACCCACGCGGCCTGTCGCGCCCATGCCGGTGCATGACCAGATCCGGGGGCCCCAATACTATGCATGAGGAGGGAAACCATGTTGAAAGAACCATTGATGCAGCAGTTGATTCGGTTGCGGCTACCGGCGTTCCGGGAAGGACTACGAGAGCAGTTGGGAAACCCGGATGTGTATGCCTCCCTGTCCTTCGAAGAGCGCGTGGCGCTCCTGGTGGATCAGGAATGCCTGAAGCGAGAAAACCGGCGGCTGAAACGTTTGACCCACGCGGCTGGCTTCCCGCAGCCCGCTGAGATGGAAGACCTCGAGCTTTCAGCCGCTCGCGGTTTGGATCGCAAGCTGGTCACGGAGCTGGCGCAGGCGCGATGGGTTGGGCAGCATGCCAACCTTTTCCTGATGGGACCAACCGGATGCGGGAAAACCTATCTTGCCTGCGCTCTGGGAAGGAAGGCGTGTCAAGCCGGGTTCGCGGTACGCTTCGAGCGCACCTCACGCTTGCTGGAGGTGATGCGCGTCGCCCGCGAACAAGGGGAATGGGTTGCACGGCTGCGCGAACTGGCGCGCGTTCCGCTTCTCGTCCTGGATGATTGGATGCGTGACCCGATCACACCGCTGCAGGCCCAAGACCTGCTGGAAGTGTTCGATGACCGCTTTGGTCAATCATCTACCATGATCGCGACGCAGGTGCCGGTGACCGATTGGCATCTCCGCATTCCGGATCCAACTCTGGCCGATGCCATCTTGGATCGGTTGGTGCACAATGCCATTCGCATCAACCTGGAAGGAGAATCCCAACGCAAACTGCGCAGTTCGCGCCGTGTTGATGAATCCTAAGCTACAATCTCGTCGCCGATGATGGGAGGCTTGGTGAGGGGTGGCCGGATTTCACCGGAATCGGTGGCCGATTTGACCGGAATTTGCGCCAAGGCTTCCAGCTGTTATGGTGGTTCAGGTCCCGCGACCTGGGGGGCGCTCCAGAGTAGCTCGCGAAACCATTGCTTTGATCCAGCAGATGGCCAGGGAGAACAGTCTACGGAGAGCGGAACCCCCTGAGGCAGCTTCCGGGGGAACGCATCCGTGCCGAACCCATGAAAGTCGCCATCCGGGTTGCCAAGGCCACAATCCTGAAGTACGTCCGCCGGTACCGTAAACGCGCCAAAGTGGGCATCCACGCGCGCCCCACCTGGAAAATCAATCGTTATCTCCACGGCGTCATCCTCTTATCCTGCGAGAAAGCTCAGGGCAGCACACGGCCCGGATCTGCGGCTAGGCCCTTCAAATTCCCTCGAAGGGGTACAACAACTGGCGCTATCTCTCCCGTTGGGACTACGTCAGGCCTCTGACATCATCTGCGACCTGCCGGCAATCTTAAGCCGCTCGGTCCTCTGAGCCTCCGCCCAAGAATGAACCAGCAATTCGTGGCTAGATATGGAACTTGGCCTCAACTGTCTCGCTCTCCCGCAGCTTAAAAAGCACGACTTCCATTCGCTGCAAGGCCAATTCGATGTTCTCAAGTGAGTTGGCATACGCCAGACGAAGATAACCTTCCCCGTGTTGTCCGAAGGCTGAGCCAGGCAAAAGGGCCACCCCTCCATCCAGCATCCGAACAGCAAGCTCGTTTGAAGAAAGCCGAGTTTGGCGTATGTTAGGAAAGGCGTAGAACGCTCCTTGCGGAAGCTGGCATGTCACCCCCGGTAGCCGATTGAGTCCCGCCACGAGAAGGTCACGGCGACGCTGGTACTCCCTAACCATGGCGTACGCCGAATCCTGCGGTCCGGCCAGCGCCTGCAGTCCTGCAATCTGAGTGAAATGAGCGGTGCAGCCCAAGGAGTGGGTAAGCAGCAATCCCACTCGCTCTGCCAGGGGCTCGGGCATGATTCCGAACCCAAGGCGCCAGCCCGTCATCGCATACGTCTTGGAAAAACCGTCAACGATAATGGTCCGGTCCATCATGCCAGGGATTGATGCGATGCTGGCCGCCTGCTTGCCATCAAAGAGAATCTGGCCGTAGATCTCATCGGAAAGTACCCAGCAATCATGCTGAACAGCTGCTTGGGCGATATGGTCCAGGTCCTCGGGGGGCATCACCCCGCCTGTGGGATTTCCGGGCGAATTGACAATGATGAGCCGAGTGCGCACGGAGATCAACTGATCAAAGGCCCTCAAGTCGAACGAGAAGGAGTTTTCCTCTAGGAGCGGCACCGGGACGGGAACTCCTCCGGCAACGGTGATCATCGCCGAATATGTGGGAAAGCCAGGGTCCGGATAGATGACTTCGTCTCCGGGGTTGATCAAAGCCAGTGTCGGTAAGAACAGGTTAGGCTTCGCTCCCGGGCTAACAACAACTTGTTGGGGCGTGAAGGAGAGGCCCCGACGACGTCCGGCCTCTTCGGCAATTTTCTCCCTCAGAGCGCTTAGGCCAGACGGAGGATTGTATCGGGTCTTGCCGGCTCGGATGGCCTCGATCCCTGCCTCGGATATGCTGGCGGGGGTGGCAAAATCCGGCTCCCCGATCTCCAAGTGGATGATGGTGTGCCCGCGTGCCTCCAGCGCCTGCGCCCTTGCAAGTACCTGGTAGGCCCCCTCTGCACTCAGCTTGTCCGTCCGTCCCGCAAGGAGCATGGCTTCACCTCTCTGGTGTCATTCAACAAGGTTAGGAGGGACACAGGATATGCCGGCCCTGCGATCCCAACCGGACTTCGGCGCTTAAAAGAGCAACCTGGCAAAGAGGACAGCCCGCCTGGCGTCCTCTGCGCAACCATCTGCGCCGATATCCTGAGCAAAACCGTCAGTTAGCGGCTCGCCAAAAGCGATGATCTTCATCTGACCCTGCAAGCAAGTATCTTCATTGGCCTCGGGGGTTTCTTTCATTTTCCTCACAGACGTAGTGAGCAAACCCGACGCGCCCACATCATGTCACGACTTGCACCCAACTGCTCGAGCCCTTTGCCTGGGTTTGCGATAAACTCTTGAGTCGTGGGCGGGGCGGATGGCACTGCTCAGCGTCAGGTCAGTCCGACCAAGTGCTTCCCCCAAGTTCAGGATCTCCTATCGGCCCCCGGGCCTGAATCAATCCCGCGGCAGGACAGTACCGCCTCAAAAGTGTCCGGGCAGCGGCAAGCGCACTTTCGCGCAAGTCTGTCCGTGAAGTTAATTCCAACCCAAGAGCATGCGGAGGCCAAAAGAGAATGCCAAGATCATTAGTGGTCTCATCACTCGTTCGAGGTCGGAATCGACCTGCCCACAGGTTCGCATCCTGGGCAAAGTTCTCATCGCCCGAGTGCCTGTAGGCAAGCCAGAGCAACCCCGCCCAGAACCCACCTGTCCAGTTTCCGTGGCTCCATCGACCACCTTGTTTTCCCCCTGACCATAATGGATCCAAGGTGATCCAGTGCCCATAATCGGTTACGTGCGGGCTTTCGTTGTCCTGGCCGAAAACCCAATCCGCCTGAAAATAAGCCTCGATCGGACCTGCAATATACTCCATTAGTAGCTTTTGATTGTCCGTCGAGGGCCTCTTCTACATGTCTTCCTTAGTCCACCGGTTTATCCACCGCATCCATTCCGCATTGGCATCCCTGGAGCCGGCTTGCCTCCATCTCCCCAAGCCTTCTCGCTATTCTGTCCTCCTTGGCTCTGCCCTCGATCTCACTCGCAGCAAAGCCCAACTCGTTGCCGAGAACGCCCTCCTCCGCCAGTAACTTATCCTCATCCATCGCCAATGCAGCAAGCCACCTTTCACCCCAACCGACCGCCTCTGGCTCGTCCTCCTCGCCAGCCGGGTCCGGACTTGGAGGCGAGCCCTCCTCATCCTCCATCCCGATACGCTCCTGCCCTGGCATCGCCAAGGCTCCCGGCTGTTCTGGTGGCTCAGTCCCGCAATCGGCGTGGATGCCTCCGGGCCACATCGGAAACCATCGCTCGAATCCAGCAGATGGCCAGGGAAAACTGCCTCTGGGGCGTGGAACCCCGGAGGCGGGTTCTCCCGGATGAACCATCCGGGATTCCAGGGGAGTGCATCCGTTGCGAACTCATGGAACTCGGCATCCAGGTCTCCAGCCTGCCCATATCACCCGCCGCATAGTGGCCCAGTCCGGCTGGTTCTCCGTTCACAAATACCTTCAACAGGGGAATAAGTTCCTTCCCCTCAACCAGAACATCAACTTCTCGAAGAAACTCGAACGCTACATCGTTCCCAGACGGCAGTTTTCGGAAATCCGCAAGGAGCTTAACAACCTCGGAATCAACCGCTTCACCCTCTTCCCGGAATTGCCAGCGCTCTCACAAGTGATCGAAGAGCAGTTCCTAGGCACGTAACGTCGGCGCTCACTAGCATCCATCAAGGCACTCCTAGTTTCCGGCTGGCAGCTCTGTTTCATTGGGAACGATCAATTGCTCATGATCTTCTTCCCGGTCCTGCTGGTGCATGCTACGAGAGGTCATATTGCATCATCTGGCAATGCACCCTCCCCAGACACCGTCAGGAGGAGAAAACACAGGCCCCGAGATCATCATAGCCTTGCCCGCCAAGCCGCTGATACCAGGATGCGCCCAGCCACAAGGAATGCTGTGCGCGTCTTCTCGCCAGCCGGAGGAGTCTGGCTATGTTTGCAGAGGAGACGACAAGAGCAATGATACAGCTAGCCGGATGCCGAGGTCAATCTAGCGAAATGAGGATACATTGACGAGGACACAAAGGCCGCGTAGCCTGTCATGCTACCGCCAGCCGGATCGAAAGCAAGTGAGCAGGACCGCAACGAGCGCAAGGAGGATGCTTGACCGAGGGTGTCCCCTAGAAGAGCACCAAGGCAACGGCCCGTTCCGTCGTTGCCCTGGCAAACCCGAAGGCCAACTCACCGGCCCACAGGCTGACCGTAATCTAGCACGACAACCTACGCGGTGATTCAGCCTACCATAGCCGAGCGCCGCGTTTTTGATTCGGCGCTGTCCGGGTGGGGGCACAGCATGGGAACAACTGAATTGCCCAGAAAGGGAGTGCGCACTTTGACCTCATTGGCCCTAGAATAGAGGGTGCCGTTGCCACGCGGGCCCAGTTCGAGGCCCCTGAAACCCCCTCCCATAAACTCGCTACATCAAGGAGGCGATATGGAATTGCCGATACCCATTACTGACCCAGAGCGAGTGTGGCTCAAGGAAATCTATCGACGCCAACAAGCAGGGGAACCAATCGACGTGATGAGCATGAAAATTGCGCTCAGGGACAAGTTGCCGAAGGACTTCACCTCTTCGCAAGTGGACGCCAGGTTCCTCTACCGTGGCCGCCTCTCTCTGCTCGGAATCCTTGCCATCGATCCCAACAGCGCCCGGATTGGGGATACCGAACGTGTCATCCTAGCGGTCCGAGACTTCCTCATCGAAAATCGAGAGACCAGGACCATATCCGCGGCCCAGATCGCCGAGAAGTTGGGGCTCGATCTGGATTACACTCAGGACCTGTTTGACCTCATGTCGTCTGTGGGTCACTTTTGGTCGTCGGCCTCCGGCACGCCATCCGGACATGGCCTTTCTAGCGCGAGTGTGGATACCGAGTATTTTCTTCAAGAGTTCTTGGGGTTTGACAACTTGGAGGTACTGCTTCGCCGACACGTTGAAGAAGATCGGCCGGCTCCCGGAGGCAGATTTCCTGGACGTACAATCGACCTTCTCAGCAACGAACATGAACCGTCCCCCGCGCCCAAGACGCATTTCATCGCGACGGAGCTAATTGACCAGCTTGGGCAACTCCAGAATCCCGATTTCGACCTCACGCGGTTGCTGAGATACTGTGAAGAAATCAATGACAACTACAGCCGCGGCAATTACCTCTCAGTTGCCTTCCTTTCGAGAGGGCTCCTTGACCACTGTCCCCCAATCTTCGGCCAGCCAAGCTTCGATGCCGTTGCTGCCTACGCGGAAGGCCGATCCTTCAGGTCGGTGGCGGAACGGCTGAACAAGTCCCTAAAGAAGATAGCGGAACACCACATGCACAAGCAAATTGGCAAGAAAGAGATGCCCCCAACCCTTGAGGAGATCAATTTCTCCGCCGATCTCAGTTTTCTGCTTGGGCGGATTGCCGAAAACTTGGCGTCTGGTCGTCTGATTCGCACCAGCCCGACATCTACGAAAGCGTTGCCTGCCACACCACGGGGCGCGGGTCGAGGGCGTTAGGCTTGCGGGCACATATGCTTTGGGAGCTCCCATGGAATCCGATGAAGAGTCACCTTTCCAGCCTATACCCTCTCGGGAAGAGATAATCTCGGCATTCTCCGCAGCCGAAAGATGTGCGGAAGATGTCCAACGCGCCCACATGGAAGCTGCCCAGTACGCCGGCTACACCAGAGATGTCTTCCGAGCCGCCGGCCCATTCTATGCCAACGCCGCGGAAATGGCCCAAGAGATCCCGCAACTACGGCAATTCGTCATAAGCGGCATGCGCTTCGTCACATCCGCTGCAGACGAGCTCGACGACGTTCGCATAGCAGCGGCGGCTTCTGTCCCGGTGTTGCATTCAGTCTCAGCCTCTGCACACACCTTCATAACGGCGTCGGGAACAGCCGCGATGTGCCTTCCTCCAAGCGCCTCCTTCCCCGTCCCCCTGGAAGCTCCTCCGTTCTTTGCACCCATCGAGGACAAGGTTGCGAATCACCTCGCTCGTTTCTCACCCGCCCTCGCGAAAACCTACCAGGAGATTGGACAGGCTTGTCACGGCACAATCGCTGACCCCTATAGGGCCGCCATGGCTATGATGCGTCAGGTCTTTGACGAATTCTTCTTGCGCCTAGCACCAGATGAGGCTGTCCGAGCTTCCCCCTACTGGACACGGAAGTCCGGCCCGAATCCCGATCAAGTCACTCGAAGAGAGCGAATGACCTGCGCAGCCCTCACTCACATCAAGGAACCCAAACGGGCCCGCACTATTGTGGAGAACATCGACCATGTCCTCGATACCTACCAATTGCTCAACAGGCTCCACACCAGGGGAACCTTGTCCGAGAAACAGGCGCGCGCTGCGCTCACTACCCTAAAGAGTTGCCTCGAGACTTGGGTAGACGCCACGTCTCAGGAGCGTCTCTTGTGCTTCAATCCCATGAAGCCGCCCAATCTGCCTGCCCAAACACGCGGTGGTGATCTCGGTCGGATAGAACGGGGACTACGCCCTGACACAATCTGTCGTCCCAAGGCTCCCAATGCGCATCCTGGTCTTTCGGATCACCCACTGCTCTGCGCGAGGAGATGTCTGGGCCCACTGGCGCTCGGAGTTCCCGAACTTGCTCGACGCACCTGGTTGGGCTAGCCGGACGGCGTAGCCACCGCAAGTTGAATCTGGGAAGTGCTGCGGTCTGGGCCCAACCCGCCTCCTCATCTATGAATGCTGGTGCATGAGAGTCTCGGTGGCCCAACCCTCGGACAGGACTTCCGCCTGCTCCAACACCGTCAGCGTGGCCCTCTCCTGTTTGTCCGGTGGGTAACCGTATTTTCGCAGGATGCGCTTGACGATCACCCGCAGGTGGGCACGAACGTTCTCGCGGATTGTCCAGTCGATGGTGACGTTCGAACGGACAGCTGAGACGAGTTCTCGGGCAATATTTCTCAGGGTTTCGTCCCCAAGGACCTTGACGGCGCTGTCGTTGGTTTCTAGAGCATCGTAGAAGGCGAGTTCATCCTCAGTCAGCCCAAGCTCCTCGCCTCTCTCATCGGCTTGCCGGATCTCCTTCGCCAAGTCGATTAGCTCTTCGATGACCATCGTGGCTTCAATCGCTCGGTTCTGGTAGCGGTGGATGACCTGCTCCAACATCTCCGCAAAGGACCGTGCCTGCACCACGTTCTTTCGGCGCCGTGCCTGAATTTCGCCTGCAAGGAGCTTTCGGAGTAGCTCAACGCCCAAGTTGCGTTGCGGCATCCCGCGCACCTCGTCAAGAAACTCGTCGGACAGGATCGAGATGTCCGGCTTCTTTAGACCGGCTGCGGCGAAGATGTCGACGACCTCGTCCGATACCACAGCCCGCGAGACGATCTGGCGGACGGCGAGATCGAGGTCTTCTTCCTCCCTGGCCCTATCCGGATCGCCCTTGAGCAGGCGAGCCCTCACCGCCTGGAAGAAACTAACCTCGTCACGGATCCGGAGCGCCTCCGGGTGCGGAACAGACAAGGCAAAGGCCTGCGATAGTTCCAAGACGGCTTGGACAAGCCTCTCCTTGCCATCTTTCTGCGCCAGGATGTGCTCTTGAGCGGCCGGAAGGAGACGCAGGCGTTCTTCTGGGGATCCGGATCCCCACTTTGAATAATCGAAGCCGTAGAACAAGCCCGAACAGATTTCATACTTTTCCAAAAGGAAAGCGACGGCCTCCTCCTGATCGACCGCGGTCTTTCCGGTCCCCCCGTTCTCCGTGTAGGTCTGCAAGGCTTGCTTCAATTCGTGCGCCAGGCCCAGATAGTCAACTACCAGGCCGCCAGGCTTGTCTCGGAAGACCCGATTGACTCGGGCGATCGCTTGCATCAACCCGTGCCCGCGCATCGGTTTGTCAACGTACATGGTGTGCAGGGATGGTGCGTCGAAGCCGGTGAGCCACATGTCCCGGACAATGACGACCTGCAGGGGATCGTTCGGATCACGAAAACGTTTCGCCAGCGTCTCGCGCCGCACTTTGTTGCGGGCATGCTCTGCCACTCGGGGGCCTTCCGAGGCATTCCCTGTCATGACAACCTTGAGCTTTCCCCCGTCGTCATCTTTGCTGAACCAATCTGGGCGCAACTTCACGATCTCGTCGTGGAGGTCCATGCAGATCCGTCGGCTCATGCAGACGACCATTGCCTTGCCGTCCATCGCCGACAGGCGTTGCCCAAAGTGATCTATCAAGTCGCGCGCAACGAGGCGCAACCGCTTTTCGGTGCCGACGACCGCCTCAATTTGCGCCCACTTCGTTTTCAGGCGTTCCTTGCGCTCGACCTCTTCGCCCTCGGTAACCTCCTCAAAATCAGGGTCGATCTTCGGCCGCTCGGTTTCGTCCAATTCGAGCTTCGCTAGCCGTCCCTCGTAGTAGATTGGGACGGTGGCCTTGTCTTCAACTGCCCTCTGGATGTCGTAGATACTGATGTACTCGCCAAACACGGCCCGCGTGTTGGCATCCGCCTTCTCGATCGGGGTTCCTGTAAAGCCGATGAACGAGGCGTTGGGCAAGGCGTCACGCGTGTGGCGGGCAAACCCGTCAATGAAGTCGTACTGGCTGCGATGCGCCTCGTCGGCGATCACGACGATGTTCCGCCGCTCTGACAAGACTGGATGTTGGTCGCCCTTCTCCTCTGGGAAAAACTTCTGGATGGTGGTGAAGACGACACCACCTGCTTCCACGGCCAGTTTCCGGCGCAGGTCGGCCCGGCTCTCGGCCTGGACAGGGGGTTGGCGAAGCAAGTCCCGGCAGAGCGAGAACATGCCAAAGAGTTGACCGTCGAGGTCGTTGCGGTCCGTCAGGACAACAATCGTTGGATTGCCCATTGCCGGCTCGCGAATCAGGCGGCCGGCGTAGAAGGCCATCGTCAGGCTCTTGCCTGAGCCTTGCGTGTGCCAGACCACGCCGATACGGCGATCTCCTGGCTCTCCGCCCGGCCGACGCCCGGCCTCGTACCTTCCACGCAACTCACCAGTACCATGGTCCGTGGGCAAGCCGGCCGCGCGGAGTGTTTCCTCGATTGCCACTCGGACGGCGTGAAACTGATGGTATCCAGCGATCTTCTTATTGATGGCGCCGCTGCCAGGGTCTTCAAAGACGATGAAGTCACGGATCAGATCGAGGAAGCGGCGTTTGTCGAACACGCCCTCGACCAGCACCTGCAGCTCTGGCTGGTGAGCGTCGGCCAATTTCTCGCCCGATATGGTTCGCCAGGGCTTGAACCACTCCCTCCCCGCGGTAAGGCTCCCCATACGAGCTTCAAGGCCGTCTGATACGACAAGGAGTTCGTCGAAGGTGAAGAGCGAGGGGATCTCGGCCTTGTAGGTCTGCAACTGCTGGAACGCCGTCCAGATCGTGGCCTTCTCATCGGCGGGGTTCTTTAGTTCGATGACGACAAGGGGCAGGCCGTTGACGAAAAGGACGATGTCGGGCCGGCGAGTGTGCTCACCCTCGACGACCGTGAACTGATTCACCGCCAGCCAATCGTTGTTCTCTGGTCGATCGAAATCGATGACACGCGCCTGCGCTCCGGCGATTGTGCCGTCGGGCCGCCTGTGCTCAATCGTAACGCCGTCAATGAGCATGCGGTGGAAAGCTCGGTTGCGTGCCTCGATCGTCGCACCTTCGGGCCGCATGAGTCTTCGAAAGGCATCGGCCAGCGCGTCTCGAGAAAGGTCGGGGTTTAGGTCCTCGAGTGCTCTACGCAAATGGTCTTCAAGGGCAACTTGGCCGTAGCCGGTTCGCTCAGGTCGGGGGCCGTCCGGAGCGATGTCCGGACCGTGCTCGATGCCGTAGCCCAGCCCTCCCAGCCAGGAAAGGGTCAAGTCCTCGACTTCAGACTCCTCAAAGTTGGTCCTCATGCTCTCACTGCCCTATTGCTGAACCCAGCCTGCGGACAGCAGGCATTGCTCACTGCAGTGCCCCTTCCAAGAATCGCTTGGCGTTCTGTACTCGCAGCTTGCCGGAGACGAGCTTGGGCAGCAGCGTGTCGCGTATGGCAGCAAGAGTGCAGGACTCGTCAGATTCCTGCCATCGTCGTTCCAGCAGTGGCTGAGCCACAGCGTCGAACGCCCAAACGAGCGCAAGGGGCGGCGAGGGACAACGAAGGTCTAGAATAGCATCGCGAGGTAATGCGAGTACCGTGGTTCCTGTTGCGAACCCCGTCGCTCGTCCGCGAAAGGCCTCCTGGAGCAGCAAGTAGTAGACAAACAGTTTCCAAGGCTCGTTGTTCTCGTGGAAGCGGGCCGCAAAGACGTGGTGAGTGAATATCAGCTCATTCAGATTACCTTGAGGTGGAACGAGAGCTGGACTGCCGAGTACTTCTCTCTTCTGGGTGATGTCTGTATTCGCTAACACAAGGTCCCTTGGCCTGACCACATGGCGAGGCTGATATTCACCGGAGTAGTTCTTGATCGCTTTCTGTGCGAATCTTCCGCGACCGAGGAAGCATCCGAGATTGACCATCGGCACGCCAACGTCTGTCAGGAATTGACCCTTGTAGGATAGGCCTTTGTCCAAGCTAAGCAAATCGCCAAGGAGCCTAGTCCCCCACCCACTTGGAGTTTCCCCCAACTCGGAGTCCTCGAAGGACTCCGGGAACAGCTCGGCAATCCGCCTCGGCAAGCCTGGGTCGCGGCCCTCGGCCTTGGCGCGCACAGGGCCGAAGTCCACGAACCAGGACTTGAATATTGCCCGAGCGATCGCCTCCAGTGTTTCGCTCATGCGGCGGTTCAGCTCGATCCTATCATCCAGGGTGCCGAGGATGTGGGCGATGGCGCGCTGTTCGCCAGGAGAAGGCAGGGTGATCCGCATGCGGCGCTGGTCGGTCAAGCTGACATAGTCTGCCATGTCCGTCTGGCTAGCCACGCTTCGAAACTGGTTGTAGAACTCTCGCCCCCACATCCAATAATAGAGGAAGCGAGGGTACAAAAACTCGTGATCGAGCGATCGCCAGAACGCGAGCTGAGGTGAGTAGACAAATCGCGGGACGCTAGAGTCCACGAACGCAAACCGTCCTACAGTCCCCTTGGCCGTGAACGCGACGTCTCCCACTTCGCTCACCTTGTTTCCCACCCGCCATAGGTCAGCCACTGGGAATCGGTCGGCGCCCTCGAATTGGAAGCCGTCGTTGACATTGGTAACCCTCGCGAATGGGAGGCCAGTATCGGACAGCTCGACGTTTTTCGCTCGGTAGCCATCGCCAACGAAAAGCTTCCCGCTGTCAATAAGGTCCTTTACTTCATAGACTTTTCTCTCACCTCCCATACCCCAGCTCCTTCAGGTTGGCCTCGATGGCGACGTCGAGCTTTTGCCCCTCTTCCATTTGCCCTTGCAGCCTCGCGGTGAGCCGCTCCATCTTCTCCTCGAACGGCTCACTATCGCCTTCCAGCTCCTCGGCCCCTACATACCGCCCAGGTGTAAGCACATACCCCTGCTTCGCAATTTCCTCGAGGCTGGCGCGCTTGCAGTAGCCGGCGACGTCCTCGTACTTCCCGGCGTCCTTCTCACCCCGCCAGGCGTGGTATGTGCCAGCGATGCGGGTGATGTCCTCGGCGGCCAGCTCGCGATGCGTGCGGTCAACCAGGGTCCCAAGCCTTCGAGCGTCAACAAATAGCACTTCCCCGCGGCGGTCGCGAAACGTTCCGTTCTTGCGGTCTCGTGCTAGAAACCACAAGCACGCGGGAATCTGCGTTGAGTAGAAGAGTTGACCCGGTAGCGCCACCATGCAGTCCACGAGGTCGGCTTGGATAAGGTTCTTGCGGATCTCGCCTTCGCCCGACTGGTCTGAGGACATCGAGCCGTTGGCCAACACAAAGCCAGCGATCCCGGTCGGCGAGAGATGGTGGATGATGTGTTGCACCCACGCGAAGTTCGCGTTGCCAGCTGCCGGCACACCGTACTTCCAGCGTTTGTCCTCCCGCAACCGGTCGCCACCCCAGTCACTCACATTGAACGGAGGATTGGCGAGAATGAAGTCTGCTTTGAGGTCAGGATGCCTGTCATTTAGGAAGGTGTCGCCTTGCTCAATCCTGCCCTCGATGCCTCGGATGGCCAGATTCATTTTGGCGAGACGCCAGGTCGTGTAATTCAATTCCTGGCCATAGATGCTGATGTCGCCTCTTGCGTGGCCGCCATTTCCGTTGGCCGTGGCGTGGGCCAAGATGAACTCAACGGATTGGACGAACATACCAGAGGACCCGCAACACGGGTCATAGACACGGCCCTTGAAGGGTTCAATCATCTCCACTAGTAGCCGGACGATACAGCGCGGAGTGTAGAACTCGCCGCCTTTCTTGCCTTCGGCGCTGGCAAATTGCGAGAGGAAGTACTCGTAGACTCTTCCCAGAACGTCTTTTGAGCGACTCTGCTCATCCCCGACCTTGATATTGCTGACGAGGTCGATCAACTGCCCGAGGCGCGCCTTGTCGAGTGCCGGGCGGGCATAGTCCTTGGGAAGCACCCCTTTCAGTGATGGGTTGTCCTTCTCAACCGCCTCCATCGCGTCGTCCATAGTCTGGCCGATCGTCGGTTGCTTGGCGTTGGCCTGCAGGACTGACCACCGGGCCACCTTTGGCACCCAAAAGACATTGACTGCCCGGTACTCATCCGGATCCTCAGGGTCGGCTCCCTTGGGCCGCTCAGCTTCCAGCCTGGCATGCTGTTCTTCGAATGCATCGGAGATGTACTTGAGGAAGATCAGCCCAAGGACAACGTGCTTGTACTCGGCGGCGTCCATACTGCCGCGCAGGGCGTCGGCCATTTGCCATAGCTCGGCTTCGTAGCCAATGGTCGCACCTGCGTCTTTCTTGTTGGGTTTGGTATTTGCCATGCAAGCCTGCTTCTCCCGCCAGGGGACGTAACTGCACTACGCGTGGGTCCACAAGACCTGGAGGCATGCTCTCCCGCGAAAGCGAGCACCCTCCCTTCGAGTTTAGACCCGCCCAGCGGGCAGGACAAGCCGCATGTACGGCCCGGCCCATCGGTCAGCCTTACTCGAGTGCGGAGTGGGCGAGGGCAACAGGCAATATGCCCGCTTGATCCGCCCAAAGGCCCTGGAAGGGCTCCTAGGGGCAGGAATAATGTACCGTCTGCCCTGCGCCAGAGCTGAACCGTGGGTCACATAGAGGATCCGCGTGTGGGGAGGGTCCGGAGACCAGCGCCGGGCCGCATGTGGGTGCTGACGATCACGAAAATGGCAGGGATTCTCACGGCTTCAGGCCGAGGGCAGGCAATACAAGAAGGTCGCCCTGCGACCAAAAGGCGGGTTGGCGCCCCCGAGCCGGCCCGATTGGGCACGTGCCTGACGAGGCCAGGATCCTTCGGCAACTGCGCCGTTTGTGGAACAGATACCCGCCCAAATCTGTGCTATGATAGGTTTTCAGAATGAAGGTTCCGACAACCTATAGGCATGGGAGGAAATACGGGCCAGGCGCTAGTACCCACGAGCGAAACGGGGCTGGAGTTTATTCAGCGGGAGGTTGCAAACGACCCGCAGCTGGCCTCGCCGCTGAGCAAGGCGACCTATCTTCGGGCGCTGACCGACTTCCAGAGCTGGCGCGCCGGCAGGCCGCTCAGCAAGTCACTTGTCGAGTCTTATCTTTCGACTCTACAGGAGCGCGGCACGGCGCCAGCAACAATCAACAAAGTGCTGGCAAGTCTGCGATGGTTCGCGCGCCGGCTGAGTGATAAGGCGCTCGACGAGCTGCCGCTCGAGCAGGCGCAACCGCTCGCCCTCCAGCTCGACCGCATCGGCCGGCTTCACAACGTCCGGGGCAGTTCTCTAAAGCGTGGCCGCATCGTCGAGGATGAAGAGATACGCTCCCTGTTGGATGCGTGCTACAGCGACCCGAGCCCAGCGGGTATCAGGGACCGCGCACTAATTGCCCTGGCCCGATCGTGCGGCTTGCGAGTGGCGGAAATCGCCGGTTTGCGGATGGCAGACCTGCGCCTCACTGCGGGGGCAAAGCTGGCCACTTTGATAATCCGGCATGGCAAGGGCAACAAGGCCCGGTCCCTGCCGTTGGCGAACGGCGCGTTATATCATGTCGAGGATTGGCTGGCGGCTCGAGGGGATGACGCCGGTTTTCTTTTTTGCCCAATCAACAAGGGCGGGGCCATCGCGCCGCGACGCCACCTCTCCACCGTCGCGCTGGAGAAGATTCTGGCCAAGCGTTGCGCGGAGGCTGGAATTGAGAATGTCAGCGGTTGGCATGACTTCAGACGATCGCTCGCCTCGCAGTTGATTGAGTCGGCTGACGTGAGCATTGCCCAAACTCTGCTGGGTCACTCGAGCGCTACCACGACCATTGGATACGACCGCCGCCCAGAGCAAACCGCTTTCGACACTTTGGTAAAAACGGTCCATATCCCCTACCGCAAAGCAAAGGTATCGGCCTCGCGCTGCGCCTTGCAAGGCCTTTCCTTCGCCGAGGCGTGGGAATCCGGGTCTGCATCGGCGAGGGCGGGGGTTGGTGCACAGGCATGAGCAAGGGCGGGGAAGGAGGAGACGTGAAGCTCTCGCCAAGCGAACTGAACATCTTGCTCAAGGTAATAGATGATCGGATTGAAAAAGCGCGCCACGACCAGGAGACCCTGGTGCGCAGGGGGAAATTGCTGGCGGGACGCGAGCCGAAGGCGGGCTTCATCGGGGTCCTCGAGGGCATCCGGGGCAAGCTCATGGAAAGCGACGGGGATATTGCCCCCCTCTCGGCCCCGGAGATCGAGCAGGTCGGCGCGGAAGGAATGAAAAACGGAACGCTCAAGGTTCTGCGCGGTGCGTTGACCCGAGCCGAGCCCGGCGAGGTGTCACGAGTGGACCGGGTCCTGCACGAGGGGGACCACGTGCAACTCTTCCCGCCCGTGGCGGGGGGTGGCGGAGAGCATCCGTTGCCCGCAGCCCTTCTTCCGGTGTAGAATGGCGCCCCTGCAGTACAAGTGAAGAGAGCGCCGGAGCTCCTATTCGACGGTCACGGAAGAACCCGAAATGATGGTGACCTTGCTGGTGACCCTCGCGGTCGAGGGCACGGTATGCGCGGGATATGCCCTTGGCTTTGGTAAACCGCTAGGAGTGATGCTCATGTCGTGCCTGGCTGCAAACCTCATCACCCAGCCTCTCCTGTGGCTCATCCTGAGTATCTTCCTGCAGCACTACCTAACGGCCTTGTTGGCAACCGAGGTGGGCATCGTGGGGATTGAGGCGGCCATCCTGTACCTGGTTCGGCCCAATCGACTCCGGTTAGGCGAGGCGCTGATGCTGAGCCTGGTCATGAACTCGGCGAGCTTCCTGGTCGGTTTGTCCTTGCCTGTGTGAGGGCGCGGAAACCGAGAACATGTTGGCCAAAGGTCGATGGATGCTGGTTCTGCTCCTGGGCGCGGCCGCGCTCGTGCCGCTGCGAACCGTCTTCGCGGATGCCCCGCCACCCTCGATGACTTTCCAATTCGTCCAGGGCGTTCCCGGGCAGCAGCTGACCCCCGTGTCGGGCACCTTGTTCGCCTGCAACCGGCCAGACTGCCAGGATACTCGGCCGGTGACACAGCTCACCCAGGGAAATCCGTGCTCGGGTGCCACTTGTGAGGTGATGGTCTACCCTCCCCTCACCTACTACCGCCTTCGAATTCAATTCTCCGATGGGAAGTCGCGCCAAAGCAACGTCTTCAGAGCCCAGCACTGGTTCACCACATACAAGGTCACCATTCGGCCGGACGACCTCCTGGTCCAGTTGCAGTCTCAATCGGACTACTCGGGAGGGCCATCCATTCTGGACATCCTGGCTGGGGCCGCCATTCCTGCTGTATGCTGCCTGATCCTCATCGCTGGAGTGGTGGGGGTAATCCTTCTGAACCGCGGTAAGAAATCCCAGGCTGGCTAGCGGCTTTGGCCATTCCCTCCCGGAAGAAACCCAAGCGGCAGCACGCCCGGGGGCGGGCACGGGCGTGTCAGAGGTGCCCGCGCGTCCTGTATGCCGAATGGCTGAGAAGCTAGTTTTCGAGGGGGTAGATGCAAATGGGCTTGCGGTAGTTCCTCTCTTGCGTAGACTGAAAATAGCAGCAAGCAGCTCCATCGAGCGGGTCAAGATATGCGGACTCAAATTGTGCGATTCGCCTCGTCTCGAGCACTTCCGCCCGATCGCGTCTGCTTTCGAACAGGGTTGTTGAATGTCGTGGCATTGACTGGGGGTGGTTTGGCTTTCGGGAGCATCGCAGAAATTTCCCCGGCTATTGCAGCCCTTGCAACTGGGTCGGGCACATGCTTGCAGATGACGAGGAGAATCTGATTCGCAAACTCCAGGGCCTCCTCCACTGGGACCATCTGCCCATTCTTCAGGAGCCACCTTCGTTCAGCGTCCACCAGTCGCCGCTCTTGCTCCATATCTTCGCGAATTTCTCTCCATAGGTTCCTCTCGGCTTCCGACGTGTCAACTGCGGCAGTCAACAACGCCCACCCCGCCTCAACCTCCTCAAGGTCCGAAGAAGCAACCCCATGCCTAAGAGACTCAATGGCCTTGGCAACCGCCGCGTGGTCCACTGCACCTTCCAATTTGCCGAGGTTGTCGAGATGCTCCTGTATCCTAATCACAACTAGGGCAATTTCGGGCCTCAAGTCGAAATCTTTGGCCTTCCCCGCGACACGATGATACGCAGCTTGTACTCTCGCGGGCCCAGAGTACTTGCCGTTCGAAGGGGGGCGTCCACCTGCACCGCCATGTGATCGGCACACCGTCTTGTTCTTCATCGGCACTTTGTTGCATTGGCGGCCGTTTCTTGCGCTCCAGGCACGGCACCGCGGCTGTCCCTCCCAGCGATGGCCGGGTGGAAAGACTTCCTCGGGTTTGAAATCCAAGGGCTTTGGCATGCGAGGCTGTGGCGCGAAGGCCTCGCTGGGCATCGTGGATTCAGTTGGCATATTTGGTTTCCTCCACCAGAAGTGTGTCACGAATCTTCATGCGCATCCAGCACATTTGGACCTACCCTCTCCAGGCTAGCTTCGCAGATAGCGTCTCCATCTCCGGCCCAACATAGCGTGCCTTCTAGGCACCGAGGTTAGGGGTCCGATCCCTCGCGGCTCATGTGGGGAAAATCCTGAAAACCCGTGCGGCTACCCCATCCCCTACGTATCCACCCTCCGTGCCCCTGACTCTCCAGTACGGGACAAACTAATAGCAAGACGATTTGCCGCCCGAATTAGTGAAGAATTTCCCGAGGGGGTTGAGCAGGGCTTTTCAGCAACTACAGGTGAGCGTGTTCTTGGCTGGTTGAGGGGGGACAAACCCTAGGACATGCCAGCAGCCGCCCGAGACGGGCCCGGGGGGACCTGCGAGGTAGGCTAACGCATGGTCCCATGCGCGAACCCCGCCGGGCCCACTAGGGACGAAGCATATGAGGCGCTCTTGAACGAGTGGAACCGAGGTCTCAGGCTGCCTCTACGGGGCGAGGGCTCATGACCCGGCGGTCGCTGGTTCCCCGGCCTGGCCAGGGCAGGCGAGACCAGTCCCCGCTACCACAAGATAGAACCGAGGCCATTTGAGCCCAGGTTCTTTACTTTGAAGAGACGACATATAGCAGCACTATTGCCCATGTTTGCGGTAATTTCCTCTATTCTCGACTCGGCATTACCTCGTCGCGCTCATAACCACGCGGTCTTGGGTTTCAATCCTTGGGGCGCCCCCCTCCCCCCAACCATGGCCGATGGGGCTTGTTCCCGTCAGGCCCCAAGTGACTCCACCATCGCCGACATATTGTCATGATGTTCTCGGCCGCCACTGAACATGCGGCTTGAAGCCCGGGTCTCGGCCGAACGCAGGAACATGTGTGCCGCATCCTGCGCCAGCTACGGTGGACCGCACAGAGGCCGACCAGACTAGCACTGGAATGGGATGAGCAAGCCATGCGGCGCTGGAAGGAGAGGCGCTGGCCGGTGCAAAAGAACGCAACGCGTCAAGAGAAAACCACAATCTCTATCAACAAGAGCGGACTGACGGAGCACCCACGATAGGTACGATCCCAAGAGGTGGGGTCCGGGGGAACCTGGGCGCCACGGGAACAAAGAACGATCCTCTCGTACAACCTCAAGTGGAAGACGCTCTCGGCCATCTCCGGGATCACGCTGTGCAATGTCTACCCGGGGCGGGAGCTGGCCTCTTCCGCCCCAACCCGGGAAAGCACTCGCCAACCTGGTGGTTCGCTTCCTGAAGAATCTTTCTCGCCAACAGCGGGGATGGGTGCGCATTCCAGCGATGTCGTCCACTTGTTCCAGCCGAAGCCGTCCAGTGGTTCCAGTGCATGCCGTCCACTCGGTCCAGCCCATGCTGTCCACTGAGACCCTCAAGGTGCAACGACGCCAGATGTCCCATCATAACTTCAGTCGCTATGCGATCGCAATGGCGATCGAGCCCGACGCATGGATTCACCTTTCAGTTCCAACCGGTGGGCGTTGTGGACCAGGCGATCGAGGATCCCGTCCCCTAAGGTAGGGTCAGGAAAGCGAGCATGCCAGTCCTCCACCGGTACTTGTGTGGCTACCAGGGTAGACGACAGATCATAACGATCGTCCAGAATCTCCAGCAGGTCACGGGCCTGCGAGGCCGTCAGTGGATCCCGCAGCCAGTCATCGAGAATCAGCAGTTCGATCCGAGCTAGGCTGGCCAGGAGCTTGGCGAAGGAACCATCGGCATGGGAAAGCGTCATCTCATGCAGCAGGCGAGAGGTCCGATGGTAGCGGACCGAGAAGCTCTGTCGGCAGGCGGCGTGGCCAAGGGCGCAAGCCAGATAGGTCTTGCCTGCGCCGGTGGGTCCCAAGACCAAGATGTTCAGGTGACGGCGGATCCATTCGCCCTGAGCCAACTCCAGGATGAAGCCGCGGTCGAGGCCGCGAGCCGGGGAGAGGTTCAGGTCTTCAAGGGTCGCCGGCAAGCTGAAGCGGGCAGCCTTCATGCGGCGTTGCAGGCTGCGGTTGTCTCGCCGAGAACACTCCAGGTCCACCAAGAGGCCCAGCCGGTCGTCAAAGGCGAGTTCGGCGTAGTGGGGGTTCTCCCACTGCTCCTGCAGTCCTGTCCGGAAGCCGGGCAGGCGCAGGCGGGTGAGCTTCTCCAGCAGAGGTTGTCTGAGCATCGAATATCTCCTCAGCGATAGTAGGACGGTCCGCGAATGTTGACATGGGTCTTCAACGGGATGGAAGTCGCCTCTTCCAGCGGGATCTGATCGAGGTGAGTCTCGAGGATGTTCTTGACGCCTTTGTAGGTATGGATGCTGGCCGCAAGGGCACGAGCGCAGGCGGCTTCCAGGCGCTCTCCGGTGTGGCGTTTGGCCAGGCTCAGGATCCCCAGGCAGGAGCGGTAGGCTTGCTGTGGAGGGGTGCGTGACGCCAGAACGGCTTCGATCAGTCGTTGGGTCTGAGGCCCGATCTGTTGCGCCCACCGCAGGAAGCGTTCCGGAGACCAGTCGGCGTAATGGCGGTGCGCTGGCGGCATGTGATCGGGCAGGGTCGAGTACCTGCCGGGCAGGCGAGACCGGGGATGGGAGGCTACTCGCTGGTGTTTGTGGAAGATTTCCAGGGTATTTTGGCTGGCTCGAAGGAAGACCTCCTGGCCGATCAGGCGGTACGGCACGCTGTAGTAGTGCCTGGCGAATTCGACGTGGTAGTCGATGTTCACCTTGGCCTTCTTCCAGATCGCAAACTCGTAGGGTTCAGCCGGCAAAGGTTTGAGTGCTGGCCGGTCGAGGGACTCAAAGAGCTGGCGGCGCGATAAGCCAAGGTGACGCATTGGCCGATCGTTCAGCTTGTCGACCAGGTCCCGGATGGCCAAGTTCAGTTGCGCCAACCCGTAGAAGGTGTGATGCCTCAGGCAGGCCAAGACCCAGCGCTCTACCACCTGCACAGCCACCTCCACCTTGGCTTTGTCTTTGGGCTTGCGCACCCGAGCGGGGATGACCACTGTGCCGTAATGCTCCGCCATGTCCTGATACGTGGGGTTGAGGTCTGGCTCGTAGCGAGAGGGATGTTGCACTCCGGTCTTGGGGTTATCGGGAACCACGATCTCCGTGACCCCGCCGAAGAAGGAGAAGGCCCTCAGGTGGCCACCGATCCAACTGGGAAGGTCCTCAGCGGGATGGGCTTCGGCGTAGGTGTAGTTGCTGGCTCCCAGAGTGGCGACGAAGATATGGGCCTGATGGACCTCACCTGTCTCGGGGTCAATGACCGGCACCGTCTGGCCCGCGTAGTCCACGAACAGCTTCTCCCCGGCCTTGTGGGTCAGCCGCATCGTCGGATTGAGTGTCTTGGCCCACAGGCGGTAGCACTCACAGAACCAGCTGTAGCCGTAGCCGTCGCGGTGGGCCCCACGATATTCGAGCCACAGCAGACGCAGTGTCACCCCTTTGCGGCGTAGCTCCTGGTGAATGGTCTTCCAGTCAGGTTCTGTGATCACCCGGCTGGAGGAGGGAACTGGTTCGGGGAAGAGCAGTCGCTGAAGTTGGTCTTCGTCGAGGGTTTCGGGAAGGGGCCACGCCAAACCAGCAGCGCGTGCCCGATGGACATACTCTCGGACCGTGCTATGCGAAATGGCGCACCTGCGGGCAATGGCTCGGTGGCTGAGACCCACCTCAAACTTGAGACGCAGGACCTCGCGGATCTTACGCATGGATAACCTTTCCTGGGTCATTCTCTGCCTCCTTCAAGACCGAGGCGGAGGATGCCCCAAAAAACCAGAAGTTATCCAGCGTCGTTCACCCTAAGTTGACAGGGGCCGAGAGGGTCCGTCACCTTGTGGACGGCATGCCCCGGAATCAGTGGACGGCATGGAGCGGAATCGGTGGACGGCTTGCGCCGGAATCGATGGACGGCATGCGGCGGAATCGGTGGACAGCATGGGCCGGATTACGCAGATGGGTGCTCATCATTTGGGACGGGCGGCCCTGCCACCGCACTCGTTTGGTCCGGGAGTACGTGGAGGCGCAAGCGGGTCGGATCGTCATCGAGTGGCTGCCCGCCTACGCTCCGGAACCGAACCCGGTCGAGTTCCTGTGAGGCCACTGCAAGAACCATGAACCGCCGAACCTCTGGCCCAAGCACTACTTTGCCCTCAGCTATTATGCTCGGGCGGCTCAGCGTCTCGTGCCCCCCGAGCATCTTTGGTCACCGCCTTCGGGAAGTGGGCCCGCCTGCTCGACTAGCGTAAAGGTATCATGGGACGCTCAGTAGGTTCCAATCCTTGGGGGAACTACCTACCCAAATCATGGTCCTCTAGACTGTCCAGTACCGGATAGGTGTTGACACATTTGGTTCATGACGCTCGGGCATGGTTCGATCTCCCTTGGGCTAGGACCTGGGCGGGGGTGCGGCCCTTGGTGCGGTACCCCTGGTGGGGTCTCAGATGATTGTAGCCAGCCCTAGGCTGTCCAGGGAAGTCAAGGTAGCGGTCCAGTGAGACCTGCATTGCTGTTGTCCCGGTGAAGTACCTGCGACGGAATTCAATTCTCCAGTGCTCGTTGAGGATGGTGCCTTGAAGACGCTCCACAAAGCCA
>Ga0187865_1000960_pt1 | contig 36379 bp, 32 predicted proteins | sample June2016WEW_11_1_2_FD_132989 | JGI IMG/M metagenome (GOLD analysis project Ga0187865, IMG submission 132989) | Peatland microbial communities from SPRUCE experiment site at the Marcell Experimental Forest, Minnesota, USA - June2016WEW_11_100 | ecosystem: Environmental > Terrestrial > Soil >...
CCCGTCCAAGCCGAGCGCACCGGGGCCCCCGTCAAGCCCGGTGTTGGCTTGACGGGGTGGAGCAGCTCGGCAGCTGCCTGTGGCCAGAGCAACTCTGCACTCGCCATAAGAAAAAAGAGCCTCCAGCGAGGATTTTGAGGCGCCTGCGTTGGTAGACTATCGAACAGCACCTGCTGCCGCGCCGAGAACTCGCGGTCTGGAACGGGCGAAGCACTATGGGCGAAACTGCGAATATGCCTCCTCGTACTCTGTTGGAGAAAGTTTGGGATGCGCATGTGGTCGCTGCTCCCGAAGGGCAGTCGGCGCTGCTCTATATCGATTTGCACCTGGTGCATGAAGTGACTTCGCCGCAGGCCTTCGACGGGTTGCGCGCGAATGGGCGGCGTCTGCGGCAGCCTCTGCGCACGGTGGCAACCGTTGACCACAACATCCCGACCACTCCGCGGGGCCTTCCGATCGCCGACCCGATTGCGGCGAAACAGATCGAAGCGCTGCAGAAAAATTGCCGCGAGTTTGGGGTTCCATTGTTCGACATGGACTCGGCCGATCAGGGCATTGTGCACGTCATCGGCCCGGAACTGGGCATCACGTTGCCGGGGATGACGATTGTCTGCGGTGACAGCCATACCTCGACCCACGGCGCGTTCGGATCGCTGGCGTTTGGCATTGGAACGTCGGAAGTGGAGCACGTGCTGGCTACGCAATGTCTGCCGCAGAAAAAACCGGAGACGATGCAAATCCACGTCAGCGGAAAACTGGCCGAGGGCGTAACCGCGAAGGACCTGGCGCTCGGAATCATTGGACGCATCGGCACCGATGGCGCCACCGGATATGTGATCGAGTACGCCGCCGATGCGGTGCGTGAGTTGTCGATGGAAGGCCGCATGACACTGTGCAATATGAGCATCGAGGCGGGAGCGCGAGCGGGAATGATCGCGCCCGATGAGACGACGTTCGCGTATGTCAGCGGCCGCCGCTTTGCTCCAAAAGGAAAAGATTGGGAAGAAGCGGTTGCCTGCTGGCGGACGTTGGCGAGCGATCCCGGAGCCGAATTCGATCGCGTGATCGAGATTGACGCGGCAGCGCTCGCGCCCTTCGTGACCTGGGGAACGAATCCGGGAATGGTGGTGGCGGTGAACGCGCGCGTTCCCGAGTTAAAGAGCTTCGCGCAGGAGGCCGACCGGCGCGCCGCGGAACAGGCGCTCGCCTACATGGGCCTCGATCCCGGAACGCCGATCGAAACCATTGCCGTTGACCGCGTGTTCATCGGATCGTGCACCAATTCGCGCATCGAAGACCTGCGGGCGGCGGCGCGAGTGGCAAAAGGACAGCACGTGAATCCGAAGGTGCGCGCCATGGTGGTGCCGGGCTCGCAAGCGATCAAGCGCGCGGCCGAACAGGAAGGCTTGCACCGCATTTTTCTGGACGCCGGATTTGAATGGCGCTAGTCGGGATGCTCGATGTGTCTGGGCATGAATCCCGACATCCTGCAGCCGGGAGAGCGCTGCGCTTCAACCAGCAACCGGAATTTCGAAGGACGGCAGGGGCGCGGTGGGCGGACGCATTTGGTCAGTCCCATGATGGCGGCAGCGGCGGCCATTGCCGGACATTTCACCGACATTCGCAATTGGCGATTTAATTAGAAGCGGGTGCCCTACTCATCGCGTACTTTGCGATGAGTGGGCCGCCGGCGAGGACTAAGCATGCAACGGTTCAGCAAGCACACCGGCGTCGTTGTCCCGCTCGACAAGGTAAACGTGGACACCGATCAGATCATCCCCAAGCAGTTTCTGAAGCGCATCGAGCGCACGGGATTCGGAGAATTCCTCTTCTACGACTGGCGCTTTTCCGGAGACGGAAAAGAGTGCGGGAAAAAGACCGGCGATTTTGTGCTCGACGCCCCGCGCTATGCGAAGGCCTCGATCCTGGTCGCGGGGAAGAACTTCGGCTGTGGTTCCTCGCGCGAACACGCCGTTTGGGCGCTGGCGGATCATGGCTTCCGGGTGGTGATCGCGTCGTCATTTGCCGACATCTTTGCCAACAACAGCTTGAAGAATGGCCTGCTGACGGTGCGGCTCAACGAAGAGCAGGTCGCGGAGATCATGCGCCGTTCGAAAGAGATCGAAAATTACCAGCTGACGGTCGATTTAGAAACCTTGCGAGTGGAAGACGGACAAGGATTCGCAGCAACGTTCGCGATGGACGAATTCTCGCGCCACTGTCTGCTGAACGGGTTGGACGATATCGGGCTGACGCTGCAACACGAAGCGGAGATCGCGGCGTATGAGGCAAAGCATGCGGTGCGCGCGGAGATGAAGACGATTCTGGCGCGGTTACCCGCGACTGTGGAGTGACGGGCGCCCCGCCCGTCCCAAGGCAGCCAGGGAACAAACCCTTCTGACGCAAACTCCTTCCAGGTTGTACACTTTTGAGTTTCACTGCCAGTGCGGCGTTGGGTTACACCTCATGCTGAATCGGAGTGCGTTCGTGAAAAGGCTTCTTTTCGTCTTCACCATCAACCTGTTGGTTCTGCTTTCCGCGGCGCGCGCTCAAACCGCTGCACCTCAGACCGCTGCCCCGAAGCAACTCACGATTGAACAGATCTTCGCCGAGGGCGGAGTCACGGGACGCGCTCCGGAGACGATCCAGTGGAGTCCGGACGGCACCAAGGTGTCTTTCGTGCAGCGCGATGACACTGGCGAGCACGGCGAACTCTGGTATGTGGACGCGGCGACGGGCGAGAAAAAAATACTAGCCAGCGAAACCAAGTTATCCCAGCTTGCCCCTCCTGTGAGCAATATCCATGACGAGCGCGAGAAAGAGCGCGTGACGCGGTATCACGTTGCCGCCTACACCTGGTCGCCCGATTCCAAACACCTGCTCTTCGATGCGCAGGGACAGCTCTGGTATTACAGCCTGGATACGGGAACGGCGGTACAGCTCACGTCGTCTCCGGACCCGAGCGAAGACCCCAAGTTTTCGCCCGATGGCAAGCGGCTCGTCTACGTGCGCAAGCACAATCTCTATGTGCATCCGGTGTCAGGAGAAGAAGGTGAACGTCCGCTGACGCGCGATGAAAAAGAGAAAGACAAGGATAAGGACAGGAACAAGGAAAAAGAAGACAACATCCTGAACGGCGCAGTGGACTGGGTTTACGCCGAGGAGCTGGCGGTGCGCAGCAACTATTTCTGGTCGCCGGAAGGGCACGAAATCATTTTTCTGCAAATGGATGAGACCCGGGTACCGGCCTATCCCATCACCGACTGGTTGCCGACGCATCCGCGGGTCGAGCAGGAAAAATATCCGAAGGCGGGAGATCCGAATCCCAGCGTGCGCCTGGGAGTGGTGGGCAGCAACGGCGGCAAGGTGCGTTGGATCAAACTCACCGACGACGATGACACCTATGTGCCGCGTTTCGGCTGGATTCGCGAAGGCTGGGCTTGGGCGGAGGTCTTGAATCGCAAGCAGAATTTGATGGACCTTTATTTTATCGACGCGAAGTCGGGGAGGTCGCGCAAAGTGTTGACCGAATCGGCGCCGGATGCGTGGGTCAACGTCAACGACGACTTTCGCGTCCTGAAATCGGGCGGCCGCTTTCTTTGGACCAGTTGGCGCGACGGCCATACCCACATTTATCTCTACAGCTTTAACGCGCCCGACCCCATGGCCTCCGATGCCAAACTCGAACGCCAGCTCGAAAGCGGAGACTATGAGGTAATTGCGATCAGCGGCGTGGATGAAGCCTCGGGCACGGTTTTCTTCATCGCGAACAAGGGCGACCCGCGCCAGGAGAAGATTTTTTCCGTGAAGCTGGACGGCTCGGAGATGCACGGCATTTTATCCGAAGAAGGCAACTATGCAGCCAGTTTCGCCGATGACGGCAAGCATTTCGTGGAAACGTATTCTGCGACGCTGGCGCCGCCGCGCATTTCGGTCTGCGCGGCAGGTGGCGCATGCCAGAAAATCTGGGAAGGGCGAAGCGTGGCGGATTACGACCCGATTGCGCCGAAGCCTCTGGAATTCAAGGCCGATGACGGCACGGTGCTGTATGGCTATTTGATCCTGCCGCGCCATGCGGACGCGAGCCAGAAAATTCCAATTCCAATTCCATTGATCGTGTACATCTATGGCGGTCCCGTGGGGCAGACTGTGCAGGATTCATGGGGTGGACCCAGGGCGCTGTTCCACCAGATGCTGGCCAACGAAGGGTTCGCGATTTTCTCCCTCGATAATCGCGGAACCCCGAATCGCGGCAAGAAGTTTGCCGCCGCCATCCGCCTGCAGTTCGGCGAAGTCGAACTGAAGGACCAGTTCACGGCGCTCGACCAGTTGTATGCGCGGTTCCCGCAGCTCGACCGCACTCGCACCGGGATCTGGGGATGGTCGAACGGCGGCTCGATGACGCTCTACGCACTGACTCATTCCGACCGCTTCAAGGCGGGAATCTCGGTTGCGCCGGTGACCAACTGGCGCGACTACGATTCGATCTACACCGAGCGCTGGTTGGGTCTGCCGAAGGACAACGCCAGCGGGTACAACGATTCGATCGTCGGCGCCGCCAGCAGTCTGCACGGGTCGTTGCTGCTGGTGCACGGGACTAGCGACGACAATGTGCACTTCCAGAATACGATCCAGATGACCGACGCGCTGATCAAGGCGGGGAAACAGTTCCGGCTGATGGTGTACCCGAACAAAACGCACGGCATTGCGGGGACGGGCACGAGCACGCAGCTGTTCCACATGATGGAAGATTTTTGGAATAAGGAGTTGAAATAGCTCTCAGCTGTCACCTGTCAGTTTTCGGCTCGCGGCGGACGTGAGATTTAACTGATGGCTGAGAGCTGATATCTGAAAGCTGGCTTTATGCATCGCACTAGTCTCGGCGATTTCGAACTCACAATCGTCTCCGATGGAACGTACTTCCTCGATGGCGGAGCCTTTTTCGGCGTGGTTCCGAAGACCATGTGGTCGAAGAAGGTCACGCCTGACGAGCAGAACCGGCTCGATGCGGGACTGAATTCGCTGCTCGTGCGCACCGGCGAGAAAAACATCCTCATCGAGACTGGCATCGGCAACAAACTGCCGGACAAGATGGCGCAGATCTACAAGCAGCCCGCCAAGCTGCTCGACAACCTGCACGCCGCCGGAGTTGCGCCGGAAGATATCGACATCGTCATCAATACCCACCTGCATTTTGACCACTGCGGATGGAATACAATGCGCCGCGGCGATCGCGTGGTGGCGACGTTTCCGAATGCGAAGTATTACGTGCAGGAACAAGAGTGGGAACATGGCCGCCTTCAACTGGAGCGTGACGCGATCAGCTACATGAGCCCGAATTACGATCCGCTGCTGGAGACCGGTCAGATGGTGTTGCTGAACGGCGATCTGGAGCTTCTGCCCGGCATCTCGGTCAAGGTTTTTCCGGGGCACACGGCGAATATGCAGGCGGTGATCATCGAGAGCGGCGGCAAGAAGGCGTGCTACATCTCCGATCTGATTCCGACCTCAGCGCATCTCGACCTGACCTGGGTGATGGCCTTCGATCTGTTTCCGCTCGAAACCATCGAGAGCCGCAAGAAGTACTACGCGTGGGCGATCCCGGAGAACTGGTTAACGATCTTCACGCACGACGCCGCCACGCCGTGGGGATACGTGGAACGCGGCGAGCGGGGAAGGCTGGCGTTGAAGACGCTCACGTAGGGACAGCCGCCCCTACCTGGTCTGCGCTGGAAGCTTGGCTTCGAAGAATTCTTCCACCCGGGCGAGGATCTGCGCTCCGGTCTTAGCCTCGTAGATCGCCTTCCGGAGCGCCGCGCCTCCGGGGATGCCGTGCGTGAACCACGACGCGAACTGCTTCATCTTGCCTTCCGCTCCGGGCATTTCTTCTTCCAGCAGCATCTGGAAGTAGGTGCGGATCATCTGGTAGCGGTCGGCTTCGGTGGGCTCGTCGTAGGGCTTGCCCGAAGGTGAAACTCTCGGCATGGTCACGGACGGGAAGGGCACGACTTCAGTCGTGCCCTCAGCCGGCAAAAAGTGGAGGGCTTTAGCCCCTGAGGGGGATGCGCCCTCAGCGGCTAAAGCCGCGGCCGAGGGTGGGCCATGTTCGGCACGACTAAAGTCGTACCCTTCCCGGAACCTTTCCGTATTCTCTCTGGCGCTCTCCATCCACGCTCGATACTGCTCAATCTGCCGGAAGATCCACGGATTCGCCGGGGCCATGCGGCCGATCATCACTGCGTCGCAGCCGGTTTGGGCGACGATGGCACAGGCGTCTTCGGGCGAGCGGATGTCGCCATTGCCGATCACGGGAATCTTGACTGCCTGCTTGACGGAGGCGATCCACTCCCAGCGCGCGTTTCCGCTGTAGCCTTGCTCGCGCGTGCGAGCGTGCAGCGCAACCGCGCCGAGGCCGCAGCTTTCGGCCATGCGCGCCAGTTCGACGCAGACGATTTCGTCGTCGTTCCATCCGGCGCGGAATTTCACGGTGAAGGGAATCTTCACGGCGGCCCGCACCGCTTCGAAAATCTGCCGGATCAGCGGCAGATCGCGCAGCAGCCCGGAGCCGCCGTTGCACTTCACGACTTTCTTAGCTGGGCAACCGAGGTTCAGGTCGACCAGGTCGAAGCCAAGGTCTTCCACCAGGCGCGCGGCATCGGCCAGCACGCTGGGACTGCTGCCGAAGAGCTGGGCCGAGATCGGGTGCTCGTCTTCATAGAAATGAAGGTAGCGTCCCCGGACGCGCTGGTCGCGCAGAACGCCGTCGGCTGAGGTGAACTCGGTCATGATCAGCCCGCATCCGCCGAGGTTCTTGATGAAGCGGCGGAAGACGGCGTCGGTGACCCCGGACATCGGTGCAAGCACGGTGGCGGGAGCGATGGGGACGTTGCCGATGCTGAAAGACTTGGGAAAGGCGCGCGGGGCAGCCTGGCGAGCGTCTTCGGGGGCTGCAGTATCGGCGCCACACGGATTGTCCCAGAACTTTTGCACGGTCTGATTTTACTTTCTTTTCCTGGCGAAGGTTGTGGCAAAGATCCTGGCGAAGACAGTGTGCGACGGGTTCAAAAAGTAAAGCCTCCCGCAGGGGGAGGCTTTCAAGAATGCGCGTTTCTGCGCCCGACTCACTGCTTGGCAGCGGCTTCGGCTTTTCCCGCGTCGCTCCTGGCGTACTTGCGGCGGAAACGCTCGATGCGGCCGGCGGTGTCCATGAGCTTCTGCTTGCCGGTAAAGAAGGGATGGCAGGCGGCGCAGATTTCTACGCCGATGTCGCCCTTGTGGGTGGAGCGGGTGGTAAATGCGTTACCGCAGGCGCAATGCACGCGGATCTCGCCGTAGCTGGGATGGATGGCTGCTTTCATGTCAGTTCCGAAACCTCGATTCAGACATTAGATTCTACAGGAGTTAGGAAGGATTCAGCAAGGCAGCTATCAGCTATCAGCTTTCAGACATCAGATCTGCGGGGTTCAATGCACCCTCGGGATAACCCCAATTATTGGAAAGTGATGAGACCTCAGGCGAGGCAGGCTTTACTGAGAGCTGACGGCTGAGAGCTGACAGCTATAAAGCAAAACGGCAGGGCCGACCCTCCTGCCGTCTCGCTCTTGCGCAAAAAACTCTGGGGCCCTACTTACCTTTATTGACTACTTTCTTGAGTTCGTTCCCGGGAGTGAATTTGGCGACTCTACGAGCAGCGATCTTGATGGTGGCACCCGTCTGCGGGTTTCGGCCATTGCGGGCCTTGCGCTGCGAGACGGAAAACGTGCCGAACCCGATCAAGGCTACCCGGTCCCCTTTTCTAAGGGCAGCGGTGACGCTGTCCACGGTGGTGTCGATCGCGGTTGTCGCCTGCGCCTTTGAAATGTTACAGGCTCCGGCGATCCGGTCAACCAGATCAGCTTTATTCATGCTCTCTCCTGACACTAGTCGTTACGGTTCCCGCGCATCAGCCGGGGAGGAAAGCTCAAAGCGCGAGCACCGGCGATGGCCATTCTCGCCCATGCTACGGAATTGTCAATGGGAAACACGTGCCAGTTGCCGGTTTTGACACCTAAGGCGCGCGGTTGTGTCTGCAGTAATGGGGGAATGAGCCGAAAGTGCCCGTTCTGGCTCGATCATTGTCTGCGCGATGCGGCTGCGAGCTACGAGCTGCGAAACTACGGTTTTCCTCGGTTCTCCACGGTTCTCCACAACCTGCCGCTCGTCTCCACAGGATGTGCACAGAGAGGAAACGGTTTCGAGTTGCGGTGCAGGCGGGTTCGGGTGCAGAGTCTAAGTGCAGAATTAAGTACGAATTATGAAAACAGCAACCGAAGTTTGCCCCCTGTGCGCGGGCTCAGGATGGAAGCCGGTGCCGGGAGCGCCGGAGCGCGGCGTCACGCGCTGCGATTGTCAGTTGCGGGCGCGTGGCGGCGCCTTGATCGCGGCGGCGCGAATTCCGAAGAGATATGAGCATTGTGAGCTGTCGAACTTTACGACGGATTTCCCGGGAGCCGATCGCTCGATTGCGCTGGCCCAGATCAGTGCGACGCGCTTCGTACAGGAGTTTGATCCGCGAGACGGCGCTGGGCTGCTACTGGTCGGCGGAATCGGGACTGGCAAGACCCATCTCGCGGTGGGCATTCTTAAGGAACTCATTGCGGCCAGAGGAAGCGCCTGCCTTTTTTGCGACTATCGCGAGCTGCTGAAACAGATTCAGAACTCCTACAACGATTCTGTCCAGGCGACCGAGCTTCAGGTGCTGCGGCCGGTGTTTGAAGCCGAGGTGCTGTTGCTCGATGAGCTCGGCGCCGTGAAACCGAGCGAGTGGGTGTGGGACACGGTCAGCCTGATCCTCAACACGCGATATAACGACAATCGAACTACGATCATCACCACGAATTTTGCCGACGAGCCGGCTGCGAGTGTGGCTCGATCGCTGTCGCCAGCGCGGGCGGCCGCTCGTGAAGAAACCCTCGGCGACCGCATCGGCGAGCGCATGCGTTCCCGGCTGCACGAAATGTGCCGCATCGTGAAGATGGACGGGCCGGACTTCCGCCAGAAGTTTAAGAGCGCGAGCTTCGGATGATTCCGCACTACAATCACAAGCGTGCTGACCGAACGCATCGAGTTCCGGCCGGAAGCTGACGCCGAGGTCTTCTCCGCTGTGGCCGCCACTCCCGCCGTGTTTCTTCTGCGTGGCGAGGACGCGAACTCCGAGCCCTACGTCAGCAAGACTGCCAACCTTCGCCGGCGCCTGCAACGGCTGCTTTCCACTCCAGAAGAACGCACCAAACGCCTCAACCTGCGCCATCGCGTCCGCTGGATCGAATACACGCTGACCGGCTCCGATTTCGAATCGGGATTCGTGCTCTATCAAGTCCTGCGCGCCGCCTTTCCCAAGACCTACTCGAATCGCCTGCGGCTGCGGTTCGCTCCGCTGGTCAAGCTGCATCTGGAGAACAAATTCCCCCGCGCCTCAATCACGACGCGGCTAGGACGGATTTCGGGGACAAACGTTTACTACGGGCCGTTTGCTTCGCGGGTAGCAGCGGAAAAGTTTATGAACGACGCGCTCGACTTTTTCAAGATGCGGCGCTGCGTCGAAGACCTCCATCCCGATCCGAAGTTTCCCGGCTGCGTCTATTCTGAGATGAAGATGTGTTTGGCGCCCTGCTTTCGCGGCTGCACCGATGACGAATACCGCGCCGAGGTGGTGCGGGTCGAGGATTTTCTGGACTCGCGCGGCGAATCGCTGAAGCGGCAGATGTCGGCCGAACGCGATGGCGCTTCGGCGAAAATGGAATTCGAGACGGCCGCGGCCATTCATGCGCGGCTCGACAAACTCACTCCCGTGCTGCAGCAACTGCCGGAGTTCGTCCACCGCATTGACCAGTCCCACGCCGTGATCGTGCAAAAGTTCGTGCAGAAGTCTCGGCAGCCGGAGAGCGTCGCATTGTTTCGCGTCGATGGGGGCGCGCTCGCGGGGCCGCTCGAGTTTCCGATCTCCGGTGCCGAGCACACTAAATCGCAATCATTGTCGCGATCGATGGAAGCCCGCATCCAGGCCGCACTGGCGGCATTTCCCGCGTCCAAACCAGCCAGCGCGCTCGAGCGCATGGAGCACCTGGCGATCCTGAAGCGCTGGTGCTATCGCGGGACCCGGGCAGGCGAAATTTTCTTTGCCGACGCCAAAGGACAGCTGCCGATGCGGCGCCTGGTGCGGGGAATCGGACGAGTCTACAAAGGCGAAGCGCCAGGGGTCAGTGAGACAATTCACCGCCGAGACGCCGAGGCCGCCGAGAAAAACTAGAGCGGATTCATGCAGTGATTCACCACGGAGACACGGAGAAACCCAGACCAAGTCTTGCTTTTCTCCGTGTCTCCGTGCCTCCGTGGTGGATTGTGATTTTGAAATGACGACATCCCTGAAAACTTTTCTCGGCGCTCTCGGCGTCTCGGCGGTGAAAAGCTTCAAGCCGCGCGGGCCGGCGTGCGCACCGGCCTCTTCCGGAATACGACCTTTATCTCTTCGCGCCAGCGCTCGTCAATTCCCAGCAGTTCCCAATCGATTTCCGGGGACAGATAACGCAGGATCGTGTCGGTTGTGGGATGCACGTGCAGAGCGGGCGCGACCAGCATGAGCAGAGGCTTCTGCGGCGAGATCTGGCGCCCGGGAAAATAACCGAATTGCGCAAACTCTCCGCGGCTCTGGTGCCAGGCGACCCGCGACCAGTAATCCACGCCTTGCAGGGGAAGATGGATATCCTCGTCGGCTTTGAGCTCGATGACGGCCAGGCGGGCCTCGCGAGTTGCGGCCAGAATGTCAATCATGGCGCGGTCGGCCGCGGCGAACGCGGGCACCTGCGCATACACCGATTCCGGCCGCAGCCGCCCGTCCAGCGCCGCGATATTGCCGACGACCAAAGATTCCAGCCAGCGCTCGGGATGCATTCGCCACAACGCGTGATTTTTGGGACCGTCCTGGTGACGGACGGCCGCCGCCAGCCGCACCAGATCGGCAAACTGCGTTTCATTTTCTGAGCCGAGAATGCGCTCTTCCGGCCCCACACCGAAAACGATTTCCTCGCTGCTCTGGAAGTTTCGGGGATCATGCGCAATCCGCGCTTGGGCGAACTCGAGGCCATGCCGCCGGAATGAAATTAACGCGGGCGAGAGCACCACGACTTGGGATTGCGGCAGAATGCCGCGAATGCGCGCGATCGATTCCGCAAAGCGATCGCGCGCCAAGCCTTCATCGATGGAATGCACCAGCCGAGTGGCCAGGTTGCCGCGATCGCCGGTATCTACCGGAACGAGCGAATCCTCCTGTTGGTCGAATTCGTACAAATGCCATTTCGCTGCCGTTGGATGCAGATGCCCCATGCGCTGCCGGGTCAGAGCCACGGTACCTTTCGGCACAATCATCGCCAACCCTTCGACCACGCGGCGTTCATGCTGTGCCAGCCGGCACGCCTCAAGCCAAAGAATTCCGCAGGTCAGCGCGCCATCGACAGTCGATTGCGTTTCATGGTCATTCACTCCGACGATGGCGAGCGCGCGCTGCCCCTGGCGCAGCCAGCCGCGCAGGTAGGCCGGACCGAAGGAATGTTCGAGATCCACGCTGGTGGTGAGCCGAACCACGGTCCAGCCGGGGAAATTTCTCTCCAGCGCCCGGCGCAGGCGAGGCTCGTAGGCAACGCGCGCCGCCCGTCGCGCGGCTGGCGAACGCTGATCGCGATCGCGGCAGAAGTCGAGCCGCGTGGGCCGATTCTGCCCCATGCGCTGCACCTGCAACCGGAGCGTCGTTGCCTTGACTTCCGCATCCAGCACCCGGCGCACGAAATTCCGCTCGCTCGACCACAGATGCAGCAGGCATTTGTTGTACTCGCCGGAAACCGAATATTTCGACTCTGCCAGATCGAACGCGATGGCGCCATCTTCCACCACCACCGCGGCGCGCGCGCCGTCGAGGAAATCGGAGAGCATCTGGCTGAGCGAGTCTGGGGTCACAGATCGGAATTATTCGCCTCGCCAGAACCGCCGTCAGTGATCGCTGGGCCGCGAAATTGTTTGGTTTCGCTCCGGCGCGCCGCAGCCTCACTTCCGTAATCTTGCTCCTGATCCTGACGGCGTTCCGCTCATGGGATAATGCAGTTAGCAGTTCGTGGCGCAAGTGGGTTCGTATCAGGTCTGCGTTGACGGGCTGTGGAAAAACTCCGGTTTCGTATCAGCGTATCGCTTTAGCGATACCGTAATTCTTCGAAATCGGACGCCCCTTTAGGGGCCGGGTTTCGCCGCAGACTGTTAAGCGCTGCGAGTCGTTTGCAAGCCAAGGGCATCAAAATACAGTGACTGCCATCCAAGAACGCTTCTTTTTCAAGCACTACGGACTCACGAATCAAGATCTTGCGACTTATCTGGCCGCCGCGCTTACGGCCGGCGGCGACTACGCCGACCTTTACTTCGAATATCTGACCTCCACCTCACTGATGGTAGATGAGTCGCTGGTGAAATCCGCCTCGCAGGGGATTTCGGCGGGCTGTGGCGTGCGCGTCGTCTCCGGCGAGCGCACCGGATATGCCTACACCGACGATCTTTCTCCGCAACGGATTCTGCATGCCGCGCGCACCGCGGCGCTGATCGCGAGCGCGCCGTCCAAGACGACGGTCGCCGGATTCCAGCAGAAGCCGGCCCGCAGCTTGTACCCCGTAGCTTTGCCTTCGGTGGACGCCGACATTACTGCCAAGGTTGAACTGCTGATGCGCGCCGATCGCACCGCTCGCGGATACGATGCGCGGATCAAGGAAGTGCGCGCCAGCTATGCCGACGAACTGAGGAAGATCCTGGTGGTCGGCTCCGACGGCACGTTTGCGGAAGATTCGCAGCCGCTGGCGCGCGTGAATGTTTCCTGCATCGCGAAGACGGATGCGAGTTCGGGGCGCGGCGGCTCGGGCGGCGGCGGACGGGTTGCGCTCGACTTTTTCTTTGGCGACAAAACTCCCGAGTTCTTTGCCAAAGAGGCCGCGCGCCAGGCGATTCTGCAACTCGACGCGCGCGAAGCTCCGGCTGGCGACATGGAAGTCGTCCTCGGCCCGGGATGGCCCGGCGTTCTGCTGCACGAGGCCGTGGGTCACGGATTAGAGGCCGATTTCAATCGCAAGAAGACGTCGGCATTCGCCGGCCTGATCGGCAAACGAGTGGCCAGCGAAAAGTGCACCGTGGTCGACAACGGCACCATGCCGTGGCGTCGTGGCTCCTTGAACGTGGACGACGAAGGCCAGCCGACGCAGGAAACCGTGCTGATCGAAAATGGAATTCTGAAAGGATATCTCAGCGACAAACTTTCCTCGAAGCTGATGGGCCTTGCCGATACCGGCAACGGACGCCGCGAGAGTTATGAGCATATTCCGATGCCGCGCATGACGAACACTTACATGCTGGCCGGGCAAGACGATCCCGGCGACATCATTCGTTCGGTGAAGAACGGCGTTTACGCGGTGAACTTCGGCGGCGGACAGGTCGACATCACGAACGGCAAGTTTGTTTTCTCGGCGTCCGAAGCGTATCTCATCGAAAACGGACAGATCACCGCTCCGATCAAGGGCGCAACCCTCATCGGCAACGGACCCGATGTGCTGACGCGGGTTTCGATGGTCGGCAACGATTTGAAACTCGACGAAGGCGTCGGCACCTGCGGCAAAGATGGCCAGGCCGTTCCCGTCGGCGTCGGCATCCCGACCATTAAGATCGACCGCCTGACCGTCGGCGGCACCGCGAAGCGCGAAACCGGCGGATTCATGCAGTAACATCTACCACGGAGGCACGGAGTCACGGAGAAACCAGACCAAGTTTTGGTTTTCTCCGTGACTCCGTGCCTCCGTGGTAGATTTTGACTTTAAAATGACGACAACACTAGAAACCAACGAAACGAAACTCGCAACCGATCTCAAGGAAATCGCCGCCGATGTCGTCCGCCGCGCCACGGATGGCGGCGCTACGGCGGCCGAGTGTGTCGTCCGCGAAGGCGACGAATTTTCGACAGTGGTGCGGCTGGGCCAGGTCGAAACGCTCAAAGAGTCGGGCTCGCGCGCCATCGGCGTGCGCGTCTTCTTCGGACAGCGCGCGGCCAGCACGTATTCGAGCGATTTCTCCGCTGCCGGCATCGAGCGCATGCTGAAGTCAGCGCTCGAACTGGCGAAGATCACTTCCGAAGATCCGCACGCCGGAATTCCCGAAGCCAGCAAGCTCGGATCGCTTTCCGGCGACCTCCATCTTTATCACGAGGACGTTTATTCGTTGCCTGGCCCCGAGCGTATTGAGTATGCGCGCCGCGCCGAAAAGGCCGCGCTCGACGCCGATCCCCGCATCAAGAACTCCGAGGGCGGATCGTTCGACGCCGCGACCGGCGGAAAAGTGCTGGCGAATTCTCACGGCTTTGTCGGCGAATACCGGCGGTCGTACTGTTCGGTCGCGGTGGTTCCCATTGCGCAGGACGCAAACGGAGGCATGCAGCGCGATTACTGGTATTCGGTTGCGCGCAGCCTGGCAAAGCTCGACTCGGCGGAGCAGGTCGGAAAAGAAGCGGCGCGCCGCACCCTGCGACGCCTCGGTGCGCGCAAGGTGAAGACTGCGCATGTGCCGGTGGTGCTCGATCCCATGGTCGCTAGCTCCATGCTCGAACACATTTTCGAGGGCGTGAATGGCGACTCGGTCTATCGCGGAGCCTCGTTCCTCGCGGGCAAGCTCGGGCAAACAATTGCGGGAGCGAACGTCACCGTCATCGACGACGGCACCATGCCCGGCGGCTTCGGAACCGCGCCTTTCGATGGCGAAGGCATTCCCACGCGCCGTACGGTAGTAATTGAGAACGGAATTCTCAAATCGTATCTGCTGAATACGTACACGGCGAAAAAGTTAGGGCTGGAGACCACCGCCAACGCATCTCGCGGACTTGCCGGAACGCCCGGCATCGGCCCGGGAAATTACTTCCTCGAACCGGGAACGAAAACGCCAACCCAGATTATCGCGGAGATCAAAGACGGCCTCTACGTAACCGAGTTTCTCGGTCACGGCGCCAACTTAGTAACCGGCGATTACTCCCGCGGAGCCTCTGGCATGTGGATCGTCAACGGCGAATTGGCTTATCCGGTCGAAGAGATCACGGTCGCCGGCAATCTCAAAGACATGTTCTGCAATATTTCTGAGATAGGCAGCGACCTGGAATTTCGCGGCAGCGTAGCGTCCCCCACCATCCGCATCGACGGCCTAACCGTAGGCGGCGAGTAAAAAGACTCGTGTGAGGACAGCCGCCCTCGGCTGTCCAAGCGGAGCGCGGAGCAGGCGGCGTGAAGTCGCGGAGAAGACTTTCTCTTCCGCAGTCTCAGTGGCAGTAATCCAGTCCGCCCGCCAAAAGGAAAAGCGGCCTTGCGGGCCGCCCTTCTTTTCCGAATTTTGGTGGTGGCCTAGACGCCTTTGACGTTCTCTGCCTGCCAGCCCTTGGGGCCCTTTACGACGTCAAACTGAACTTGTTGACCTTCCTGCAGGCTCCGAAAACCGTTGGCCTGGATGGCGGAGAAGTGAACGAAAACATCCTCGCCATTCTGGCGGCTGATAAAACCATAGCCCTTGGCATCGTTAAACCACTTTACTGTTCCTGTTTCCATGATGTTGCTGTGTTCCTTTTGTGTTGAAGTATGCGCCGGAACTCGCAGGATAGTGCAGGCAGGTCACGCTTTAGAGCGGGGTACTGCTGACAACCTCAAAGATCAAACGCAACTAGATTGTACATATTCGCGGGTAAATGGCTAGAAGATTCTGTGCTTACTGAGGTAATCGGTCTAGTCTTGTTTCCAGGTAAATCACAGAGATACAGCAATCTCTGAGGAACACATTTCCCTGACGCCCTCCCGAAAATTCTCGGCTCCCGCCCTCCATTCTTTCGTATCGAGCTGAAAAATAAGGCCCATCGCCTTTTGGCAGGGTTCCTGCCTTTCTGCCTGAGCAGCCCGCCTGTCCGGAGCGGACGGGCGATCCCACATTTGCAACTTCCTAGAACCTCATTCATCATCAGGTGATGCGCATTCTAACGGGGAAGTGGGCGCTCGTTTTTGCCGGGATTCTTCTCTGGGCTCCCTTATGCGTTCCCTCGTGCGCCCAAGCCGACCTGATCAAAGATATCCGCGTCCAGTTAGCACAGAACTCCTTTTCCGCAGCCGAGTCGGAACTTCGCTCCTATAAGGCTCAGCATGGCATCACGCCGGAGTATCTCGAATCCTTGTCGTGGATGGCGCGCGGAGCGGCCGCGATGAAGCAGTGGGACCAGGCCGCGACCTACGCCAGCGAGACGCGCACTCTCTGCGAGCAGCAACTGACCAAACGCAAACTCGACGCCGAACCACATCTGCCCATCGCCCTCGGTGCCGCCTACGAAGTTCTCGCCCAGGAGATGGCGGAAAAAGGGCAGCAAGCAAAAGCGGTCAGCCTGCTGCGCTCGGCTTTGGCGCGCTATGGAGATACCTCCATTCGAGCGCGGCTTCAGAAGAACCTCAACCTGCTGTCTCTGATCGGTCAACCCGCCCCGCCATTACAAGTAACTCAGTATCTCGGACCGACGCCGCCGGCTCTCGCGTCGCTGAAAGGTTCGCCAGTTCTTTTGTTCTTCTGGGCGCATTGGTGTGTGGACTGCAAAGCCGAGGTCCCCGTCATCGCCCGCTTGCGGCAGGAGTTCGCTCCCGAGGGCCTGGTCGTCATCGGTCCGACACAACTCTACGGCTATGCCGCGCAAGGAGCCGATGCCGCGCCCGAACAGGAGCGAGCGTATATCGAATCCGTCCGCGCACGATATTACGCCAGCCTGCAGGACATGCCTGTTCCGTTGAACAAACAGAACTTTAATGCTTACGGAGCAAGTACGACGCCGACTCTGGTCGTCCTGAATCGCGCCGGGCAAGTGGCGATGTATCATCCAGGAGCGCTTTCCTACGACGAACTGCGCTCCGCTGTGCAGAAGGCGGTTGCTCGCTGAACAGCGCGATGGATCGAAGTACGGATCGGAGACTATGGATCGAAGCATATTGATCGGAATGACCACGGGCGCCGTCTTTATGTTCGCCTTCGGCCTCATCTGGTTGCTGATCGGGTTGCTTCGCGGACGTCCATCGCCCGCCCGGCTGCGGGTCTCGCTTCTTTTCCTCGGCATCGCTTTGGGAGCATCGATCGCAACCCTGGGCTTGCGGGCGTCACGGCTGCCGCACAACGCAGCTCCCCTGACCCCGCAGCAGATCGCGACCAACCGCGAGATCGGGCAGCACTTCTACCTGATTTTCGGCCTCGAGTTGGCCGCGATTTTTCTGGCCGTGGTAGTGCTCAGGGCAATCCATTACCCGGACTACATCTTGTGCGGGATCGCCCTGATTGTCGGCGTTCATTTCTTTCCGTTGGCGGCCTTGTTTAAAACGCCTGTCTGCTACGGGACGGGCTTATTGGGATGCGCAGTTGGCCTCGTCGGATTTTTTGTGGCCGACGACAGTCTTCGCCAAAAAGTAGTGGGGTTATCGTTCGGCTTGCTGCTGTGGGCAACGGCAGCATGGATCACATGGATCGGCCTCTCCGCAGCGCCCCGAGTCGTGAGTAACCTGCCCCCATGTGAAGTTACGTTTTGAAGTTACCTATGGAAGCCCGTTCCGCTTTCGCCCGCGCGGCGAGCTACAGCGTTGCCGCCTGTTCCCGCCGTCGCGCCTGGATCTCGATATATACGTTGATCAGGGAGACAGCAGCTGGCGTCACGCCCGGAATGCGCGAAGCCTGACCTAGCGTCTGCGGGACAACGTTTCCGAGCTTCTCCTGCATCTCGCGCGACAACCCGCTCACTGCCCGGTAATCGAACCAATCCGGAATGCGGCGCTGCTCGGCCTTCTTCAGCCGTTCGATGGCGCGCTGCTGCTGGTCGAGGTAGCCGGCATACTTAATTTCAGTTTCGACGGACTTGAGCTCGTTGCGGACTTCGGACGAAAGATGAACCGGAGAAACATTAACCGCAGAGGACGCCGAGTTCGCTGAGGAATTTCTTTCAAAAAACCTGGGCACCAGATCCTTGAGAACCGGCGCCAGTTGCTCGACGGTAATTTCGGGGCGCTTCAGCAGTTGCGTCAATGGCTGCCCAACCGCGAAAGACAGATCGAGTGGAGCCCGCTCGATTTCCCCCGCCATCGCCCCCGTCACTTTCGTCCTCTCCAGCACCTGCTTCACGTCCTCCAGCCGCCGCTGCTTCGCCCCAAATTCCGCCCACGCTTCATCCGAGATCAGCCCCACCCGCCGTCCATGCGGAGTAAGCCGCCGGTCGGCATTGTCGATCCGCAGATGCAAACGGAACTCCGCGCGCGAAGTAAACATCCGGTAAGGCTCGTTGGTGCCTTTCGAAATCAAATCGTCGATAAGAATCGCCGTGTAAGCTTCCGTGCGGTCGAGCACCAGCGGAGACTCTTTCTTCACCTTCAGCGCCGCGTTGATTCCAGCCATGATTCCCTGGCATGCCGCTTCTTCGTACCCCGACGTCCCGTTGATCTGCCCGGCGAGAAACAGTCCCGCAATCTTTTTCGTTTCCAGCGTGCGGCGGAGTTCCGTTGGATCGATCGAGTCATACTCAATGGCGTAACCAGGCCGCATCATCTCGGCGCCTTCGAGCCCAGGAATCGACTTGAGGATCGCCATCTGCACATCAATCGGCAGCGAAGTGCTCATGCCGTTGACGTAGATCTCATGCGTGTTCAGGCCCTCTGGTTCCAAAAAGAGCTGGTGCGTCAGTTTGTCAGGAAACTTGACGATCTTGTCTTCAATCGACGGACAATACCGCGGCCCCGTCGACTGAATCTGCCCGCTGTACATCGGCGAGCGATGCACGTTCTCGCGAATGATGCGATGCGTCTCTTCGGTGGTAAACGCGATGTAACACGGCACCTGCGAGTCGTGATGGGCAACGCGCCGCGTGCGAAAGCTGAAAGGAGTCGGATCCAAATCGCCCGGCTGCCGCTCGAACCGCGCCCAGTCAATAGTGCGCCCGTCGAGACGCGGAGGCGTCCCGGTCTTGAGCCGGCATCCGCGCAGGCCCAGCTTCTTGAGCGCTTCGCCCAGCAGAACCGCTGCCGGTTCTCCCGAACGCCCCGCCGGATACTGCTGCTCACCGCAATGAATCAGCCCGTTCAGAAAAGTCCCGGTGGTGATAATGACCGCATCAGCTGAGACGCGCCGCCCGTCGCGGAGGAGAATGCCGCGGATAATGCGATCGCCAGTCGCCGGTCGTTGGGTGGCGGCAACGTCGTTCGCTGTTCGTCGTTCGCCGTTCGCAACTTCAGATTCCTCGCTTCGCTCGGAATGACAATTCTCATCGTCATCGGAACAAGCGAACGACGAACAGCGAACAGCGAGCCGCTCCACCATCACATCCGTCACTTCCGCCTGCTTGATCTTCAGGTTCGCCTGCGACTCAAGCACTTCGCGCATCTTCAGGCGATAGGCCTGCTTGTCGCACTGCGCCCGCGGCGACCAGACCGCGGGTCCACGCGAAGTGTTGAGCAGGCGAAACTGGATTCCGACCGCGTCGGTGATTTCGCCCATGATGCCGCCAAGAGCATCCACTTCGCGCACCAGGTGCCCCTTCGCGATGCCGCCGATGGCGGGGTTACAAGACATCTGCGCGATCAGATCGACGTTCAACGTATAGAGGGCAGTCTTCAGCCCCATGCGAGCCGCCGCCATGGCGGCTTCGCATCCGGCATGACCAGCCCCCACGACAACAACTTCGAAATGTTCGTCAAACGGCTGCATGTGCGCTTATTCAGTGACCCACAACAAGAAGAGCGGGGAATGCTGCTTCGTTGATTGTAACAACGTTCTTCGCTCTGCTGGCACAGGCTCGGCGGGGCCCTTCATCTCCAGCGGTTAACTACCACGCACGTCGCTCTTAAGTGTTGGCAGAGAAGAAAACGGGGTGCCCTGCTTCTCGCGCTTTTCGCCGCGTCTTGTGATCCGTCCATCCCGACCGTATAGTGAAGGGTATCGAGGCAATCATGGAAACGAAGGAATTTGTGTCTCTGCTGGAAGAACGCATTCATCCATACGACTTACTCTGTCATCCATTTTACAAAGCCTGGTCGGCGGGCAAGCTGACCCGCGACGATCTGCGCGCATACGCCGAGGATTACTACACGCACGTGGATGCATTCCCGGGCTACCTGGCTCAGCTTGGAGTCCGGCTGGAAGAAGGGGAGCTGCGCCGCGCCGTTCTCGCCAACATGACCGATGAGAAGGGCGGCGAGGATTCCTTCGGCGAGCCGGAACGTTCGCACGCCGAACTGTGGCTCGACTTTGTGGAAGGCGTGGGCGGAAGCCGCGTTCCGAAACGGCGGCCGGTTGGGGGAGTTCGCAAGCTCATCTCCTGGTTCCAACGTGTCTCGAGCGAGGGCACTCCGGAAGAGGCGCTGGCGGCTTTCTATGCCTACGAATCGCAGGTGCCGCGCTTGGCGCAAGAGAAAGATCGCGTCCTGCGTGAACTCTACAACGCCGATGAGAAGACCCGCGGCTATTTCACTTTGCACGCCACCGCCGACGTGCACCACGCGCAGGTGTGGCGCACCCAGCTCGAGCAGCGGATCAAGGCCCATCCCGAGACTGCCAAGAAAGCATTGGCGGCCGCCGAGACTGCGGCCAAAGCTTTATGGACCGTGCTGGATGGCTTCGAGGCGCGGCGGCTGGAACGGACGGCAGCCTTAGCCTCAAGTCGGAATTAAGAAGCCCGCCTGTAGAGACGGGGCTTGCCGCGTCTCTACGGGACTTTAATGAAATTGTGCCTTTTGCTTCTGCCACTCGGTCGTCATTACTTCTGCGATCCCGTTTTAAGCAAGAATGGCCCGACCCATCCCCATCGGCGCGCGCGGCGAAGCGGCTGAAACCGTTGAGTTGCAGCACACTCTTTCCGCACATCATGCGGCGTTGCCACCCGTGTATTCGACTCCGGACATGATTCGGCTGATGGAAACCGCCTGCTTCCATGCGCTGCAACCGTATTGTGATGAGGGTGAAATCACGGTGGGCATCTCGATCCACGTCGAACACCGCGCCGCGAGCGGGATTGGAATGCGAATTCACGCCGAGGCTGAACTGGAATCGTTTGATGGCCGCTTCTATGTCATGCGCGTCCGTGCCCACGACGGCATTCAGGAGGTCGGGCGCGGTACGGTGGGACGCGCCGTGGTGCACGTACCCAGTTTCATCAAGCGCATGCGCGATAAAGCTCGCGGCAGCTGACACCGCTTGAAACTTTTTTTGCTCACCCGTTGACCAGATTCATCATGTGTTCCGGGTAGCGCAATCCCGAAGCCGCGCCGGAGGGAAAGACTTCGCTCAGGCGGCGCAGGTCATCCGGAGTCAGCTTCACATCCACCGCCGCGGCGTTTTCCTCGAGATACTTGCGTCGCTTCGTGCCCGGGATGGGAACAATGTCGTCCCCCTGCGCCAGCACCCATGCGAGCGCCAATTGTGACGACTGGCATCTTTTTTCGCGCGCGATCTCTTCAACTTTCTTCACGAGATCCAAATTCTTCTGAAAGTTTTCGCCCTGGAAGCGCGGCGAGAAACGGCGATAATCATCCACCGCCAGGTCTTCGAACTTCTTGAACTGGCCGGTAAGAAAGCCTCGTCCGAGCGGGCTGTACGCGACGAAGCCGATGCCGAGTTCGCGGCAAGTCGCCAGGATGTCCTGCTCTGGATCGCGCGTCCACAGCGAATACTCCGTCTGCAGCGCCGCGATGGGATGCACCTTCACGGCACGCCGCAGACTGTTGGCGCCGGCTTCTGACAAGCCAATATGGCGGATCTTGCCTTGCTTCACCAGTTCCGCCAGGGCGCCAACCGTTTCCTCGATCGGCGTATTCGGATCGACGCGGTGCTGGTAGTAGAGGTCAATGTGCTCGACGCCCAGCCGCTTCAAACTTCCCTCGCAGGACTTCTTCACGTATTCGGGCTTGCCGCTGACGCCGCGGATATTGGCGTTGCTGGGATCGCGGACAATTCCGAACTTTGTGGCCAGCACGATCTGGTCGCGCTTGCCTTTGATCGCGCGTCCGACGAGTTCTTCGTTCTTGTGCGGCCCGTAAACGTCGGCAGTGTCAAGAAAGTTGATGCCGAGTTCGAGCGCACGATGAATGGTCGCGATCGATTCGGCGTCGTCGCGTCCGGAGTAAAACTCCGACATGCCCATGCAGCCAAGGCCGAGGGCGGAAACTTTGAGACCGGAACGTCCAAGATTGCGGGTTTTCATCGGTGCTCCTTTGCGATCCGCAGAGGGAATAGAGCAGTTCTCGAGTTGCTGTAGAGGGAGCCAGGAACGGGTAGGGCACGGCTTCAGCCGTGCCGTCAGGGGCCGCAACGAGCTCCGGCTTTAGCCGCCGAGGGTACGTACTATACACCATCGCGAAAACCGTTCTAGTGGAGAAGTACAACGTTGTGTTCTAGCAGCTTCCCACTTATAGATGAGAATGTCGTCTTGCCGGTTTCAGAAATCCATTTTCAGAAATCCGTCGTGAGAAGCCCTGCGCCGGTTAGCGAATGGTGATTAGCGGCTTGGCAGTCGTCCGCACTTCGCCGATTTCAACGGCGGAAACCCCGGCCTCCTGCAGCGCGTGTGTGAGCGCGCCGGCGTCTTCGGCGGAAAGCGAGATCAGCAGGCCCCCGGCGGTTTGCGGGTCGAAGAGAAGCGTGCGGACGTCGGCCGGAACCGATGGATCGTAGCCGACCATGCATTCGGCAAAGTCACGATTCGCTTTAAGCCCGCCGGGGATGTAACCGGCGTGGATGCAATCGAGCGCGCCTTCGAGCACGGGAATGTTGGCGGATTGGAAGACGAGGCTGACGTTCGATGCCAGCGCCATTTCGCGGGCGTGGCCGATCAGGCCGAAGCCGGTGATGTCGGTAAGGGCATGGACGGCAAAAGCGTCGCTGGTCGTTGGTCGTTGGTCGTTGGCCGGGTCGTTGGCCGGGTGCCCCACGTCTCGCGGTTTTCGAGACGTGGGCCTTTGCTCCGCCCATACGTGTCCGGCAGTGATCACCTCAGCCGCGGCCTTATTCAACGTTGTCATCGACTTCACGGCGGCGTCGATCCACTCCTGCTTCGCGACGCCTTTCTTGATCGCCGTAGAAATAACGCCCGTGCCCAGCGCCTTGGTGAACAGCAGCTTATCGCCGGGTTGCGCGCCCTGATTGGCCAGCACGCGCTGGGGATGAATCACTCCGGTGACCGAATATTCGAATTTCGTTTCTTCATCGCGGATGCTGTGGCCGCCCACCACCGTGCATCCGGCCTCGATCATCTTCGACAGGCCGCCGGCAAGAATGCGCTCCAGCATATTGAGATCGCCTTTTTCGGGAAAACAGACGAGGGCCAGCGAAGTCAGCGGCTTTCCGCCCATGGCATAGACGTCGCTGAGCGCGTTGGTGGCGGCGATCTGGCCGAAGGTGTAGGGATCGTCCACGATGGGCGTAAAAAAATCCACCGTCTGCACGAGCGCCGTCTCGGGCGTGAGCAGATACACTCCGGCGTCGTCGGCGTGATCGAAGCCGACCAGTACATTCGGGTCCTGTTGCCGGGCTAATTTCCCAAGCACCGTGTCCAGCGCCGCCGGACTCAGCTTGGACGCTCAACCCGCGGCTTTTACGGACTCCGTGAGACGAAATGGTTTTACGTCAGCCACGAGGCCATTGTAACGGAGGCGAAAGAAGCGGTTGTACAGCCTGCGGAAAAACTCGGGTTTTGACTTTGTTTTGAAGGGGCGCGGCTTCACACGCTGCGGAAAAACTCGGGTTTTGACTTTGTTTTGAAGGGGCGCGGCTTCAGCCGCGCCGTCAAGTCGTTGAAAATGTCTCCGCGCTTTAGCGCCCGAGGTATGCTTTCTGCGCCCCCGACTAGTTTTTCCGCAGCCTCTTCACCCGCTGCGGGCAAACTGCGCCGCGAGATCGCTCCCCTGTAGAGACGGGGCTTGCCCCGTCTCCCTGGGACGCGGCAATCCGCCCAGCCCCCAACCCAACCAGCACCAAAGTGGTCTATGTATCTTTACCCGAGACTGCACGTTCAGCGAAGGCGCAGTACCAGGTCCACTTCCCCAAAACGCGGATCGTAGTGGCCAAAGAGACGAGTCTGCGTTTCGCCAATCAAAGGGCGGTTGACTCGTTTGAACTCGTGACTGGGGAATGCAGCTTTAAGCGTAGTTCTTGTAATGCTGAGAGTTGGCTCTCTCCAATCGGTACGGACATAGATACACGCATCTTTTTTCATCAAACGCGCTGCGCTCTTGAATACCGTTTCAAGAAGACATCGGTACACTTCGGCGTGAGCGAACTTATCGCGGTGCTTCCCGCTGTAGCGAGTTCCTACTCGACGGTCGGTTGGAGGCCCCCCCAGTAACCAGAGGCGGATCCACTGGTCGTAGTGGTAATTCGTGATTCCAAAATATGGAGGCGACGTCAACAGCAGTGAGGCCCGCCCCAGTTTTCGACGCGAGAGATCGGCCTGCAACGCAGGCAGGACTAACGTACTGTCACCCAGGTACACCTTACTTGTTTGACACCGCGGCGCTCCTTTCGAGTAGCGCCAATCGAGCTTTTTCTTAAAGAACTCAAGAGGATCAATATTGGGCGGTTTCAGGTCCCTTTCTTTCCACCATTTCACTGCATATCGCGGGGCCATGGCCTTGGTCTGTCTCATTTGATTGGATAATGAATCCGAGACCTTCCCGTGCAGATGGATTAATATGAAAGCCATCGCCGTCCTGTCGACGCCACTACGACGCCAATTCAGAATCTCGCGAGCACAGAGCAAGAACTCGCGAACCTCCCTGGAAAAGCAGTGCCGGAAGAAAATGGGCAACTCTCTTGCTGCTGCTCGGTACCGTGGTGACGTATCCCGGACGGAGCGAATCCTTTTTTCCACCTGATCTCTGTCTTCCGGATTTAGCTTAGTCCGGCTGTACACCCAGCCAACCGGATTAAGCTCAACACCTATTCCGTGGCGATCCGCAACCGCCGCGCTGAAAACCGCAGTTCCTCGACCGGCGAAGGGATCGAGCACGGTATCGCCGGGTCGAGTGTATCTTTCGACCACCGAGTCACAGAACGCCGAAGGGAACATAGCATAGTAGGGGCCCACTCCGGCCCAGCGCCTCTCGGCAGTTCCAAACTTCTTTTCTAAGCCGCTCATTTATCAGGTGCTCTTCATTAAAGCACGGGCAAGCTGCTCAAGAACCTTCGCTCCCAAAGTCAGCGGAATGGCAGCATGGGAATGCGCCGAGATGATCGGTCCCACAGAATTTGGGAATCTGGAAGAAACGAGTTTATCGAGCAAGGCGCACACAAGACCAAGACTTGGATAAAGCGTTACGTCGTTCTTGGTTGTGTCGTCCTGAGCGTCATCCAGCATAGGCAACGTGGCCACTACCCGCGCACTCGATTTTGCTTTGTAAAGAAACTTCCGACCAAAATACGTGTCTTGGCCGTAGGGCTTATCACTGACCGAGAAGATGACGCGTTCCTTGATGTATTTATCGGTCAACAGAGCATAACTTCGCTTTGGGAAAAATGGTTCGCCCGTAGCAGTCCGATCGATCTCTTCGAAGTGAGTAACGAACGCCCCAGTTTTCTCAATTCCGAGTATGAGCAGATCCGTGCCGGTAGACTTCCGGACGATTCCATTGAGCCGCTTTAACTCCGCCTTGATCAGTGGACTCAACCACGCCGGGTGTCCAAACATCGCGAGCGGCCCGTCAACTATGAATGCGACTTTCGAGATCCTATCCAGAACGTTCCTGCGCTCAAACCAACGGAGCAGGTGAATCAGTAACACTCGTTCCCAGACTTGAACAACCTCTCCAAAGGCTTCGCCGTTGGTGGAGGTATCGTGAAAGCGTTCGTGGATCCTAAGTGCATCAGTCGAGTAAACGGGATATTTCCGCTCGCATCCGCAAGAACTCACCCCCAGCGCAACATCAATGTGCTTGTCGCATCCAGATCTTTCGGAATAAGGGCAAGCGATACTTGCAGATCCACGCTGCTGCAGCAAAGCCTCGTAAGTGTCCAGCAGCGATCTACCGTCCTCTGAGTCCACTATTACATCGTGGAAGTTCTCGTAGAGTGCCTCTCTGAACGAGTCTTTGGCCGATATGTGAGTACGAGTGACGACGTTGCACCCCGGCATGGCTGCGTCCAGGGTCGACGCCTCTTCGGTCTTGCGAAACTCCCGGGGATCAACCGGCCGCGCACAGTCCAATTCGTCGATTTTCAGGAGATCAAGAAGCACGCTGGCGACTGTGCAGTAGCCGACCTTCGCGCCGGGATAACCGTTTCTGACATCAACTTCAGCCCAACTCCCGTCAATTGCGACTACATAGTCGGGCAACGGGCCTGAGGGAGGCGGGGGAGTTGCAGGCGTAAGCGCGTCCAATCCATTCTGGTCCGGAATCAAGACGCGAGATTTCTTGAGTAAACTCTTGACCCGTTCCGTTTCCGCAATCCGCTGAAGTGGCTTGTATGCCGCAAACTCACCTTCGTATGGCATTAGTCCGCCCCCGGACCAATTGCAAACTTTTCGACCTGCACCGGAATAACATAGGGATTCGACAGCGTCTTGACCCTGATAAAGCCCTTATCTTGAGCTCGCAGGATGCTGTTCTCAAAATCCGCAAAGTCGTAGAACTTGCGGAGTTCTTTGGTTTCGTCGGTATTATTCAAATGCCCAATGAACCAATTCGCGGTATTCCGCAGGATGTTCTTCTGAATTGAGCTCACTTCTTGGGTGGCGTAGACGAGGCCGATGTGGTATTTCGCCCCTTCCTTCGCGGTTCGAACCCATACGTCCGTGTAGTCCTGCTCCGAAGCCGCCGGCAAGAGGTTGTGCGCCTCTTCCACGTACACTAGGATTTCTGGAGGCGTTTTAGCGTTGCGGAACTCAGCTCGGTTCCGTTCAAACACTCGCCACATAATACGATCCGCCGAAGCCTTATTCAGTTCAGGGTTACCACTCGACTGATCGACAATTACAAGTCGGCCCGCGGCCAGGTCCGCATAAATGTCGTCTGCGTAGTCGCTTCCCGTGCTGTGAGTATGCTGCTCCTTGATTCGGCCCACCATCCTAGACCCATTGGAATAAGCGAACATCTCCAGAATCTTCTTGAGGTCATCATCTGCCCAAGCACCTGAACTGCTCTTTTTTACGTATTCTTGTTCGAAGGCGGCATATCCTGACTTGCTGTCCGTAATGAATTCGCGAAGGGAAGCTAATGCCTGAGCCAGTTCGCCCCAAGAAATGTCTGCCTTCTTCAGCATTGAAGCCGCCGAAGCATACAGCGCTGCGCTGTCGCTTGCACTCTTCTCCATTGCGTCGAGCAGCTTCTCGTTAAACAATGACCTAGATTTCCCAGCTGCTTGCCACGTTGTCCGCGGCTTCAAAGATTTTGGTGGCTCTAGATTGGCTTTGAACAGCAGCGCACGATAACATAAAGCGCGACGCAGGTACCTAGTCATCGCTGACCAGTCATTCTCATCAGGCTTTTCAAACATGACGTCGCGAAAGTTCGAGATGTACTTTGTCTTATCGTCTTCCAGGGCGGCGTTGATAATCTCTTTACCGATCTGGAGGTTCGTCTCTTCATAGAAATTGAGCAGCATTAGTTTGCGTCCGGGATCAAGCGGATGCGACAGGAGTCCATAGGTCACGATGTCCTTCTTGAGCTGGTCCCGTTCCGACGACGGGCCACCAGACCAAACATTCTTGATCGCGTTTGGATTCTGTTTGCTGTCTTTGTCCTGAGTATTCTCGTTTGCGTACTCGCCGTTAGGGTCAAATACAATTTGACCCACACGGATCGGCTGCGTGCCCCACCGAAGCCCAAACACCGACTTGAGAATAATTTTTGTCGTATTCGACTTGCCAGTTCGCGTCATACCGAATAGCGCAGTTTTCTGCCCGAGAAGGTCCGTTGGCGTTAGACTGACTGGCACTCCAGAAATCTGCTGAAATGGACGATTAGTCGATGCGTATCGGACCTCACCGACGCTGACCAACAAGTTCCGATACTCTGGTCTGCTTAACCGTGGATCCCGGTAGTTTACAATGCGGCGCAGCACTTCGGCGCGGGCCTTGAATACTTTCAGTCCGCGATTCGGATAGTAATTGCTCAGGTCCGAGCCGAACATGAGTTCATACTTGGTTTCTGGGCCGCCGTCTACTTTGTCAAAATAAAACGTTCCGAGGACACGACAGCGAACACCAGCATATCCAAGAAGATTGTTGGTGGTGGGATCCATCACGTCGCGGTGATCGAAGGTCTTATCAAGCTCGCCGCTGACGCGCTGAGCGTTTTCGACGCGGACCCGCAATGCCTCCTGCGCATTGGGCAAATCAGCATGGTCGATCACGCGAAGTAAGATAATCGAGGCATCTTCCTGACGGATGTCAGGCGTCTTGCCCGGAATCACCCGCGTTGCGAGCAGAAATGAAAGCGCAGGAATACCGCCGACCTGCTGGCGGTTGTAGTCGTGGATCTGTGCCAGCGCTTCCTCATATCCGATTGAGTAAATTTCGCCAACGTAGGCAGCTCCCTCCACTAATGCGGAAAGATCATTACCGGCCTGCTGCAAATGTTGTGGGAGTTCTGGCTCTTGTAACTGCTGCGCCACGGCAGAAAGCGGATTAGACATTGACCGTTCCTTCGGATCAGTTTTCCCGGGGAAGGAGGAGAATACTCCAGAAGACTTAGTAATTCGAGTGACAAGTATCACAAATCGAGCCGGCCCTTTTCATCACACCCAAACTGTGACCGTCATCACAGACTCCCACCCCGCCTTGGGCGACAATGGTGATCGACCTGTAGCAGTGCAGAGGTGTGCCCGTCCCAGAGACGGCCCTCGAAGCTGCCCCAAAGCCATATTCAGCGCTCTTTGACAAGCTAAGTCATTGATTTTGGAAGACTTTACCTATAAGTCCTTTAAACTCAAAGATCTGGCAGGAATTTCCCCCTAACCCTATGATTCCACAAGACCGGGGGGGAGGGGGGTACCCCCCCCCGTACTAGTGGGTTATTACCTTAAGAGTTAATAGGCGAGGTCAGGCCACAGGCCGCTGCCCCACGTGAGCTTACTTCGGCCTTCTTACTTCACGCTGACCTGCGTGATCAGCAGATCTGGATAAGCGTGGTTCCACTGCGCCGAGATGTTCTCGAAGGTCAGGCGGAAAGGTTTGCTCTGGCCCGGCGCGAGCGGCGACAGGTTGAGGTCCACGGCTTCGTCGTATGGTCCGCCGGTGCGTAGAACGCGGATGGGAACTTCTTCGCGCTGGGCCGTTTGTCCCATGTCGTCCTTGAACGTGATCTGCGCCACGGCGTGGATGACGGTCTTATCGCCGGTGTTGGTGATGTTGCCATCGAGATAGCTGACCGTGGCGCCAACAAAATTCTGCGCGGCGCTGGTCTTCAGGTCCGAGAATTTCAGGTTTGCGGCATAGGCTGGAGGTGCGGCGGGCTTTTTCTGCTCGGCGCGGAAAATCAGCGCGAGAATGCCGACCACAATCCCGACGATGAAGATCCCGATGAGAATAGGCCGCAGGCTGGACTCTTGCGGCTCCGTCGTGGGATTCCCGTTCGGCTGGATCAGGCCACCCATGGCGGGATTGTACTACCGGCGACTCCTTACGATGATGGCGCTGGCGGCGGGCCGAGCTGCGCTCGGCTTGGACGGGCGAGGGCGCCCGTCCCTCCACCGGCGTTTCAGTAGCGGGCTCCTGCGCTGGAAGATGTCGCTTTCGCGGAGTTCCCCGATTCCCGCGAATCGGTAACCCGGTAGTTGTTGTATTCAATCGTCAGCGTGGCGCGCCCGCCGAAGCGGATGTAGCTTACCGACTCGTTGCGCCGGGGAAGCCAGAAATTTTGCACCTTCGTGTACTCGTGGTGAATTTCGCTTTTCTTCGTCCAGAAGGAAGGATTCTGGGCCGGCTCGGCGTCAATCCGGGTCACGGCGAAATCGGTTCCGTCAATCCACACTTTGCCGCGATAGACGTACTTGCTTTTCGCTTTCGGATAGACGGCGAGCACGTATTGGCTGCCCTGCGCCGAGGACTCGAAGCCGATCAGCGCCATGTCGTAGTTGTCGCGGTTCAACAGCGTGCGGGCGTGCATCTCCGGCTCGGCAGCTTCTCTTTCGCTGTCCAACAGCCTCTTGAACACGCGGTCGATGATCAGCTTCGATCCCGTTTGAGAGATGACTTTGAAGCTCTTGGTGGAAGGACTGTCATAAGTGGCCTCCACGGTCATTTCGGCGTTGCGATCGCCCGGGAATCCGCGATAGGAAAGACGGTAAACGCGGGTGGATTCGTAGTGGCGCAGAGCTTGTGCCCGCGCTTCATCTTTGCGAACGAGATTGTTCACGACCTGGTCGACCGAGAGTGGCGCGGTAATGATGGAAGGCGGGAGCGGGCTGGAATCAACGGCCGCCCCGAACGCGCCAACCAGTGTGGCCGCCAGCAGAAAGAAAAGTCTGGTCGAGCTTTGGATCGAACTTGGGATCGAACTCAAGACTGTGCGCATGCGTCATCCGTCGAATGGCCTAGATTACCACTGTCGCCGGTCATCCCCGAGTGTTGGGTGGGCCGGACGGCGGAGCGGCTGCCAGAGGTCGAGATTTCGGCACTGGGTTCGGCAGTGACCGCGAAAATTTCTCGAGTCCGTAGCGATTTCACCCACCGTGAGGAGCCGGGCCGCCGATGCCCAGCGAATGCTTTCAATTACTTGTGGAAAAGCACAAACGGACAGATAATTGCTACCGCATTGCAACAAGGAGCCCTCCCCCATGTGGATCCGTGAAAGCGAAAAGTGTGTTCATTGGAACTGGATTGCGATCTTCTCCTACGCCGCGTCGCTGGCTGTCAGCTTGGCGATTTGGAGAGGTCTATTCCGGGCCGTTGAACACCTGGTGAAGTAAGACGAAAAGGTAAGCGGTAAGAACTTGCGCAGCACGCTGCCGGCAGAGCCCGGAAGGCCGCAGGTGCCGGAGCTGCGAAATTACCGCTCATAACCTTTACCGGTCGTAGTGCAGCAGCGAGAAGACGTCGTACTTCTTCAGTTTCTCGCGACCTCTCAGGAAGTCGAGTTCGACCACAAACCCCAGTCCCGCAATCCGCGCGCCCAGGCCGCTGGCCAGCTCCGCAGTCGCGACCGCCGTCCCGCCGGTGGCCAGCAGGTCGTCTACGATCAGAACGCGCTGACCTTTCTCGATGGCATCTTTGTGGACCTCCAGCGCGTTGCTGCCGTATTCGAGCTCGTAGCTGACTTTCACCGTTTCGGCTGGCAGCTTTCCCGGCTTGCGGACAGGAACGAATCCAGCATTCAGCCGGTAGGCGAGCGCCGGGCCGAAGATAAATCCGCGAGCCTCCATGCCCAGCACCAGGTCAATCTCCTTGCCGATATAGTTTTCCGAGAGCGCGTCAATCAGCCGCGCGAAGCCGACTTTGTCCTTGAGCAGAGTGGTGATGTCGTAGAACAGAATGCCCTTCTTGGGGAAGTCGGGCACCTCCCGGATCAGCTTCTTCAACCCATCGCAATCTACTGGCACGGTCGACATCTTAAGTTAATCTCCTCGAACTTGAAAGGAATGGAGCCCCGCGACCGGCTCGGCCTCGGATTCTTCTACGTCATCCACCCGCGCCGCTCGCGGCCCTTCCTGCAATCGCGACCGCAACCCAGACAACTGCTCGCGCGTTCCCATGGCGAGCACTTCGACGCTGCCATCGTGATTGTTGCGGACCCATCCGGCAATTTGCAAGATGTCAGCCTCGCGCTCGACAAACCAGCGGAAGCCGACGCCTTGGACACGTCCGCGCACGAGAAAACGGCGGGCTTGGACGGGGATTCGTTCTGCGGAAGCCATGTGGAGGTATTTGTAATTTGTAATTTGCAATTGGAAAAACCAGGGGTTCAATTGCCAATTACAAATTACCAATTGCCCATTTCCAATTACTGCGCCCGCGACAGATACGTCCCCTCAGCCGTGTCCACCTTGATTTTCTCGCCTTCGTTGATGAACGGCGGCACCTGCACGATGAGGCCGGTTTCGGTCTTCGCCGGTTTGGTCACACTCGATGCGGTGGCACTCTTCAGGCCGGGCTCGACTTCCGTCACGGTCAACACCACGGTCTGCGGCAACTCGATACCCACGGCCTTGCCATCGAAAAACTCCACCTTGATCTGGAGGTTCGACGTCAGGTAATCCACCGCGTCGCCCAGCGTGTCGCGGGTCAGGTGGGTCTGCTCGTAGTTTTCGGTGTCCATGAAGTAGTAGCTGTCGCCGTCGGCGTATAGGAACTCCATGTTGACCTCATCCACGTTGACTTTCTCGATGGGGTCGGGCGATCGAAAACGGTGCTCGAACATGGCGCCCGTGCGGAGGTTGCGCAGTTTGGCCTGGATGAAGGCGCGCAGGTTGCCCGGGGTACGGTGCTCGACGCTGAACACGGAATGCAAGTCATTGTTGTGCTTGATGATCATGCCGGGACGGAGTTGGGTCGCTGGAATCGACATCGCTGTTTACATCTCCTTCACTCTGCTAGGAATTCTGGGCAGCGGGGCAGGTCCGGGGTCTCCAGCGGGCCCGCTTTTGGCCTGCTGGGGTGGAGGTCGCCGGGGCTTCCGCCGCACTTGGGATTAACCCTTTATTTTACACAGGCGGAGAGGATTGTGGGCAATTTGTAATTTGGTAATTTGCAATTTTGGCCCCATGGAGTCGCCAGATTTTCAATTACCAATTACAAATCACAAATTACCAATTCAATATTCGGGTCTAGAATAGAGAAGATCGGGAGGTCCATATGCGCATTGGAAAATACGAGAGTTCGGAGGGCACGGCCGGGACAGCAATTACTTTTCTGCTGATCGGGCTTGGCGTCGGCGCGGCCCTCGGTCTGTTGCTCGCTCCGAAGGCTGGGCGACAGCTGCGGAAAGACCTGCGGCGCTCCTACGACGACGCCTTGGAAACCGCCTCCGACTGGACCGACGAAGCGAAAGACCGTTTCGAGGAAGTGGTCGAAAAAGGCGGCGACTTCGCCGACGAAGTGCGGGCCAAAGCCAAGCCGCTGAGCGATTTGCTGCGCCGCCCGTAAATGGCGGGCCAAAGCTCGCGGACAGAATCATCACCGGCAGTGGCGACGAAGCCCGTACTCTGCTCACGGCGGGCTTGTCGGCCGGTCGTCGTTGGTTGGTCGGTCGTCGTTGGTCGTTGGTAAACCCGTTATCCGCGAACGATTAACAACTCCCCGGAGTCTTACGGTTCGGCCTGCGTTTCTTCCTCGAGCGTGCGCTTCTTCTTGTGCACACTGCGGATGACAATGCCCACCGAGAACCGGACGTTGTCTTGCTTCTTCTTGGGTTGTTGCGGAAACGCGGTGCCGGTCTGCAAGTAATCGGCCTTGAACCGCAATGCGAAACGCCGATTGATTTTGTAGTCGGCGCCGCCGCCGGCTAACAGCGCCCGGCCAGTGCCGACTTCCGTGAAGTTCGCCCCCTGGGCACTCGCCTCGCCTCTTGTGCCCTGATGTCCGTACATGAGCTCGCCAAACGGCGTCCAGCGTTCATACTTGCGGCGGGAAAACTGCGCGCCGAAAAGAAAGTTGTACTCTCGCGTCGTCGCGTTGAACGTAGGCGACGTCGTCGGGCAGAAGGGCGGACAGGTTGGAAATGGCGCCGGTACCGCTACCGGAATCTTGGAGGTTCCGAAGTATTGCCCGCCCTCCACTACGATCCCCAGCCAGCTGGTCGCGTTCAGGCCGAGAGAAGCGTCCCAGCCGGGCAACCCCGCCCAGTGTCCGGCGTTGAAAAGACCGGCCTCGGCATACGAGCCGCCGCCAAAGAGTTCGAAGCGCGGAAACTGGGGCGCCCGGGCGGGGTTGGTGGTTGGGGCTGGAGTTGGAATCGGGGCTGGCGAGGGGGCTGGAACTTGGGCTGAGGTTGCTGGAGCTTGAGCCGGGGCTGGAGTTGGAGCCTGCGCCCACGTCATCACACACAGCGCATCCACACCAGCCAAAACTCCCAGGTATTTCCTCACGATTCCTCCTTGAAATGCAGTTGCCAGTATTCCAACTTGGATGCGTCCGACAAACTATTGAGTATACCGTGAGGGCGGGGACGCTCCTGTTCACGACCCGCTCGGCGTCAAAAAAGGGCAAAGTCAAAGGCATCGGACAGGAGTGTCCGCTCCACCCAGGCACTCTATACAATGAATGGAATCCATGGAAATTAGGCTGACGAAAACCGAAGTCCGCGTGTTGGGGTCGCTGATCGAAAAGGACATCACCACCCCGGAGTACTATCCGCTGTCGCTGAACGCGCTGGTGAATGCCTGCAACCAGAAGTCGAATCGCGATCCGGTGATGCAGTTGGACGAAGGCGCGGTGCGCGACGCGCTGGACGGTCTGCAGGAACAGCGCCTGGCTGGACCCGCGCGCGGCGCCGACAGCCGCGTGACCAAATACGAACAGCGGTTGCAGGAGGTATTTAACTTCATGCGTCCGGAGATTGCAGTGCTGTGCGTGCTGCTGCTGCGCGGTCCGCAGACACCGGGCGAACTGCGCGGACGCGCCGAGCGCATGCACCGCTTCGCAGCGCTGGAGGACGTGCAATCGGCGTTGCAGAAGTTGATGCAGCGCGAGCCGCCACTGGCGAAGGTGCTGCCCCGGCAGCCGGGAACGAAAGAATCTCGATATGCGCATCTGCTAGCCGGGGATGTGGTGGAAACGGAAGCGCCGGTGCAGGCGGGCGCGGCGGTTGAGCGCAATCCGGCAGACGCGGAGCGCATCGCCCGGTTGGAAGAAGAAGTGGCTGAATTGCGGCGGGAAGTCTCGGAAGTGAAGGATCAGTTGGCGAGATTCCGGAGACAGTTTGAGTGAATATCACCGCCGAGATGCCGAGAAACCCAAACAACGTTCTTGTTTTCTCTGCGACCTCGGCGTCTCGGCGGTGAAAAGGCTCTTTACCTACAGCACGCGTTCCTGTGTGTAGCCTGCGGCGCCCAGCGCCGAGATAATTTCTGCAATGTGGTCGGGGCCGCGGGTTTCCATGGTGATTTCAATGGCGGTCTCGCCCAGCCCCACGCCGTGGTAGGCGCGGTCGTAGTCGGTCTCAACGATATTGGCGCGATGCTGCGCCAGAATTGATGTGAGGCGATTGAGCGCGCCGGGATAATCGGGCAAATGGACGCGCAGGCGCACGAGACGTCCGTCTTTGACGAGGCCGCGCTCGATGATGCGCGACAGCAGCGTGACGTCGATGTTTCCGCCGCAAACTAGCACGGCAACTTTCTTCCCAACGAGCGGCAGCTTGCGATTGACCAGGGCCGCGATGGCTGCCGCGCCCGCCCCTTCGGCCAGAGTTTTTTCGCGCTCCAGCAGCAGAAGAATGGCGTTGGCGATTTCTTCTTCTTCGACGGTAACGATGTCGTCCACGTACTTCTGAACCAGCGGCAGGGTGCGGTCGCCGGCCCGGCGCACGGCAATGCCATCGGCGATGGTGGAGGCCGCCATGAGGGTCACGGGCTTGCCTTCGGCGACGGCAACTTTCATGGACGGCAGGCGCGAGGGCTGAACCCCGAAAACTTGAATCTTGGGATTCGATTCTTTCAGCGCGCAGGCGATGCCGCCAATCAGGCCGCCACCGCCGATCGGGACGACGACGGCTTCGAGGTCAGGATGCTGATCGAGGAGCTCCATGCCGATGGTGCCCTGCCCGGCGATGACGGCGTCGTCATCGAAGGCATGCACGAAGGTGAGGTGCTCAGCCTGACTGCGGCGCACGGACTCTTCGAAAGCTTCGTCGTAGTTGGCGCCGTGCAGAACCACATCGGCGCCGTAGCCGCGCGTCGCCGAAACCTTGATGAGAGGCGTGGTCAGGGGCATGCAAATCTCGGCCCGGATGCCGAGCTTGCCGGCGTGGTAGGCCACGCCCTGAGCGTGATTTCCTGCCGAGGCCGCGATCACGCCCTGGGCACGTTCTTTGGGGCTGAGCGAAAGCAACTTGTTCAGCGCGCCGCGCTCTTTGAAAGAGCCGGTTCGCTGCAGGTTGTCGAGCTTCAAATAAACGTGATTGGCGGTGGACTCAGAAAACGTCTCCGAACGCGCGCAGGGCGAAAGGTAGATGGAGTTGCGAATGTGGCGCAAGGCCGACTGGATGTCGTTTAGAGTGATCATTTCCCTCTGACTGCTTCTTCTGACTGCGGCTACGGATGCAAGGATGGCAACATCTTACCTGAACACAGGTAGAGACGCGGCTTGCCGCGTCTCCCTGGACGGACAAGCCTCGTTTCTATGGAGCGGAGAGAAACGAAG
>Ga0187865_1000962_pt1 | contig 36325 bp, 31 predicted proteins | sample June2016WEW_11_1_2_FD_132989 | JGI IMG/M metagenome (GOLD analysis project Ga0187865, IMG submission 132989) | Peatland microbial communities from SPRUCE experiment site at the Marcell Experimental Forest, Minnesota, USA - June2016WEW_11_100 | ecosystem: Environmental > Terrestrial > Soil >...
CCGAAAACAACGACTGGACCGCCGCTGTTCTGGATTCCCTGACCGCCGACGTGGCCGTCGCCGCGCTCCCGCACGTGCAGTGGACCAGCGGCGGAAGGCTCGACCTCGTCCGCATCGGCGAAGCTTGCCGCAAGCTCGGAGCCGCGCTCGTTCTCGATCTCACCCAGTCGCTCGGCGCGCTGCCCTTCAGCGTGGGCGGTCTGAAGAACGATTTGCAGAATGGTGTGCAGCCGGATTTCGCCGTCTCCGCCAACTACAAATGGCTGCTCGGGCCCTATTCCGTCGGGCTTCTCTATGTCGCTCCAAAATGGCATGGCGGAATTCCTCTGGAAGAGAATTGGATTCAGCGCGCCAACGCTCGCGACTTCTCGAGCATCCTGTACACCGGAAATTACGACGTGGGCGCGCGGCGATTCGACATGGGCGAGCGCTCCAACTTCGCGTTGCTGCCTGCCGCGGTGCGCGCCATGAAACAGTTGCTGGAGTGGGAAGTCGCGCGGATCTCCGAGACCGCCGGCGCGCTCAATCGTCAACTGGCGAACGCCGCGGCGGACATGGGCTTTTCCGCGCCCTCCGAGCCGTTGCGCGCGCCCCATTACCTGGCTCTGCGGAGGAAAGAGGCAATTCCGAAGGAACTCCCCGAAATGCTCGCGAGAGAGAAAGTATTCGTCAGCGTCCGCGGAAGTTCAATTCGAGTGACACCGCACGTTTACAACACGGCCGAGGACTGCGAGCGGCTCATCGCATGTCTGCGTCGCATCGCCGTCGTTTCGAGAACCTGACTAGCTTGAATTGGGATAGCTTTGAAGGGGCATGGCTTCAGCCATGCCGTTAGAACACGCCACGCAAGCGGCTTTACAGGCTGCGGAAAAACTCGACGCTGCGCTTGTTTTTGGGTGGCGCAGCGCTTCAGCGCTGCGGTAACTTGCTTGCTTTCAGCGCCGGCTTTAGCCGCTGCGGTCAGACTGCGGCGCGGACGATACTTTCTCCGCAGCCTGTTTAGCCGCCGAGGGCGCTCCCCGGGAACACTCCAAAACTACGGTTTGAGAGCCGCCGCTCGCCGCTGCGCCAGCGATGCCGCTTCGGTGGCCGGATTTTCTTTCTCCACCTGCTCGTAGATCTTCTTGGCCTCGTCTGGCTTCTGCCGCGATGCGTAGAACCCGGCGAGTTCAAGCTGCGCCGTCGCCTTGCTGACGACAATCGTAGGCTTATCGATCAACTGCTTATAAAGATCGATCGCTTGCGTGTCCTTATTCTCTCCGCGATAGACGGAAGCCAGCGCAAACTTGCCGAGTGCCGCGAGGTCCGGGTTCGAAGATCCCGCCGCCTCCCGCAGACTGCGCTCCGCTGCCGCGTTATCGCCAAGTTGTGAAGAGGCCAATCCCACAAAATAGCGCGCCATGTCGGCAGTGTGAGTGTGCGGATACTTATCGACGATCGCCTGGAACTGTTTGCGCGCCGCGGTGGCACGCTCCTGCGGCGACGCGAAGCTGTCGTACCCCGGTTGCGCTGGCACGCCCGCCGGACGCACCGGCGTTTCAAAGGTACGGACCGCCGTCGAAAGCTGGGCGCTCGCCTTTTCGTCCTGCGAGTTGACGTAGTACCAGCCGCCAAACCCGATCGCCGCCAGGATGACAACCGCAATCACAGCGGCGATGACTTTCGACTGGTGTTCCACGGTCCAGTGGGCGGTTTTCTCCGCTGCCTCGAGCGTGACCTTGCTGAAGCGGTCTTGTTTCAGTTGATGCCGGGTTTCTGCGCGCACAGGCTTCCTTCTTCGCTTAAGGCTAGGCTGACAATTCTTCAGTCTAACAGGCCGATTTCCTGAGCGTCAAAGCGAGCGAACGCTGGGTAGTGGTGCAGTTTGAAATCCACAGGGCTGGCATCCTGAATCGGCCTGTGGGAAACTGTCCGCATGGCTAATAAGCAATTCGTCCCCGTTACTGGCGACCTCGTGATCTCTCTTCACAAGCGAGGAATATTCAAGGTACTGGCAATTTCCCACGGCGGGCAGACAGCCGCTATCCAATCGTTCAACATCTCTAAGCAGCAACTACTTGGCCAGCCTATAGAGGACATTCCCTGCGATACCCTGCTTCCGTTTGAAGAGGATGCCAGCCAAGCCGCTGCCCGGATCGTGAGAGAAGCTACTGAGGGAAAGTAAGCGACCTGTTCGTAGGCAGATAGAGCGTTAGCTGTACCGGACTCTTGCCATACATCTCCGCCATTTTGTCGCGCAATTCCCGCATAGTGTGACACGTTTTCGCAACCCCAATCAGCGTGTAGATGTGCTGAGTCAGCTTTCTTAGCCCGTACTGGTCATTTAGCCATTGATGCCAGTTCCTCCCATGTTGCGGCTGAGGCTTGTTGTCTTTCAGCCATTTGCACACGTCAGCGTCGAGATACGTGTACACCAATTCCGTAACAAGATGTCCCCAATATTTCGGTCTTTGCGTAACCGAGCCCTTCCAATTTGTTAGGCGTCCAAACTCCTGCCACAGTTCGTCAGGAAATGTCTTTTCCCAATCACGCATTTCCTCAGCCAAGTATGCTTTGAGCTTTACGCGCAAGGCGTCGGCGGCGCGGTCATACTGGTAGCCTGTCGCTTCGTCAATGAGGGCTATCAATCCGACCTTCGCGCAGGATGCGAGAAACATGCTGGCCTTAATCGCAATTTCCCTCTGCCGGTCCGTCTCTAAAACTCCATCGCTCAAAGCACGGACATAGGCGCGGCAAATCTCAAGGAATGTCTCCGCCGAATACCCGTGCACTCTTTTGTTGACCACTTCTTTTAGGTCAAACTCAATCGTCAGCCCGGGGAGGTCTGGCGGGATGTACTTGCGCAGAGCTTCGACGTTCAAGTAGCTCTCTATGTTGCCCCCGCCCTTGCGGTCGGTGAGTATTCCCGTTGCACCTGTTCTGCTTATGACGCGCATCTCATTGTCGAGTACATAAACAGGTAGCTCAGCATCACCTATCGGCATCGCGCCCCAATATTTGGCTATGGGGATTCGCGGCTTGTCGCTCGTAAGAACGAGAGGTTCATGCGGCGGAGCTTCCATAAAATCGGCGGCGGTAAGGTCGATTCCATTCTCCCGGGCGAGTCGCAATAGTTCAGATTGCCATTTGGCCGGAACTCTGCCCGTCTTTCCCCAGTGTTGGACGGTAGTTTGCCCCTTTCCGAGAAGGGAGGCCAAGGCGGACTGTCCACCGAACTTCTGGATGATTGCTTGCGCGGAATTCATTTACTCCTCCAATCTATCAATTTCATATTATCAAAATAGTTGTTTACAGTAAAGAGTTATTTTGATATACATATCAATATATTCGCAGCCCGGGGAACTGGATTATGAACCGACTGACTACCGATAAACGCTGCCAAGTTATTGCTGCTTTAGTAGAAGGAACATCCGTCAATGCCACTTGCCGCATGACAGGAGTTGCCAAGCACACCGTTCTAAAACTCCTCAAGGACATGGGTTGCGCCTGTGCGTCCTACCACAATGCCCACGTTCGCAATCTCCGCGTGCGCCGCGTCCAGTGCGATGAAATCTGGGCCTTCGTCTATGCCAAGCAAAAGAACGTGACGGAAGAGCTAATGGCCGAAGGCGCGGGGGATTGTTGGACCTGGACAGCAATTGATGCCGATACCAAACTGATTATCTCGTACATGCTCGGGGATCGTGGCGCTTCCGTGGCTCACGACTTCATAGAAGATTTAGCAAGCCGGATCATCAACCGGATTCAGCTAACGACCGACGGATACCGTCTCTATGCTGAGGCCGTGGAGGATGCCTTCGGGTGTGAGATTGATTATGCCATGCTGGTGAAAATCTACGGCGCGTCGAATGAAGGCCAGTCGCGTTACAGCCCCGCGACCTGCATCGGATGCCGCACTGGAGTGCTGGCCGGAGATCCCGATCCCAAGCACATCAGCACCTCCTTCGTGGAGCGTCAGAATCTTTCAATGCGAATGGGCATGCGCCGTTTCACGCGGCTGACGAACGGATTCAGCAAGAAACTGGAAAACCACGGACACATGGTTGCCCTGTATTTCATGCACTACAACTTCTGCCGACTCCACAAAACATTGCGCGTCACACCCGCTATGGAAGCGGGTTTGACCGATCACGTGTGGAGCGTCGAGGAACTCATGGGCATGCTAGAAGGAGGTTATTAACGGGATGATAAACGCGGGTTTTTCCGAGCAAATCAACAGTTTAGTATTCATCGTCCACAGTTTTTCCACAGCGAGAGGGAATGTTTTCTCTTTTCTGTCGCTTACACTGCTGATGCAATGGTAGCAGTGTAAACGGGGAGTGCAGGGCTACTCGGTCGCATAACTAAGTGCCCTGCACTCCGTTCCGGTGGCCAGATCGGCCAGCCAGAAACCTTCGATGGTGGGCTGCCCTTTCTGGTTGTCAATGCTTACGCGGTCAACAGCACAGAAAGGAAGTTCTATGGTTCAAGTTGGACAGCAGTTTGCAGTCGGCACTCCCGCACCAATTACCGGACTTTACCGCCACACTGCTTGCGGCAAAGTTGAAGACTTCAACAAAACAAACAAGCTTGCGCCTTGCGCTAATCACCAGTGCCCAAATCGCGGAGCGAATTGGGTTCTGATTCAGGTCCTGCCGTAATGGATTGAGGGAAGTGCTCCGTCACGTAGTCCTCGATTTCATTGTCGGCATAGCCGAACAGCTTACCCGATATGATAGCGCCGGACAGTGACGGAGCGCTTTCTCGATCCAGAACGCGAATCAACGTTTCCGCAATCGCCTTCTTGTAAATCCAAATGGAAACCCTGTCAGACGAGACCTTTTCGTCCACGATGAACTGACAGCCCTCCCGCCTAATCGCATCACACGCAAGGCCCACATTATCACGGCTGCACCCTATTTGCGCGGCGAGCTTTCCGCCGGACAGGACGTGCTCACAATGGACAGCGATCTGGCCAAACATTAACCCCATACCGAACGCCTTGTCTGTATTCAGCGGGGTGTCAGTGGCGTCACTCATGTTACATGCGTAACATACCATACTCATGTAACATATGGAAGCAAAGAAATGACGGAAATTGAACCAACGTGCGCACTAAACCTTAGAAAGTTCCCGAAGGCGCTGAGGAAGCGCCTGAACAGGATTGCAGTGGATTTGGAGGAGGACATTCAAGACTTCGCCCCAAGATGGTTGGGAGAACGCGTCAAGGAAGAAGAACTAAAATTGCAAGCGGCTAGCAAGAAGAAGGCCAAACAAGAATAGCGATCTAATCAAACTGCACCACTACCGAACGCTGCCGCTTGTGGCCGTTTGATTTTCTCTCGCTCCTCCACCCCAGCCAGCAAATGCGGCTGGCAGGGGCCTCGGTCGCTCGGGATGACAACTCTAATTTTTTTAGCAGCCTGTTAGTAGTCGATGATGCGCTGGGCGTGCAGTTGCTCCAGAAAGACCTGGACATCCGAGCGGATCTTGCCCTTCGTCGCCAGCATGAACTGCACTTCCAGCTTCTGCACAATTTCAGCAAGCGAGAAATGGCCGTCGCAGAGTTCGAGGATGATGCGGCCCGTTCCTTCCACGCGGATCGCGCCCTCCGGGAAGAGCACCACCGGCGCTTCGGTGGTTCCGCCCCAGCGGCATCCGGCCGCAAACTTTGGAACGCTCGTATCGGTAAGTTCAGCCACGATTCCCCTCACCCGGTTTCGCGTCGATTCGAAAAACGCCCGGCGGCGGCCAGCCTGGCACGACATAAGCGAAATAGAGCGCGTCGAGCTGCGCCCAAAGAATGTCGCACTTGTCGCGCAACGCCTGGATGACGCTCTCCTGCTCCGCGCGAGTGGCGGCATGGTCGAACACGTTAGGATGTCTCGGAACTGTACACAGGAGTGTCCGCGCCACACTTTATTATTGAGCGGCTTCGAGCAGGCCCTTCTCGGCTTTTTCCTGGCACGCGATGCAATGGCGAGTCCAGGGCACGGCTTCGAGACGCTTGGCGTTGATCTCTTTGCCGCAGGAGACGCATTCTCCGAAGCTGCCTTCGCGGATGCGGGCGAGAGCGCCCTCGACCATGTTGAGCAACTGGCGGTCGTTGTTGCTCTGGCTGAAGAGGAATTCCTTGTTGTAGGAGCTGGCGGCGCGATCGGCGACGTCCTGCGTGGCTTCATCGTCGGCGGTACGACCGTCCTGCTGATTGCGGACAACCATGTGGCGCAGTTCCTGCTGCCGGGTTTCCAGTCTCTTCCGGAACGTCTCTAGTTTCTTCTTATCCATGATTGCTGCCTGCCGTGAAGCAGAAGTCGCGCCTCACAGGCCCTCATTGCGCATGAAGTCAAACAAATATCGTAAGCGCGGAAGAGATCGGGCGTCAACTGGAGGGAAAGCGACGGCGGTGTCCTAATTAACCACGACGGACACCAAGGAGCACGAAGGAAACTCAGGGGATTCACACCTTGGTGGGATTTCGTGTCTTTTGTGGTTGATGAATTGCGCTACCGAAGCGATAGTGGAAATCAGAAGTCTGTAATCTGACTTCTGATTCCATCCCTATCGCGGTAACGGCTCGGGCATGTCGGCGAGCGCGTATCCCATGACGGCCATGGCGGCGGCGTTTTCGCGCAAGTCCCGCGGATCGACTTTGTCGAGCGTATCGGCGGCGGTGTGGTGATAGTCGAAATATTTGCGGCCGTCCTGGATGATGCCGATGCCGGGGACGCCGGCTTCCACCAGTGGGTCAATGTCGGAGCCGGGACTGTGTTCAGTCGAGCGAAAAACAGTTGCGCCGACGGGAATCAGGATTTCGCGCAGCGGCTGCAATGCAGTAATTGCAGCCGGCGGCATTTTCATATAGAAGCCCAGTGGGTGGCCAGCTCCGGCGTCGCTCTCAATGGCGGCGATGTGGTTCGAAAGTTCCGCAGCGTGAGTTTTGGCATAAGCCTTGTTTCCGCCGCCTCCATTTTCCTCGTCCATCCAGGCGATGACGCGCAGCGTTCGCCGCGGACGGATGTGCAGACGCTGGAGAAGTTCGGCGGTGGCCATGGAGATGACAATGCCAGCGCCGTCGTCAATTGCGCCGCGACCGAGGTCCCAGGAATCGAGGTGACCGGAGACGACAACGATCTGCTCGGGATGCTCGCTGCCCTTCAGATCGGCGACGACGTTGTAGCCGGTGGCGTCGGGCAGGCTTTGCGGCGTGAGCGTGAGGTGCATGCGGACGCGGCCCTGCGCGGCGAGGTGCTCGACCAGGTCGGCATCTTCCGCGGCGAGAGCGGCGGCGGGAATTCCGGCGGGAACGCTGTAACCGGTGTGCGGCAGGCGATAGTCGGCGCCTCCGACGGAACGGATGAGCGCGGCGGCGGCACCAAGTTCAGCGGCAGCTTTGGCGCCGCGTCCGCGATAGACAACGGCTTCGCCGTAAGCTTCGAATGCCATGCCAGCGAGGGCTTTGCGTTCGTCGTAAAAAACGTTGAAGAGGACAATTTTGCCGGCGATTTTTTCGCGGCCGAGAGCGGTGAGTTCATCGAAGTTGTGGACAACGACGACGTCCGCGGTGATGCCTTCGGCGGGAGTCGCCGAGCTGCCGCTGAGGGTGGCGAGAACGATGCGCTGCGTTGTTTCCGGCGCCTGGCCGGGATATTCGACGAGTTGGGCTTTTTCCTCGCCGCGAATCCAGTGGGAGACAAGTGCTGGCTCCAGGTGAACCTCGAGGCCGAGTTTGCGCATCTCGGCGGCCACGTATTCGGCGGCGGCCTGCGCTTGCGGCGATCCGGCGGGGCGAGGGCCGATGTTCTCGGTCAGGTGCTCGAGCTGGTGCCAGGCGTAGTCGCTGGTGAGAGCGGCGTCGCGCACCGCTTGCAACTGATCCCGCAGCTCTTTGGAGAAAGTTTGTGCGGGCGGAGCGGGCTGCGGTTTGGGCGGCGGAGTCTGTGACCACGCGGCAAAGCTGGCGGAGAGCAGGAGCGCGCAAATTGGCGTCAGTGTTTTCAAGTTGAGCATTTTCATTAAGGAAATTCCCATTAAAAGTCTTGATGCACGCGGGTTTTTGGGAAGGGCACGACTTCAGTCGTGCCGTAAGTCGTCGCAAATGTGCTCGCGCTTTAGCGCCTGCGGTGTGCTCTTTGCACGCTCGATGAGTTCTGCCCCAGCCTCTAAAGCCGCATTTAATTTTGCGGCATTTACGGCGCGGCTGAAGCCGCGCCCCTTTAAAACAAAGTCAAAGTCCGAATCCTCCCGCATCCTCTCACGGCTGGTTCGCGGCCTGACTTAGCGCCGGCGCCGGGTACTCGGGAAGTTTCTGCTTGGCGGCTTGCGACCGCTTGACCTGGAGCTCGTCGAACAGCAGCGCGGGGCTGGCGACGCTGAACCAGACGGGCTCAGAGCGGTCCTCGACAGCGGGCGCGGTTCCGGCGGCAATGAGATCGCTGCGCAGGGAGCGTATGTCGAGATCTCCGAAGACGCCGCCGCGAACCAGTTCTTCATGCGCGTCTCTGGTCCAGATGCGATAGAGGAGCCGCGGCTCGAGCCCCGGCCCCATGGTTTCCACGTAGAGTCCGTAGGGCAGTTCGCGCTGCCGGCAGAGGTCGATCAACTTTGTCTTGAGGCCGGCATCAGGCTGGGGATCGGTCGACTGCAAGACGAGATTGCCGGGATGAGGCGCGGGCGCGGCGGTTGCGGCGGCGCGACCGTGACCGTTCGAAGCGGGAAAGTCGCGAATGGGCTGGCGTCCGATAAGGTAGGAGACGAGTTGTCCTTTCTCGATGAGAGAGACGCGCTGGGCTTTCACGCCTTCGTCATCGAGCGTGTAGTTGCCGAACAGGGGCTGGCCGGAAATCGTGGAAATCGTCGGGTCGTCGAACACATTGATGAAATCGGGCAGCACGCGGCTCTTGTAGCTGCTGGACCATTTCCCCGTAGTGCGGGCGTTCTCGCCGAGCTGAGGCTTTCTGCCGAGAACGTTCGGCTCCACCAGTTCGGTAATGACGGTGGCGGCGGCGTCGTTCGAGAACAGGACCGGGCCCCGGTATTCCTCGTCGACGACCGGGGCGTCACGCAGCAACTTCAGTGTCTCGAGGATCCGGGCAGTGGTCTTCAGGAATTGTTCGCGGGTGGGGATCTCCTTGAGATCGTTCCCCTGGTCGGCGTGCGACCGTTGCAGCAACATGCCGTCGGCAGCCTGGGTTGAGCCCGCAATGGAGATGACGTAGTGCGCGTGACCGGAGCGGGCAACCGTGCTCTCGGAGTTCAGGAAATAACGGTTCTCGACGGTGAAACGCAGCGCGGATTCGAAGGTTTCCAGTTCTTTGTCGCTGCGATATTGGGCCGAAGCCTCTTCGAGAAGATGAATCCATGAAGTGAAGTCGGGCGAAGAAAAACGCGCGAGCGGCTCAACGGCTTCGACGGGCGAGGCTTTGGCGAAATCGTCAACGGGCTCATCGACTTTCAACTGCTTCAGGGCGGCTTGCTTGGCGGAGAGCGCCTCGCTGGCGGCCTTGTAAGCGCGATCGGTGGCGAGCCAGATGCGGTGGCGGATCGCGAAGACATCATCGTCGGATGGAACCAGGTCGATGGTGCCTTCTCCGGTGCCGAAGAAACTGTCCTGCTTGTAGTCGCCGACGCGGACGACGACGCGCAGCAGGCGGCCGTGATTATGTTGCTGGCTGCGCAGGGCGCCGAAAACGGCGCTGGCTTCGAATTGGTCGATCTCGGTGACGCGGTATTCGATGTAATACGGCGCCGGCACGTTCTCCAATTTCAGATTGGCTTTGGAACGCTCCATTTCCTCGCGAAGAGCGCGGAGCACGACATCGCCGGAAGCGGAGTTGGCGGCGCGGGCGGAAGCTAACATGGCGCAGATCAGGATCGTGCATGAGATCACTAAAGAACTCAATGCTGAACTCGATTTTGAGTGGCGCGATTTTGGGTGGCGCAGCGCTTCAGCGCTGCGGTTACTGCGCTGCTGTGAACGCGGCTTTAGCCGCTGAGGTCGCGCCTTGTCATCGAAAGCCAGCTTTTCCGCGGCCTCTTTAGACTCCCGCGCAGCAGCGTCGCCGCAGCGGCTCAAGCCGGATCTAAAAGCAAGCCATTTACCGCAGCGCTGAAGCGTGTGCGTGAGAACTCGTTTTCGGGCAACCTGGCGGAACGAAATGCCCGAGCATCCAGCCCCGGAGGGGCGACCGAACTTAGCCCAGCGCTTCAGCGCTGGGAAAAGTGCAAGAAATGAGTCAAGTCCCGGAGGGACGACCGAGTTCTCACGCACGCGCTGAAGCGCTGCGCCACCCAAAATCATGCGTGACATCGACAAAACGCGTCTGATCATTTTGCGCCTCCCTTCTCGTCCGTCGCGCCGGGCGGGGGCGGAAGAATGGGAGGACGCGTGTCGCCGTACTTTCGTTTCTGGACTTCCATCTCGGAAAACAGCATGGCCGGAGCGGCTGCGGATACCGGAACGCTCCCGGATTCGGCTCCGCAAATGCCGTTGAAGACGCTGGTGGTGTCTCCGGTGGCGGCGATCTGCGTCAACACGGTGAGCGGGGTGCCGACGATATCTACGCCGCGCACGAGTTCATCGGCACGCCCATCCGCATAGACGCGCCAGACCATGACGGGCAACACCTGGAAGGCTTGCGGCAGATCGCGCGTGGTCAGGGTGAATCCGCCCTGGATGTCTTCGAAGTAGAGGCCGTAGGGCTTGCCCTGCTTCTTGATTTCTTCGATGAAGCGGGAGCGCAGTTGGGCGTCGGGAATCGTTTTCGAGGAAGTAACGATCAGATTGCCCTGGCGGCCGACGGGCATCTGTCCGGACTGGGCGCGGCCGTGCCCATTTGAGTTGCTGAAGTTCTTCACCGGCAATCGTCCCATCAGAAAATTCTTCAGGATGCCGTCCTTAACCACCTCGACGCGCGAGGCGGGAATGCCTTCGTCGTCGAAGCGATAGAAGCCCGAGAGTTCCGTACCGCCAATCGTACGCAGCGTGGGATCGTCGGTGACGCTGAGGAACTCGGGCAGGATTTTTTCGTTCACCTTTTTAGTAAAAGTTTGGCCTTCGTCGCGGCCGCGCTGGCGTTGTCCTTCGACCCGATGGCCCAGCACTTCATGAAACAAAACGGCGGCCGCGCGGCCGGAGAGCAACGCGGGACCACTGTAGGGTTCGGCGAGCGGAGCCGCGCGCAACGCGCTCAAGTCGCTGGCCATTTTTTGCACGCTCGCTGCCACTTCCGCTTCGGAGGGAAATTTTGCCGGGTCGGAAAACTGGAAGGTTTCGACGCGCATCAGTTGCATGCCGTCGTTGGCGCGGGTTTCGGCCTGGATCATGATGCGGAAGATGGCGTCGGCGGTCACGATCTTCGTGCCTTCGGTCGAGACCAGGTAACTGTGGCTCCTCTCGGCGTAAAGAAAAACCAGCGACTCTTCGACCTGTGGGTACCGGCGAAAGGAAGCGGAATAACGGCGGGCGAGTTCTTCCCAAGCCTTTTGTTCGGGAAACGCAGCCGTCGGAGTTTTCTCGATGTAAGTCGAGGGCTTCTCCTGGGAGAAGTCGGGCGAGTCGTCCTCGTCCTTGGCGCGGACGGCGGTCTTGGTCTTAACGTTGGTATAGGCCTTGCGCGCCTTGCGGTACTGCTCGTAGGTCAACCGCCAGAGGACGCGGGCAATGGCGTCGGGGTCGTCCCGCTGCGGAAGCTGGCCGGAAGTGATGCCGGAGGAGCGTCCCTGGTCGTGGGTGTTATCGAGAGCCGGGGCGCCGATGCGCATGCTGACGTCGGCGGAGCGGTGGCGGCTGCGAGTTGAGGTGAGGATGCCACCCTGGGCGCTGAGGATGACCAGCGATTCGCCGTCGGTCACGTTGTAGCTGGCGAAGTAGGGAGCGGGATCCTGCTTGGCGAGCTCGGACTGGCCGCGATGCAGTTCCTTTTCCATGGTGGCGAGCAGGAGATCGCCGGGGACGGTAGGGGTCTTTTGGGCGCTCAGCGGTTTCTGCCCAAGGAGGGCAACCAGTAAGAGGAGAATGCGGAGGAAAGCGGCTTTTTCGGATTTCATCGCGAACCGCGAGTGTACAGGACCGGGAGAAACAAAAAAAGCGGCCCCTTTCGGGGCCACCCTTTTCAAAGAGGCTAAGTGGCGGGAATCAGAGGAAACCTAGTTGACGCCCGCTCCGGGGAGTGGAACGGACAGAGTGAGATGCCGAGAACATCGAGAGTGAAGTTGTACCAACGGTGCGACCTCTTCAGTGCCATGGGAATGAGCATTTGCGGAACCAAAATGGTAACTGGCGGCGAAAGCGAGGCCCATTTTGGGAACCTGTTCAAAATCAAGATTTTAGGGTGAATCCCTTAGGCTGAGAACGGGCTGTGGATCATCGGACAATACGCGGCCGGATGAATAAAGCTGCACATTGACAGAAGTTAAGGTGGGAGCAGGTCTCGCGGTAGAGACGGGGCTTGCCCCGTCTCCCCCTGCCGCCGGAGACGCGGCAAGCCGCGTCTCTACGCAACGCCCCCTCCGAAAAAGCAAAGCCCCCTCGAAAGGGGGCTTGGGACAAGTCGGCACAGGTTTCTAACTGTCGCCAGCGACGGTGCGCACCTTCCCGGGCAGGAAATGGTAAGGGGGCCAGGGACCGGTCACGACCATCTGGCAATTCTTGAGTTGCTTGGCGGCCGTGCTGTAGCGGTTTTGATATTTTTCGATCGACTTGGTATCTATGAGGTGAGCGATATCGAGCAGCATTCCGTCGGCATCGACCTTCTTGCAGCTGATTTCTTCCTCGAGTGGGTTGAAGAGCTTGTGCACCTGGACGGAGAGGGCGCGGGCTTTGGTCTGGCGTTCGCGATCACGGGACGCCTTCTCGCGGAGCTTGGTAAGGTACTCGCGGCCGACGGTATCGGGCAGGACAATCTCTTCCATGGCGCCGCGGAGAGAACCGTCGCGGACCATCAGTTTGATGCGCATTTCGGACTTGCCGCGCAGCCGCTCCACGCTCTCACAGAAAGTGCGGCGATTGGCTCGAACCGCCTGGCGGATGGCATCTTCGGTGTCGAAAATCGTTCCGAAGCGAAAGGGCAGGACAGTAGCGGTTCGGAAGCTCTGGCTGACCACGCGGGCATGCTCAAGCACCGACTTTTCGTCGAGTTTCGAGGTCGCGCGGTCATATTCACTGACGATCACCGCGAATTCTCCGCTCGGGTAGCTCATGACCGGAGCGGAGTTCACACCCTGAATTCCATCGAGAAGGAAGGGACGGCGGGCGCGAACGCCGTTCGCTAGGGTCGGGTGTTCCGTGAGGCAGTACGCGTACCACGACATGCATTCTCTCCGAATTGCACCGGGGCCTTGGGCACCCCTTTAGATTTTCATTTAAGGCTAGGGCTGCGTTTCTACCTGGAAGATTTGGTTTTTTGGACAAGGTGAATGCGAAATGCTGCGTCCAAAGCCATACTACTGCCGGTCGTTGTTATTTGCAACCTTTCTTATGATGATTGCATCGCCGAATTTCTCAATCTGCTTCGACGATCCGCGCAGCGGCCAGCACGAGACGGAAAAATTGGCATGATAGCCGCAGTCATCGGTTATCGGTTATATCCTTTTTGAATTTCTTCGGAAGAGATTCTGGGTGAGCCGATTGCGTAAATTCCGGATGTTTACTCTAAAGGTATTAACCCGTGTTTACTACCCCCCCCCCCCTCCCCCCCGGTCTTTTGGAATCATAGGGTTAGGAGGAAATTCCCGCCAGATCTTTGAGTTTAAAGGACTTATAGCTAAAGTCTTTGAAAATCAACGACTTAGATTGTCAAAGAGCACTGAAAATGGTTTTGGGGCAGCTTCGAGGGCCGTCTTGGTTGACGGGCACACCTCGAAATTGCCCCAATCAGATCTCTATCGTCGCGCACGACGGGTCTTAAGTCAATGGATTTCGATAACGGATGGGTGTGATGAAAGAGGAAACGTCCCGTCTGTCCCCGAGTTTCCGTTGTCTTTGCCCTTTGCCCGAGCCATCTTGTTGTTCTCCACAAATCTTCACGCAGATAACAGCGTATGGGTTGCCAATGGGACGACATAGGATTGCTTGGCTGAAATACCTTTGCCATTTTCGAAGCTCATCTCAACTTTGGCGCCATCGCCGGCTGATCTTATTTGGAACCGTCGACACATTAGGTCAGCCAAAGCAGAATCTTCAATCGAACAAACTACTTGATGGCCAGTCTTCTCGATCGCGGCAAGAACTTCGACGAGATGCATCGCACGGAAATCGTCAATATGCTGTACTGGGTCGTCGAGCAAGAGAGTCCGCAACTTACACCATTGTCTCGAAAGATGTACTGCGAGAAGGAAAGCTAACCCTAATGCCCGCCGCTGGCCGCTGCTGAACACAAAGCGCGGGTTAAGGTCCGGGCCTACATTGAAGCTGAGAAATCTTCGAACGTCGCCTCTCATCAAGTACTGGATCTCTCCCCACTCGCTGTGTGGTCTTAAGCGGAAGTACATTTCCGACAAGAGTGGGCTAATGTCGGCTAATCTCTCGTCGACAATTTCAGCCGTCACTCGCTTAATAGCAGCTTCCGTTTCCTTTGCAGCATCCTCTGCTTTAGAAACGCGTGACACTTCGGAATCGGCAAGGGCAACTTTCTCTTTTGCGATTGTCAACTGCCTTTCCAAGTCGGTCACTCTTTCTATAGCCAATGAGGATTGAATAACAGAGAGGCCATTTTCAAGAACTTGAATTTGCTGTCGCCGTGCATGCGTAAAGTTCGTAAATGCTTGAGGTGAGTCCAACCCAAGTTCTGACGCTCTAGCTTTTAGCTTCCCAAACTGCGAGTCGGCAGCTTCGGATCGTGACGAAATGTCTCTGTAGGATTGATCGAGCCGATCTCTTTCGGAGCGAAGGCGGTCTCTCGCGGATTTCGCATCAATATAATCTGTGGTCAGCGACGCAATTCCACTGCTGAGTTCGTCTAGTCTTTGCTCGATCTGTTGTAGGTGGGCATGGAAGTCTTGCTCACCAATTGGTAGCCCACAAAGTGGGCATTCGCCATTCTGAAGGCCAAGCCGGAGACCCTGCTCCCTCAGTTGTGCGAGTGCTTCAGTCGTTGGCGACTTCGCACGTTCTGAGTCCAAAGTTCGGCTTAGCTCGGAGAGCTTCGTCTCAGACGATCTGAGCGCTTCATCGATTTCGGCTATCCGTTTCCGTTCCAGCTCCATCTGGCGCGTGAGCTCGACTCGGCTCGGCAGAGCAGGATCTATCTCCCGCAAGCCCGTTGCTATTCTTTCTGCCTCATCGACCTCTGCTCGCAGTGTGGATATGCGATTCCGGCCAGCGTTGACGATAGTATTTATGTTTGCGCCGCTTTGGCCTAGGGCCTCTGAAAGAGAGGCAATTACTGCCGTGAGATCATCTCCTCTCGTTCCCGAGGCTGCCAAGCGCGCTTGGCTCAGTTCTGATGTAATCCTGCTGACCTCGTCTTTTGTTCGCTCGTAGTCCGTTTGCCTGTCGGTGCTTATTTCCCTCAGTCGCTTACTTGTAGCGGACAATCGATTCTCAATGTCAAAACGAGATAGGCCCATGATTCGATTGACGAAATCGAATCTATCGGTTTCGCCCATGTCGGTACTTAGGCGAGTGATGCTTTCATCGCGAATGATTGCAGTTTGGCAAAGTCGCGGTAGCGCAAAATCGGGAGCAGCACTAGCATCAATCAACAAACGTTGAAGGTCTTCCCGATCAGACGTACTGTCTGGTCCTCGGGATATAGAAATGTCGCGTCCTGATTCATCGACGAGAACCAGATTCACAACTCGCCTTTTCGGAGATCCCGAACCCCGCCACCAAAGATAGTCCTCAATGTGTTCACCCTTTTCTGTGTCAAACTGAAATCGTTCGAGGGTTCCCGTCAGGGCATACTCGACCGCGTCGACAATGGTGCTCTTTCCGCTGCCATTTCTCCCAGTAATGACAGTGAATGCCTCTCCAAATTCCACATTAACTGGATTGAGAGCGCCTCGAAAACCGTCGAAGTATAAAGAACGCAATTTCATGGCATGTTGAGAAAGAGACTCGTGAGCTCGTCGGCTGACTTTACATTTTGGAGCGTTGTTATGATCTTGTCGCCGATTCGGGCGCGAAGTCGGGAGATGGGTTCATCATGGCGAAGCAGCATTAAGCTCTGAATAGGAATTAGCGGTAGCAATGCCCGGACCACGTCTGCACTGCTCAATAAGTTTGACTGTGCTATTTTCCTTGTACTCTGAAAGTCCTCTTCAATATTCAACAACTGATGTTTGGTTTGAGAGTATGCACTGGATGCTGAAAGAAACACGGAGTAGACGTTCCAGGATTTCATCCCGGATGCACGAAGCGACACAGCATGTTTCCGCAGAAAAGTAGCCTGCCTTTCCCGCCAGACGTTCACAATCTCCTCGCCCGACTGACAAACCGTAACAAAGCCAATGAGAGTGTCGTCCTCCAATTGCAGAGTGTTCGAATCCTCAGAAAAAATCCGATACCCTGCCCTTTCAAGAACTCGACGCGCCTCCTCTGCGATGTTCATGCAGTCTCCGTGGCAAAATCAGTTTGCAGCGCTTGAACCGCTGTCATCCACTTAGCAGACGATCCCGGACGCGCCACGGTAGGTGTCATATGCCTACCGATAACGTTCGGGGGCACACCCCCATCATCCTCTGCACCCGCGCAGACCACGTAATCGTCTCCCTGTGGAGTAGGCGGTTCTTGTGCAAACGCAGCCCGAACATCACTCAGCAACATCCCTGCCCCGTTCACAATCCGCAGTCTCTTGTTTGCGATTGTATAGCGTGCCCCGTCGACGAGCGCGCCCTTATTCAAAAAGCAGAGGTGCGCCACCCCAGTAGTCGACATGGCCGCGGTGGGTCGCTTCTCGGTGACTACCTGGCGCGTGGGTTTCCCGCAAGAATCCCGTCGAAGCGCAAATAGATCCTCGGTTGTCAGGGTTTCTGGCAGTGCTTGTGTAGGCCCAAGAATGCCTGCCCAAGCAGGCCACCTGCTGGTCGCACTCGCCAGTAAACGATTCATGAAACTCCTGCAAAAGAGCGCTCGTAGTTCGTCGAGAAAATCTGCGCCTGATACAGGAGCGTGGACAAAATCTTGCTGCTTGCTGGCCCAAGCCCAGAGCTCAGGAGCCTTCTGTTGTAATTTCGCGCGATTCTCAGGGTCAACCAATACGACCAAAGTAAACCGATTCGCATCAATAGCGTCAACGAGAACGGAGTTCAGGTATGCCCAATCGGACCAGAAACCAACGAACAATAGATCGCGACCCACCAGATTGGCCCGAAGCCATGTCGTTGATTCCTGCACACGACGCGCGCAGAGTTCTAACGGGTTTGCCCTCAGCTGCCCCTTACACCAAAGAGTGTTGTTCGGATCTCGAACGGCGCAACCATGAACCTTCAAGAAAGGGGCATGCGGCCAAATGCGACTCATCTCAGCTCCGTCAAGCGAGGTCCGCAGGAAACCCCCTAATTCGCTGGAGGCAAGCTCAATCAACTCATCCACGTTAGTCGTAACGGCCGATACAATCGCATGACACCAAAGAAAATCAGCAATGGCCTTGTGACCCTTATTGGGGGCTCGCCGAAAAGCGTCCCACTCGACCAATCGATCGATGAATAATGTGGAAAGGGCGCCGTTTGCCAGCAGGAATTCTGCTAGGATTTCGAGGTTGTCGCCGGCACCAGCCGGCACGTCACCAAGTGTTACCTCGCTGTACTTCTTCGAAGTATAGGCCGCAACCTTCGCGGCTGAAGGCACCTCGCTCGGATGCGCCATTGAAAGACCAGCACCGGCAAAGATGACCAGCCGATCAGTCTCAATCGAGGCCAATAACTTTTGCGACAACTCCGGTGCGATGATACCCATTTGGGAAAAGACAGAACTCGATTTCGAATCGCCTATGTGCTTCCGGTGGCCCTGTCGACTAGACTCGGGGAAGGAAAAGTGGGAGCCTACCGGCGAACGAGATAGACTACTACGAATCTGCGCGAGAAAAACACAATATTCGACGAATAGATTCTTGAGAGTGTGTGTGACCGAATGTGAATGAGATTGGTTCTTGGCTGATTAGATAACCGTGTCGGCTCCAAGGGGAACCCGGGGACAGACGGGACGTTTTCTGATCCTGGTGACGTGGCTTCACGGTCTCTGTTGCTTCTGGGCAGCGGCGCGGTCCTGTAGAGCGATGGTGACCACGCGCAGCATATCGCCGGCGGGCGCGGGCTTGCCCGTCCAGATTTCAAACTGACGGGCGGCCTGTTGCACAAACATTTCGACTCCGGGAATGACGGCGATTCCCTTGGCCCGCGCCACCTGCAGCAGGTGGGTCTCGACCGGGTCGTACACCATATCGAAGACGACGCGGGCCTGAATCTCCTCGTCTTTGAGCGGGCAGTCGCGCGTGTTCCCCATTCCAACCGGCGTGGCGTTAATGATGACGTCGAAGGCGACCTTGCGGAGGTCGGCGCGTTTGATGGTGTGCGCTTTGGCCTGGCGTGCGAGCTTCTGCGCCTTAATGGAAGTGCGATTCAGTATCCAGACTTCAGCCCCGCGCTCTTTGAGACCGAAGACGGCGGCACGGGCCGCGCCTCCGGCGCCGAGCACGAGAACTTTCGCGTTCGCGATCGACAGGCGCTGCTCGAGCGGACGAACTACTCCGGCAATATCGGTATTGAAGCCGTAAAGCTTGCCCTCCTGTCCGCGGACCACGGTATTGCAGGCGCCGATCTTGGCAGTGTGCGCGTCGGTGTTGTCGAGATGCGGAAGGATCGCCTGCTTGTACGGCATGGTGATGCTGAGGCCGTGGAGGGGAATCTCGCGCACGCAGTGCATCAGATCCTTGAGCGTTTTGGCGTGGAGAGGAAGATAAACGCCGTTCACGTTCTCGCGGCGCAGCGCCGCGTTCATGATGACGGGCGAGAGCGAATGTTCGATGGGATCGCCGGCGACTCCGTAGATGCGAGTGGCGGCGTCAACTTGATCGATGCGGTAGATGCCGCGCAGATCCCGCGCACTGACCTGACCGGGTGCGGTTTTGAGACCGGCATTGGCATCGACCGCGCCAAAGGTGAACGCGCTGCCGGCGCGCACGCTGAGCACGCGGCTGATGATGCCTTGCTCTCCCATGCACAACCCGATTAGCGCATGCTTGTCGCTCCGCGTCTGCAGAAACTTCATCATGGCCACGTTGTCGGAGAGCGTGGTGGCGGTGGTGACGACCTTGTAGAAGTCGGCCGGGATCTTCAGCATTTTTTCCAGCGTCTCATCGAGGTGGCGCGTGGCCCGGAAATCGTGGAATGACAGGATGAGTCCGGCGCGGCCGCGCAGGCGCGCAATCGCTTCGGGCTTCGCTTTCAGCGCGCTCTGCAGTTCCAGGTCAACAATCTGACAGCCCGCGGCATGGGCCTTGGTCAGCACTTCCAATTGAGAAGCCAGCGATCCCTTGAACTTGCCGCCATTGTCGGCGCGGCGGCAGGTACCGATGGCGATGACGTACTGGTGCGTTTCAAGAAAACGATGGATTTTGGGAAGCGCGGCCAGGGGCTGCTTCAGGTAGTCCAAACGGAACTCGAGGAAGGGGTTATCCCGGGCCATGGACTCGGCGGTCCCGAGCATGTCTTCGACAGTGTCGCCGCTCAGTGCAAGGCAGACCCTGGGCAGGCGCATCGGCAAGAAGCGGGGCGCGACAGTGGAAGAAAAAGCCAAGGCCATTTGTTTTCAACGACGGCGCGATATTACAGGGGTGCAAGCGCAGATGCAACATCGAGGATTGCCGAACGGCTCCGAAAAGCACTTTGGGCCAAAGGGGCTAAACACCCTCGTAACCTTGACCCTTCCCCGGGCGCTTGTTACTTTTCGGCTGTAACCCTTGTCTTCCGAGAGAGATAGCTCGGGCAGCCCGGAACGGTTTGGAGTCGGAGGTAACATGAAGAAAACAGGATTGTTATTGCTACTAATGGTGACGGCGACCTTGGCGGCATCCCAGCAGTCGACGACGGCGGTCACTCCCGATGCGGACGGTATCGTTCACACGTCGGTCAACGTGCCATTCGTGCGTTTCCAGACGCCTACCGCGGCCGACATTTACTGCGCAGGGTTTCTTACCAAGGACCGGGTTCCCGACGCGAACTACGTGAACGGCGGCCTGCAGACGCCGACCTCAACCAAATTCGAGATCGGGGAACTAGTCTATCTGGCGGGGAGTGGTTACCAGGCGGGACAACTGTATTCGGTCGTCCGCGAAATGCGGGACGTCAACGAGTATGAAATCTATCCGGGGCAGAGAAAAGTACTGGCTGCCGTGGGACGCCCTTACGGGGAAATTGGGAGGGTGCGGGTAGTCGATACACGCAGTCACAGCGCCATCGCCCAGGTGGAATTCAGTTGCGATCCCATCAACCCGGGAGATGTCGTCGTGCCTTTCGTCGAGAAACCGCCGATTACGTTCCACGTGCCCGGGCATTTCGACCGGTTCGCGCCGGCGAATGGGAAGCTGAGCGGACGGGTCGTGCTCGGTAAGGACTTCGACGGCTTCCTCGGCACGGGCATGAAACTTTATATGAACATGGGTTCGAATCAGGGCGTAAAAGTGGGGGACTATTTCCGAGTGGTGCGTTCCTACACAGCCACCTTGCAAGATCCGGTGGACTCGCTCTCTTTCAAAGCGCAGACTTCAGAAGACACGCAGGTGCGTCCGCCGACATTTGAGGCCAATCGCTTCACCAAGACCAAAGGGCCGAACATTCATGTGGGCGATCTGCCGCGGCGCGCTGTGGGAGAAGTGGTGGTTCTGAACGTAACCCCGACCGCATCGTCAGCCATGGTCGTCTTCGCGCTGGAAGATGTGCATGCGGGCGACACGGTCGAACTGGACGAGCAGCAGTAAGAGAACGAAGCAATTTGATCGCAACGAGGGGAGAGCGAATCTCCCCTTTTTTATTTTGCTGTTGGTTCGGACTTCCCGTAGAGACGCGGCTTGCCGCGTCTCTTTTCGCGGCGGAGACGGGGCAAGCTCCGTCTCTACAGGCGGCTTCACAGGCTGCGGAAAAACTCGACGTCGCACTTGATTTTGGGTGGCGCTGCGCTTCAGCGCTGCGGTAACTGCATTGTCTTGAATGCGGCTTCAGCCGCTGCGGTCACAGTTCTTGCTCAGGAACGAGTTTTTCCGCAGCCTCTTCAGCGGAAGAAACGGATTTTCGGATTTCCGGGAATCATCGCGCCCGCGACGACCAGTACGACGATCACAATAACGAGTTCCATGTTGCCCTCACAATGTTGCCCCTGCAATCAAACGGCCAGCGCTCAGCATACGTCCTCTTGCAGAGAGCGCAAGGGTACTAAAGTGGGGAAGAAGTGGAATGCGGCATCCGTGAAGAGGATTTCGGAAGCAGATTCAGCAGGAAACTTCAACATCGGCGTCGGCAAAGACCTCGGCGGTGAAGGCCTCGATGGCCGCTCCCTTGCGCCAGGCATCCAGCGGCAGACCAGCTTTGCGGCAGGTTTGCTCCAGAAAAGTTTCCCGGTCCCAACCATTTTCGACGGGAACCTGGGGCAGCAGCAGGCCGCGGCGAGCGCCCTGCGAGATGAGCAGACCGTGGCGCCCGACTTCCACTGCTTCGGGATGAATCGGAAACAGGCGGGAGAGCACGCTCAGAGAAACCTCGAGCTTAGGGGCTTCTTCCTTCGTCACCGGCAGGAAACGGGAATCTTCGAAAGCGGCGGCGCGGGCCGTTTCGGCCACGGCACGATCCAGAGGCGCGATGGGCAGGGCATAGCCGACGCATCCCCGAAGCTGGCGGTGCGGATCGCCGGGCAGATCGCTGCGCGAATAAAGAGTGGTGAAGACGCCTCGTGGATCCGACAGCCCGGGCGGAAAAGACGTCGCCTCCGGAAAAGGCCGCCGCTCCAGAGCGGAAACAATCGCCTGGTGCGCGATGCGGAGCAGAGTCCGGCGTTGCTCGAGAGAAAATTCCGGGGACAGCAAGGCGGGGCGAGCCACTTCGCGCGCGCTCAGATTTTCAGACGGCTTTTCAGACAGCCTGGACATCGCGTTTTCTCCGCCGGGCGAGGACGAAGGCCCGCCGCCGCCGCTTTTCCGATTTGCGGTCGATCCGCGACCAGAAGGCCACGAAGTAGTCGAGCGCGGAGACCAGCGAAAGCAGAACCATGAACCAGATGGCCAGCCAGGCAATCCAGTACACCGGAAAAATGTAAATGCCGACGACGGGCCACTCGTGCCAGCGGCGGGCCAGAATCACGGCCACCACCGAAATGATCTGCACCAGCATCTTGAACTTGCCCAGTTCGCTCGCTTGAATCGTAAAACCTTCGGAAGCGGCAATGGAGCGCAGTCCGCTGACCAGAAACTCGCGGCCAATGACAACCACGGCCATCCAGGCCGGCACCAGCGCGGGATTGAACTGCACCAGCGTGATGAAGGCGGCAGCGACCAGCAGTTTGTCGGCCAGCGGATCGAGCAACATGCCCATGGTGGTGATCTGGCCGCGCTTGCGCGCCAGATAGCCGTCAATGCCGTCGGTGATCGATGCCAGAATAAAAACCGCCGAAGCCAGAATCTCTCTCTCCCCGGTCTGCTCGCCCGCGAAGCGCGGGGTGCAAAGAATCCAGATGAGCAGCGGAATCGCGGCGATGCGGGTGAGCGTGATGTAGTTAGGAAGATTCACGCGATGACTGAGCCAGGGCCGCGGGGGCGGTCAATGTGATTATCCTCTACATCAGAGGCCAAGGCAACGGACAGGAGGCCATGGTCCAAGAAAATAAGTCGGTGGCGCCAAAACGGGCGCCATTTTGGACCGGCGAATGATAAAAAAAGTGGCGCACGTTCAGAAAAACCGCGCGCCACTTATTTCTGCGCTTCTTTGTAGCCGGCAGCCTTCGCTTCGGATTCGGTCATGAACTTCCCGGCCTTGGTCTTGCCATACCAGCGCCCGCTCTTGTGATAGACGCCGCTCTCGGTGTTGACCCACACCTTACCGCTGGCTTTAGCGGCGGCTATGTCCGAACTGGAAGGCGTGCCTGCCGCCGCCTTGGTCGTCGTCTTGGCCGCAGCCGTGTTGCCCGAGGAAGCGGGCGCGGCTGCAGCAGTCGGAGTTGCACTGGGACTAGCCGGAGCTGCGGGTTTTGCTGCGGTGGAACTGGTGCCGGTCGAACTCGCCTGCGCCTTCGCCAAAGCAGGCGAAATGCCTGCCGTGAGCGTCAGACAGAAAGCGAGCATCCACAGAGTAAGTCTATTTTGGGAGTGATTCATATTTCCTCACACCTTTCATGAATTGTCATCCTGAGTCGTGAATTGTCATCCTGAGCGAAGCGAAGGACCTGCTGTTCGCCGCGAAATGCAGATACCTCGCTTCGCGACGGATGACAAAGTCTGGCGAATTGAGAGTTGAAGAGCGGAGCCACACGATCGCCAAGGGCCTCTAGGCATAGATTCCGCGCTGGCGGATGGTGTACGCCACGCGGTCGATCGCCAGCATGTACGCGGCGATCCGGTTGTTCACGCCGTGAGTGTCAGCGTACCGGACCACATCATCGAACGCCGCATCCATGATCTCTTCCAGATGCTCGTTGACCACCGATTCCTTCCAGAAGTAGCCCTGGCGATCCTGCACCCACTCGAAGTAGGAAGTAGTGACGCCGCCGGCGTTCGCCAGGATGTCGGGGATCACGAAGACTTTTTTCTCGGAGAGGATGTCGTCGGCGGCCGCGGTCGTGGGACCATTCGCGCCTTCGGCCAGGATCTTGCACTTCACGCGGTCCGCATTTTGGCTGGTGATCTGGTTTTCGGTCGCCGCCGGGATCAGGATGTCGCAATCGGTCAGCAAAAGCTCGGCCGGATCGTATTTCTCGGCGTCTGGAAATCCGTGAATCGTGCCATTGCGCTGCCGGAATTCCCACAGCGCTTCCACGTCGATGCCGTCCTTTTTGTACAGGCCCCCGCCCACCTCGACGATGCCGATGACCTTGTATCCGGCTTCCGCCATGAGGCGGGCCGCGTTCGAACCGACGTTGCCGAAGCCTTGCACGATGACGCGGGTGGTGTCGCGATTCAGGCGCAGTTTCTTGATCGCCTTTTCGCAGACCATGAGCACGCCGCGCCCAGTAGCCTCGCGCCGCCCGCGCGATCCGCCAATATTGATCGGCTTGCCGGTCACCACCGCGGTGCAGGTCTGCCGCATGTGCATGGAGTAGGTATCCATGATCCAAGCCATGGTCTGCTCGTTGGTGTTTACGTCGGGCGCGGGAACGTCTTTTTCCGGGCCGATGAATTCGACCAGTTCCGCGGTGTAGCGGCGCGTCATGCGCTCCAACTCGCCCTGCGACATGCTGTGCGGATCGCAAATAATACCGCCCTTGGCGCCCCCGAACGGAATGTTGACCACCGCGCACTTCCACGTCATCCAGCTCGCCAGCGCGCGCACTTCGTCGAGGTTCACGTCGGGCCCATAGCGCAGTCCGCCCTTGGCCGGGCCGCGCGCGATGGAGTGCTGCACCCGGAATCCGGTAAACACTTCCAGTCGCCCGTTGTCCATCATCACCGGGATATGAACGATAATTTCCCGGCTCGGACTGCGCAGCACCTTCCACAGTCCTTCATCAAGATTCAGCTTGCGCGCAGCCAGGTCGAAGCGGGCGGCTTGCGCCTCCCAGGGATTAGTTTCTTGCTCGAGGTCCACCGTCTTCATAAAGTCTCCGGATGATTGCGCTAACGATTGCCGCCCAAATCAGCGGCCAAGCCTCGCAAAGTATATTGCCGCCCCGCAGGCTAGGCAAGCGCAGGGAGTGCCCAAGCGAATCCTGTATTTACAACGTGCGCACAATTGTGTATAGTCGTTGTGCATACACAGGAGGGGACTGATGCCGGCGACAGGAACAAAAACCAGGAGAACCCGCGATGAAACCATCAACCTGCGCGCCAGTCAGCGCCAGAAAGCGCTGATCGACCGGGCGGCGGATGCGCTGGGCCGCAACCGGTCGGATTTCATGCTCGAAACAGCTTGCCGCGAAGCGGAAGCCGTCCTGCTCGACCGCCGGTATTTTGCCTTGTCGAGCGAGGAATTCAAGCGCTTCACATCCATGCTCGACAAGCCTCCGGCGAGCAACGCCAGGCTGCGGCGGCTACTGAAAACGAAGGCTCCCTGGGAACAATGAAGCAGCCGGGATTCGCCGACATGGACGAACGTACACGCGAGGAGCTGATAAGCTCACTGCATATGAAGAAGAGGTTTGGGGGTTAGTAGTCGTCACCAAGTTTTGAACGCATTAGATGTTTTTCTCCTCAACCGCACCCCGATAAGCGGGGCGCGCAACCGCAAGCAGCGCCAAAAGTGGCCACATCCTGACCGCAGGAATCGCCAACTTCAGCACTGACATTCAGCTTGAGGGCTGGGTGCTCAAAGCGGAACAAGAGAGAGAGGAATATCTATGCCTTCACCGAATTTTACGACCGCTCAAAGCCAGCTCAGCGCGCCAGAAAAGCTGCGCGCCGATCACGATCTCTCGGAATTCGAGTGCGGAGAACCTGCGCTGGACGACTGGCTGCGACGGCGTTCACTGCCAAATGAGGAAAGCGGCGCTTCGCGTACGTACGTGGTTTGCGCCGGGCACAAGGTGGTCGGCTACTATGCCCTGGCGGTTGGCGCCGTAGCGCATGCGGAAGCGCCGGGCCGCGTCAGGCGCAATATGCCGGATCCGGTGCCGGTCATGATCATCGGCCGGCTGGCTGTCCATAAAAATTATCAAGGGAGAAAGATCGGGCCGGGTTTGCTGCGCGATGCCGTATTGCGCACGTTGCAGGCCGCGGAAATTGCCGGCATCCGCGCGATCCTGGTGCACGCGATTTCGGAGCGAGCACGAAAGTTTTATGAAGACTGCGGATTCATTGCCTCCCCGATGGATCCGATGACCCTGATGATCACGGTGGCGGAAGCGGTGAAGGCGTTCGTTGGCAAGGATGGCAGGTAAGTCAACCACCTCCAAATCAGCCGAGTAGTAGTCTAGTCTGCGGACTGAGAACCGAGAACTGGGAACCGAGAACTGCTTTGTGCGATGCTAGACACTGCTGCTGAACGCTAATGATCCGTCCCGACTACAGAGAGTTCGCCCGCTTGTCACGCGGCGCCACGCTGGTTCCGGTCGCGAAGTCCATCTCTGCCGACCTGCTGACGCCGGTTTCCGCCTTTCTTGCCGTCTCTGACGGAGAGCCGGATGCCTTCCTGCTGGAGTCGGTCGAAGGTGGCGAAAAGATTGGACGGTACACGTTTCTTGGCGTGCGCCCGTTTCTGCGGCTGGAGTCGCGCGGCGCCGAAATCAAGATCGAACGCGGCCGCAAAATCGAGCGGCGCACCGGAAATGTTTTCGAAGTCATAAAGGAACTCTTGCAGCAGCATCGCCCGGCGGCAATCGAAGGTTTGCCGCCCTTCACCGCGGGCGCGGTCGGTTATTGCGCCTATGACATGGTGCGGCGCCTCGAGAACATCGGAGAGCACGCTGCGGATGACCTCGACGTTCCCGACTGTGTGCTGATGTTTTTCGACCGCGTGCTCGCCTTCGATCACCTGCGGCACCAGATCCACATTGTGGCCTCGGCGGACGTGACGCGGGAAGCGCCCAGAATTGCCTACGAGCGCGCCGTGAAAGACATCGCGCGCATCGAGAAAAAACTCGCCGCGGGATGGAAACCGGCGTACTGGCGCAAGGCTGCCACAAAGTCAAAGCTGGCGAAGTTAAAGCCCAAGCTGCGGGCGCGCACTCCGAAGCCAAAATTTCTGGAAAGCGTCCGCCGTGCCAAGGAGTACATCGCCGCCGGAGACATTTTCCAGGTCGTGCTTTCGCAGCGCTGGGATTTTGAGCCCGGAGTCGCTCCGCTCGATCTCTACCGCGCGCTGCGCACGGTGAATCCGTCGCCCTATATGTATTTCTTGCGCTTCGGTGCCGGGCGGAAAGATTCCGGAGGAATGCATGTGCTGGGTTCATCTCCCGAAATGCTGGTGCGCGCCGCGGGAGGAGGACGAAAGCTCGAATACCGTCCGATTGCCGGGACGCATCCGCGCGGACGCGACGAAGCGGAAGACGCGGCGCTCGAAAAGAAAATGCTAGCGGACGAGAAAGAACGCGCCGAGCACGTAATGCTGGTCGATCTTGGCCGCAACGATCTCGGCCGCGTCAGCGAGTATGGGTCGGTAAAAGTTCGCGATCTCATGTACGTGGAGCGCTACTCCCACGTGATGCACCTGGTTTCCGCGCTCGAAGGGAGGCTGCGTCCTGAACTGGATGCGATGGACGCGTTTGCCGCGTGCTTCCCCGCGGGAACGCTGAGCGGCGCACCCAAAGTTCGCGCCATGCAGATCATCGAAGAACTGGAGCCCACGCGACGCGGAGTGTATGGCGGGTCCGTGCTCTACGCCGATTTCGCCGGAAATCTGGATTCCTGCATAGCGATTCGTACTCTGCTCATGAAAGGCAAGAAAGCGTACCTGCAAGCGGGCGCGGGCATCGTGGCCGATTCCGATCCGCAGCGCGAGTTCGAAGAGACCGAGAACAAGGCCCGAGCCGTCCTAAGAGCAGTAGAGATGGCAAGGAGTAGTGAATAGAACTTGATCTTGACTCTGTTTTGAAGGGGCGCGGCTTCAGCCGCGCCGTAAGCACTTCGAAGTTAGACGCCCCTTTAGGGGCTGGACATCGCTTTTGGGTGGCGCAGCGGTTCACCGCTGCGATAACTGGCCCGTTTTGAAAGTCGGCTTCAGCCGCTGAGGCAAGGCCGGCTGCCCCATCCTTGCGCGTTTTGTGCGCAAGGGTGGGATTCCACTGCACCGTCTCCCTTGCGGGTCTAGCCCGTGTGGCGCGGGCACTCCTGCCCGCGTGCAACCTCAAAACGGCTCGTCAATCTCCGCCCCGCCCAGAGCCATCTGCTCTTCCGTCGCCTTCCGCGCTTTCGGAGCCTTCTTAAACGTCACTTCCAACAGCCGCGGATAAGCCACGCCTTTGCCCGCCAGCAACTCTTCGATAGTAAGAATCTGAATGCGCGGATACCGGTCCTCCAATCCAGGAGGCTTGTAGAATCCGGCCTCGGCTGCCTCCTTTAGCATGGGCTTCGTAGGAGTCTCCATGCAGATCAGCACCCCGATCTGCGCATCCTCCCGCTCAATGACGCCGCGCAGGTCGCGCACATACGCGGACTGGACGTGTCCGGCTTTGACGGAAAAAATGATTTGCTTGGTTTTGCGGTCTCTCTTGTTTTCGTCGTGGAAGTAGAGACGGCCGTCAATGCCGCGGTCCGCGCCTTTCTTCTCTTCTGCGGGCCGCGCACCGACGAGACTGAGCGCCCACCACTGAAACTGATAGGGATCATCCTGCGCGAGTCGTTGCGCGCCGGTCAGATCGACTGGCTCGCCGATGATGTCGTACGTGCTGCGTACAGATTCCCCGAAGGCGTCGTCGAGTCGCTTCTTGATGAGGCCGATGGCGAGATGCGTAATGTCGATTCCGATCCAGCGACGATGAAGACGCTGGGCGACAGAGATGGCAGTCCCGCAGCCGCAGAAGGGGTCTAGAATGACGTCGTCCTCGTCGGAACTGCTCTTGATGATGCGTTCCAGCAGAGCCTCGGGCTTCTGGGTGGGGTAGCCAAGGCGCTCACTGTCGCGGTGAATGCCTCGAAGCATCGATATGTCGTCCCACCAATCCTGCATCGCTACTCCGCGGCTTTCGTCCAAATAGCGCTTTTCGTAAACCATGCCGCTCTTCGAGTAGACGAGCTTGCCTTCCGATTCGAGCCGTTCCATATTTTCTCGGCTGTAGCGCCAGTAACGGGTTATTCCTTTCCATTCGTAATGAGGATTGCCCTTCGCGGCTCCGCCAGGTCCAGTAACGTCGGCCTTGTTGTAGCGTCGTCCGGTTCCCTCTTCGATGTGTCGATACCACTTGTCAGCCGTGCTTTCAGGCAGAGGATTGTACAAAGCGCGAAACCTTGGAGACTGCCCTTTGCTGTAGTAGAGGAGGATGTCGTGTATTCGCCCATAATGCTTGGCTCCCTGTTTCGCGTCGCTATGTGCATCTGAGCGTTTCCAGGTGACCTCATTCCGGAAATTGACCGTGCCGAAGATGGCGTCCATCAGCATCTTCAAGTAATGGCTGGCGGTCGGATCGCAGTGCAGATAGATTGACCCCGTTTCCTTTAGCACGCGTTTCAGCTCGATCAGGCGCGGAGCCATCATGGCGAGATAGGCCATCATGTCGCTGTGGCCGAGGAAAGTGCGGAAAGCGCGCATGGCTTCAGAGACACGCCCGCCGCGCTCGACGATTTCCTCGTAGGCGCGCTCGGCGTCCACGTTCCACTCCCAGGTATCTTCGAATGCCATGATCTGCGAACTGGAGCGGGTGCCGTCTTTTTCGGCGAAGAGGACGTTGTAGTCTTGGCGGCTGTTGAAAGGCGGGTCGAGGTAGATGAGGTCAACCGACTCATCCTTGACGTGCTGGCGCAAGACCTCGAGATTGTCCCCGTAATAGAGTTTGTTCTTTTCCACTGCGGCTCGATTCTAACCCGGATAACGCGATAGCGTAATTTGCGAGTTTGGTATGCCGAGGCGGGCGCTCCGTCCAAGCTCTGCTTGGGCGGGTCCTTTGGCTTTTTTCATCACACCCAGCCAGTGTGCGCCATCACAGACATCCCAGCCGCCAAGCGCGAAAATAGGAATCGACCTGTGCTAGGTCCCAGGTGTGCCCGTCTCCAAAGACGGCCCTCGAAGCTGCCCCAGCCCCATTGGTCAGCGCTCTTTGACAACAAGCCAAGGCGACAAACGGGCGTCAGCCCGCCCCCGAAATCCCGGATAAAACCAGGATTTCGCCGCTAAGTCCTTATTCCTGTATTATTTCCATATAAGTCCTTATTTTTGTATTATCTGCCGCTAACCCTATGATTCTAAAAGTATAAAAAAATAGGGGGGGTAGGGGGGTACCCGCAGGAGTATAGATCGGGAGCTCCTGACACTTCAAAGGCAGCGGACAGGAGTGTCCGCTCTACACGTTCACCCGCGCAGGAAATTTGCCACCAGTTTCTTCCCCTCGTCCGTCAGCACGCTCTCGGGGTGAAACTGCACTCCCTCGACGGGAAACTTCCGGTGTCGCAAACCCATGATGACCCGAGTTCCGTCGCTGTCGTGGGTCCAGGCGCTAACCGCAAGGTCGCTCGGCAGATCCTTCTCGGAAACGATCAGCGAGTGGTAGCGCGTCGCGATCATTGGCGAAGACAGGCCGCGAAAGATGGTCTTGCCATCGTGCTCCACCTGGCTGGTTTTGCCGTGCATCAGGTTCTTCGCGCGAACCACCTGGCCGCCGAAGGCCGCGCCAATCGCCTGGTGTCCGAGGCAGACTCCGAGCACGGGCACTTTGCCCGCGAAATGGCGGATCAGTTCGATGCTGATGCCGGCTTCCTGCGGAGTGCAGGGTCCGGGAGAAACCACGATGCGCTCGGGGTGCATGGCCTCGATCTCTTCGACGGTCACTTCGTCGTTGCGGCGAACCTCAACCTGGGCGCCCAGTTCGCCCAGGTACTGGACGAGGTTGTAAGTGAACGAATCGTAGTTGTCGAGGACGAAGACCACGGGTTCATTGTAGCTGTTGAAAGGCCAGGTTTCAGAGTTTCAAGGTTGCAAAGAGCCAGGTTTCAAGGTTTCAAAGTTTCAAGGTTTCAATGAAACCAGCAAGAGCTGTGCGACCCGAACCCGCGACGAATCTTTGAAACTCTGAAACTTTGAAACTTTGAAACCTTGATCTTGACAGGCTGGCCGCTAATTGCCATGCTTACAGGCGATTTCCGACAGGTCTCGGAAACTCTGAAACCTTGAAACTTTGAAACCTGGCTCCCGAGGAGGTTCCATGGCCGAGACGCAGCAGGACCAGGGCAGCGACAAGGATAATGACAAGCGGGCCACGCGGCGGTTCGCGCTTCGTCTGCCCGTAAGCGTCCGTTACGGCGAAAATGAGGAGGAGCACGCGGCGCAGACCCGCGACGTCAGCGCGCGCGGAATCTGCTTCTACGTCGATTCCGCCATCCAGGCCGGCTCCGCGATTGATTTCACGCTGACCCTCCCGCCCGAGATCACGCTGACGGAAAGCATCCGCGTGCGCTGCAAGGGCCGCGTGGTGCGAGTCGAAGGTGGCAGTCCCGCCAACAAGATGGCGGTGGCCGCCGTCATTGATGAGTACGAGTTCCTGGCCGACTCGTAATTCCTCGCGCGCGCTTTCCGTGCGCCTTTCTCCGTGTCTTTTACCATGCGCTTTTTTTCATGAACCCCCGAGTGATATGGTTGCTGCAACACTCGAGTTCTTCTGTGAAAGACTTCCCGCCGAATCTTGCGTTCCGGCAACCGTGGTCGCGCTGCAGTTTGCGGGCGGATTTGTGCGCGGTTCTTGCGCTGGGAATGCTCGTACTCGGAGCACCATGGCTTCACTCCCAGACACCGGTTCAGCCCGAGGTTAACCCTGGCTCCAAGCCTGCTGCTTCTTCTGCCGCGAGCAAGATTGCGGCGATCAAGAGCTTCCGGATTGTGCAGGAAAAAGAGGGCCAGGCCGTTGAAATTCTTTCCACGAAACCGTTGGTTCCCTCGATCCAGGCGATCAGCGACCCGGATCGGCTGGTGATCGATCTGCCGAACGCGCGGCTGGAAACGCAGCATAAGCGCATCAGCGTGCAAGCCGATCAGATCGGCACGATACGCGCCGACCAGTTTCAACAGAATCCGCCGGTAGCGCGCGTGGTCGTGGATCTGCTCGCGCCGCGCGCCTATACCTGGGATGCCGCCGGAAACCGCCTGGTCGTGCATCTCGGGAAAAGTCCCAGCCAGACGAGGAGTTCACCTTTTGAGCCGCCGACGGTTCCCAGCCTGACGCCCGCGCCGCAACCGGTCGTGGCCGCGGTACGCGCGGCCGGGCCGCTGGCGCTGGCTGGAAATGACGGAGGCACGGGTTCTGCGATTACGGCCGGGCCCGATACCGCCGTTCTCCGCCTGTCGAGTGGCGGCGAGGTGCAAGTTTGTCCGGGAACGACCGTGTCGGTCACTCCGTCGCAGAACCGGCATAACGTGATGCTCAGCATGAACACGGGCGCACTGGAAGCGCACTTCGCTCTCGACGCTTCTTCGGATTCCGTGATGACGCCGGACTTCCGCATCCTCCTGGTGGGGCCGGGGGAATTCCACTATGCCATCAGTGCGGACAGTCAAGGCAATACCTGCGTGCGCGCGCTGCCCGGCAACACGGCGTCGGCGATTGTTACCGAGTTGCTCGGCGATCGCACTTACCAGGTCAAGGCAACCGACCAACTCGTGTTTCGTTCCGGGCAACTCGATCGTGTGGATATGGCGGTGCCGTTGGAATGCGGATGTCCGCCGCCGCGGGACGCTCCGCTGCGGGCGACGAGCAATTTACCGACGCAGAGCCAAATGCAGAATAAAGGGCAGGGCGACGCACTGCCGCCCGTGAACGCAAGCCCAGTGCCGGCTGCGGAGACGGCTCACGCGGAAACCACGGGTTCGACTGGAGTACCGGCAGCGGGCGCTCCACTTGACGCTTCCGTCGCGCCCAACGAACTTCACGTGCAGGTAGAGGCGCCGTTTGTCTTCCACGCGACCGGCCCTCCGCCTGCCCCGGTTGAGGATGTGCGCGCGCTGCCTCTCGATTCGCGTCCACTTGCAGCACCAGCGTTGGCCGCTCCGCTTCCTCCGGCGGCAAGCGCAAAGCCGAAGCCGGCGGGCACTGAAACGGCATCGGCGAATCACGCGCCGGCGCGCGGGTTCTTCAGAAAACTCGGCGGATTTTTTGCCGCGCTCTTCCGCTGACACAAGTGCGCTGCGTCGCCGCGCAAAGTTTCTATGGCCAGGGCCAGAATGGTGTGCGGTTTTCAACGGGAGTAGCGTTCCACTTCTAGTCTTCCTTTAGAGCTCGGATAGTGCTAGCATCCAGCGTTTCCCAGTTTGGGGAACGTTGGAGCGCCAAGTTTGGCTTCTGAAATCCCCAAGGAATTCCTCAACCGCGCCAAGGCTGTCACTGCCAAGCGTGCCAAGACTGTCATTGATCACATCATTGAACACGGGTCCATCACAACCGAGGAACTCAAAGAGCGGTACGGGTACAACCACCCTCCGAGAGCCGCACGAGACGTAAGGGAGCAAGGGATTCCATTAGAAACGTTCGCGCATGTTGGAAGTGATGGCCGAACCATTGCCGCATATCGCTTCGACTTGGCCGCCATCGTTGACGGTGGCAAGCTTGGCGGCAGGAAAGCCTTCCCCAAGGTGACGAAGGACAGATTGATAAAGAGAGACGGTCTCTTCTGCGGAGTGTGTACGCTTGAATTCGAATCGCGCTATCTTCAAGTTGATCACCGGGTGCCGTATGAGGTCGCCGGAGAGTCGCTGAGCGATGATCTTGACCAACTGATGCTTCTCTGTGGTCCGTGTAATCGTGGCAAATCGTGGAGTTGCGAGCAATGCGAAAACTGGATTAAGAAGAAGGAAGTCGAGGCTTGCCAATCTTGTTACTGGGTCAACCCAGAGCAATACACACACGTGGCCTTGGTTCAAATTCGCCGAGCGGATGTTGCCTGGAAGGGCGCCGAAACCAAGGTTTACGACAGACTGCGTGACAAGGCAGCGAAACAAAGACTCTCCGTTTCGGGGCTGATTAAGAAGATCGTCAAGAAGTCAAACTTGCTCAAATAGTGCGGCCTGCTGCCGAGAGAACTTGCGATGAACCACTGAGGGAGCAGAAACGCTGTCAGCCAATCGTTCAGAGAGATAGAGTGATTCGACGGTGCGAGCGTTTTTCCCGTTGAGCGTTGCTTGGCTTGAGCGCCCCGCGTCAACGAGAACACGTTTCAACCGCAGTTCATCCGGCAACACCTCGCCATACGTCTTGTCTCCACAAGCACCATCGTAACTGAGGATAAATTGTACGCCGCGTCGATTCAGGGTTTCCAACAAGGAGATCAGGTCGTCTCTCGCAACACCCTTGAAATACCGGGAATCCCGACCTTCACTAGTCCCCTGATAGGGCGGGTCCATGTACACGATATCTTCTGAAGTCGCCCTATTCAGCACGGCCTTGTAGTCGCCGATTCGAACTTCGCATTTGTTATGCAGAAGACGGTGGGCTGCTTCAATTTCCGCTCTCATGGTCCTCGGTTTGGTCCCGAAACGGCGCTTGTCCGCCGATTGATTGAATTGGCCGGAAGGATTGAAACGTACCGCGTTCTTTACACAACGGGCCAAAAGAAAAAGCAATTTCGCCGGAGTCCGATCCTCATTGAACTGGTCACGGATACGGTTGAAGAAAGCCGGGGAATCTGGAAATTGAGCCTTCCACAGTTCAGCATATTCATCAGCCAGCGGTTTGGGGTCATTAACGATCTGCCCCCAGACTCCGCAGAGAGGCTCGAGCTTGTCGCTGACGACGAATCTTTGGCAGAGTTTCTTTCGCGCTGCAGCCAAAGTTACCGCACCCGAGCCAACGAAGGGTTCGAACATCCGCTCGAATTTACCGGCAGGAATAAACGACAGGATCAAAGGTGCGAGCTGCCGTTTGCTTCCTTGGTACGGAATCGGGTGGGGAACGTCGCCGAATCTCATTTGCGCGATTGGTCAGGGGAATTCTACCCTGAGAACATCCTTTCCTTCAGTTCGACCTAATAATAGCGCCTTCGCTTTTCATTCACCTAGAAAAATCGCGACACGCACCTTTCCTAAGAGTCGTAGCCTTTTGGGCCACTAGACAGCGGCCTGAGATTGAGTTGGAGCCGCCGTGTGCGGCGCGCATTCTTCCAGGATTATGGGCACTTCAAACAGCGCTCGATTCGAGTATTCGTTGGCCTTCATACGGAATGCATTGAACGTCGCGCTCTGGAGTAAGCGTTGAACGGCGGGCGCAATTCGCTTGAAGCTCGGCACGACGATCCCGAAACCGTTCTCCGTCACCCATTCCGCGTTGTATCGCTCTTGCGGCAGCGTCTTGGAATTGCATTCCACGATGACGGGCAAGTGGAACTGCAGTGCCTCGCTGATCGAACCGGGGCCCGGTTTCCCGATAAAGAAGTCGGCCAAGGCCATGTAATATTCGACATTCTGAGTAAATCCGACGACGAGGATTGGCTTTCTGGCCGGCAGGTTTTTGAGCTCAGCGGCGAGCTTCTCGTTATGGCCGCAAATCAGGATTAACTGGACGCTGCTGCCGGCTTCGTTGAGTTTCCTGGTGATGTCGACCATCACTCGGGAACCATAGCCTCCAAACAGCACAACGCCGGTCAGGCAATCGGGTTCCAGGCCGAGTTGTTTCCTTTCGGCGACGCAATCGACGGTGGTTTTTTCGTAGAACCTCGGCTTCAGGATCATTCCCGATGCCTGGAAAATATGGTCGGCGGGGTGGCCCATGGTTAAAGCTTGTTGTCGGGCGCGTTCGGTACCGGCGATGATGTATTCCGACTCGCGCTCGATCCAGAAGTGTGGTGGGTAATCCGCCAAATCCGTGATTAGAGTGACAAAAGGCGTTTTCGTGTCATCGCTGCGAAGGCTGTCGGCGATCTCGCGATTGAAGTGCGGAATTACAGAGAGCACCAAGTCCGCCGGATGTTGCGCCCAGTAAGCGCGGAGTGCTTTCACGATCGGAGAATGGTAGAGACGGATCGTCCCTTTCAGAAGGACTAGCAGTTGGGGCGTGAAGCGCGTCCAGCCTTTGCGCAGGATCAGGTTATAGGTGTCCTGAATGCGCAGGCCCGTGGCGCGACGAAGCAGGTCGAGGGGATCGAGCAATTCCTGAATGTCGAGAAGAGTGACGTCCCAAGGATGTTCTTGACCGGCGAGTGTGTCTTTGAGAGCGTCCGCCGCACTACGATGTCCTCCGCCGGCGTGGTGGAAGACGATAGTCAGTTTGCGCAAGAGTCACCTGACGTGCGTCTGGGTAAATGGGGCCTTCGGAAGACTGTGCCGCCGGTGGAGTCGGCGTCAGCGGCCAACACCCTCGTACTCGCCATCTTCGAGCAGTGCTGCCTCGCCAGCGAATTCGGCAGGTTCGGAATCAGCCGGGCTTCGCTCTCCGCCGGGATGACGATCGTCAGGCCGCTCAACGTATTCATGGATCTGGACTCCCTCTTCACCAACGGTGATGTAGGTAGGATGCGCGTCAATCCAGCTTCCGCAATTGAAATAATCGGTTCCGTGCTCGTGCTTGTGCATGGCGGCATGGGTGTGGCCGCAGAAAATTCGCGCTGCCTGATGGTGGCGCGCGTGGGCCAACGCTCCTTCGGCTACC